>Ga0105348_1000877_pt1 | contig 21371 bp, 21 predicted proteins | sample EN8Hudsemesocosm_2_FD_83504 | JGI IMG/M metagenome (GOLD analysis project Ga0105348, IMG submission 83504) | Methane-oxidizing microbial communities from mesocosms in the Hudson Canyon - EN8C Hudson Canyon | ecosystem: Environmental > Aquatic > Marine > Cold seeps | place: Hudson Canyon... | reverse complement strand
TTTAAATCAAGATTAATAGTTTTTTGTACTTAGATGACTTCTATTGCTCCGAATTATATTTATTCTTCATATCCATCACCTATACTGAAAACCAAATAACGGTGATTTAAATTAGATTTTTCGATAGCATAACCCAATGATTAATAAATGTTTTCCCTTTGCAATGGAGTAGTTTAGTGGAAAAACTGTTTCTCCCGGCAATCTATCTAATGGATCGGGCTAGATTAGGGACTAAGTTCTCTCTGATTATTTTTATTTTCTCGATTCCACTGGTGTTGTTGAGCTATGGATTCGCATCACAACTAATTGATGGTATTAAAGAAACTGAAGCTGAGCGAGAAGGTTTGGTGATTCTTGAGCGGGTTTTTGCCCTAGCTAATGCTAGTCAAGCCTATCGGGATATAAAGGCCTTAGCATTAACCCGAAATGTAGAGGAATATAGTCATCTAGCGCAAAAAGAGAAGAGCAGAGTAGAAGAGGTTTTTACTGAGCTAGATGCCATGGATGTTGGTGCTAATGGCAGGGAAAAAGTGAGAGAACACTTAGATGAGGTTAAAGCTTCCTGGAAGCAAGTTAATGCTGATTGGGCCGGTGCGCAGGTGTATTCCAATACCTATTCAGGCTTAAATCATTATATATCGAAATCTTTTCAGTTGATGGATACTGTTAGCCAAGTTACCGGTATATCACGGGATCCTAATGTAGAAACGGTATCACTGTTACGATTATTGATGGAAGTCGTTCCAAAAACCGTCGCTCCGATGAGTGAGGCCCGAGGTTTCGGTACCTTTGGTACTAGTTTAGATTATCTGGATTCGAGTTCTGCCAATAAAATGGACGAGATCTTCGATGCATTGATTAATGTTGAGGGAGTTCTGAAGCAGGCAACAGCCTTAACTATTGATAGTTCACCGTATTTAAAACAGCGTTTGGGCGATGCCGCCGCCGCAAGCATCCAAGCTATTATGGATATGCAGATTTTTTTGGAAGAGAAAACAATACTAGCTGAAAGTTTAGAATACCCGACGGCACAGTATTTTGAGGAACAAAGTCAAAATATTGATGTTGTTTATGGACTTGTTGATGCCTCTTGGCCAGTGGTTGATGGATTACTTGCCCAGCGTTTAGAAGAGCAACAGAGGCAACTCTATATACTCTATGGTGCGCTAGCTATCGTTTACACGGTTATTATTTATCTCTTTGGCGGTTTTTATCTGTCAATGAATAGATCTTTTTCACGATTTTTTGATGCGGCAAGAAAGGTCGCTGCTGGTGATTTAAGGGAAACGATTAGCTTAACGGCGAGAGATGAGGTTCAGGATCTTGCTAATGAATTTAATACCATGAGTGTGAGAGTTCGTGAGCTTATTAGTAAGGTGTTAATGGTTGCCGGACATGTTGGGAAAAAGTCAGATGATGTTGAAGGTATTGCCGAGGAAAGTACCGTCGCTATTGAACGTCAGATAAGTGAAACTGATATGGTCGCCACAGCTATGAATGAAATGGCAGCGACAGTTCAGGATGTAGCGCGAAATTCAGCGGAAACAGCATCGCTTGCGAATACAGCTAGCCAGGAGGCATCTGTAGGGCAGCAAGTGGTAGATGGTACGCTAAATGATGTAAGCAATCTCGCGAAGGAAATTGATAGTACTTCAGCGGTGATAAGTCGAGTGTCAGACGATAGCGATAATATTAGTAACGTATTAGAGGTTATTAAGGGTATTTCTGCGCAAACAAATTTACTGGCTCTAAATGCGGCGATTGAAGCTGCTAGAGCAGGTGATCAGGGGCGTGGTTTTGCCGTTGTTGCGGATGAGGTTCGTACCTTGTCGCAGAGAACGCATAAATCAGTGGAAGAGATTGAGACTATGATAAATCGGTTGCAGACGGGTGTTGCTGATGCAGTTTCAACGATGAAAGAAAGCCATGAAATGGCGAGCTCTACATTAGAAAGATCCGGTAAAGTGGGCGATGCTTTGGTGACTATAGTCGGTGCTGTCGATAATATTGTAGGGATGACTGATCAAATAGCGACAGCCGCTGAAGAGCAGTCAGCTATTGCCGATGAAATAAATGATAATATTCTTCGTATAAGCGAGGTTGGCCATGACACAGAAAAAGGTGCACAGAGTACTTCAGTGGCTACCCGTGAAATGGCGGAGCTTGTAAGTGAGCTACAGGCGTTAGTAAATACGTTTAAGGTTTAATAGTACCTTCTTTTGTTTTTTTATTAGGCTAGAGTGGCCGCCCCTTTATTTTTAGTTAATAATTTCAGTGTAAGGTCTTATGGCCTGCATTTATAGTGGGTCTTCTGTGAATTGAGTTATTTTCAAAAATCGTCATTGCTTGAGTTTAATCTAATAATTATTATGTTCATGGATAACTTGTCGGTATGGTAAATATTTCGACTTATAAGCTCATTTTTTTTGTTAAAGTGTTTGAATCTACCTTTTAGGTTAAGTGTCTGAAGTGATATATGGCGAATAAATCTGATAAGCATGAACAAAAGATGAAAAACCTTAAGTCAAAGGTGGATCTTAAGATTGCCGCAGCGACAGAAGAACGCGGTGAAATTATTGTGATTACGGGTAATGGCAAGGGTAAAAGTTCATCAGCTTTTGGTACGGCGTTGCGTTCATTAGGGCATGGTTACAAAGTAGGTATTGCTCAGTTTATTAAAGGCGCACAAAGTACCGGTGAACAGATGTTCTTAGAAAAACTGCCGGACGTTGAATATCATGCCATGTGTACGGGCTTTACCTGGGAAACGCAAGATAAAGCTAAGGATACGGAGGCAACGCTAGAACTTTGGAAAGAGGCTGAGAATATGCTTGCCAATCCTGATTTGCATCTAGTGGTTTTGGATGAAATTACCTATGTTGTCAGTTTTGGTTATCTCGAGTTGCAAAAACTTGTCGACGCGTTGAAAGCCCGTCCTGTCGAGCAGACAGTGATTATCACGGGGCGTGGTGCAGGATCTACTTTGAAGGAAATGGCTGATACGGTTAGTGAGGTGAAAGAAGTAAAACATGCTTTTCAACAAGGTTTAAAAGCCAGAAAAGGGGTCGAGTACTGAGTTATTAGAACCGAGCTTATATAGCTGCGTTCAGATTGATTCCCTAATCTATTATTCCACCGCTAATATAGTGTTGAGCCGACCTTAATAAAACGTCTGATTTTTCTGCATGTCTTTAATGAGTTCTAGTAAATTCTGCTGATCATCTGTGCCGGCTTCTTCTTTGTTATTGTCAGTCTGAAGTTCCGTTGTTGATGTATGTTCTGAATCTTTCCAGCGATCAAAGCTGATCAGTTCATCTAGGGGTAAGCGTTGTCGCCAACCTTTGGTGGCTAGTTCCGGTTGGTCTAAAAACTGAGAAGTGTAGCCCATGCATAAGTAGGCGATAGGCACAATATTTTCAGGTATACCAAGAATATTATGCAATGCCTCTTTATGGATAATGCTAACCCAGCCCACCCCTAATCCTTCGGATCGAGCTGCTAGCCATAGGTTTTGTACCGCACACACGGAACTGTAGAGATCCATCTCTGGCTGGGCTGTTCGGCCCAGTGCTACCGGACCTACTCGATCTCGATCGCAGGTGATGCACAGGTTGATGGGGGCTTCGATAATACCTTCAAGCTTTAAGGCTCTATAGCTTTGTTCCCTGCTTTCGTTATTGCTTTTTTCAGCCTTAAACAGTTGGGCGGCTTCTTCATTAGCCCCTTGAAAAGCATTTAGGATTTGTTGCTTTACGGGGGAAGATTTCACCACGATGAAATTCCATGGCTGCATAAAACCCACTGAAGGTGCGTGATGGGCTGCCATTAACACTCTTGCGAGTACTTCATCTGGAATGGTTGTATCAATAAATTGAGCTCTTACATCTCTGCGCTCGTAGATGGCTTTGTACAGACCATGCTTATCAAGTGCAGAGAATTCACCCCCTTGGGGCTTTGAACTGGACGGGTCTGATTTGCTCATAGATGCTCAATTTCATGAAAACCTCAAAGGTCCCTGAATCCTGACGTGGGTCTCTGAAAGTAGTTAGGCGCGCTATAGGCGGCTTGCAAAAACTGCTATTATCCCGGTCCGAACAGCCAATGAACAGAGGATTATGAAAGAACTTATCTTGGGAGGTGCACGTTCAGGCAAAAGCCGATTGGCACAGGAAAAGGCTGAAGCTAGTGGCCTGACTGTGATTTATGTGGCGACAGCTGAAGCCCATGATCAAGAAATGTCTGAGCGAATTCAGTTGCATCAACAGGATCGACCGCAGGAATGGTACACCATTGAGGAGCCTATTCTGCTAGGTGATGTTCTTACAAAGCAGGCCCAAGTAGGCACCCTTATTTTGGTAGACTGCTTAACCTTGTGGTTAAGTAATCTACTGTGTCTGGATGACGAACAACGTTTTAAGCAGGAAGTTGAGTCCTTTTTATCACTTGTGCCCACATTACCTGGCAGTATTATTTTTGTTAGTAATGAAGTGGGCCAGGGGGTTATCCCGACTAATTCATTAGCGCGTCGCTTTGTTGATGAATCGGGTTGGTTGCATCAACAACTGGCTAAACTTTGTGAGCAGGTGACTTTTGTTACCGCTGGCTTGCCCCAAGTACTAAAATCGAAGCAGTCGCTTAACTCTAGTCAATGTCTATGACCTGTTCATTATCATGATAGTTGTTGATGTCTGGTATTTTGTGTTGGTGGGTGCCTTAATCTTGGACCTATGGTTAGGTGAACCTAAGCGTTTTCATCCGTTGGTAGGTTTTGGCTTTTTTGCGCAGCTTGTTGAGCGGAAGTGGAATCTATTCTCAAATAATAGCGTTCTGAAAACTAGAGCAGTAGGTATCGCTGCTCTTTTTGTTGTCGTTGGTTTTCCTCTTGTAGCTTTGCTTCTTCTTAAGGTGACTTTACCCTTTTCAATACACTGGTGTGTAGATCTTCTGATTTTGTACTTAGCCGTTGGACGGAAAAGCTTAGTTGAGCATGCTTTAGCTATATTCAAACCGCTGCAACAAAATAATATGGCTGAAGCTCGAAAACGTGTGGGCTATATCGTTAGCCGTGATACTGCTGCTATGGATGAACGACAGGTAACTAAGGCTACTATCGAGTCCATTTTAGAAAATGGTAGTGACAGTATTTTTGCGGCGCTGTTTTGGTTTCTTGTTGCGGGGGCACTGGGAGTTCTTGCTTACCGTCTGATTAATACCCTTGATGCTATGTGGGGGTATCGTACGGAACGTTATAGATACTTCGGTTGGGCTGCGGCTCGCATAGATGATGTTCTTAATTGGATTCCTGCGCGGTTAACGGCAATAAGTTACGCAATTTTGGCGATAAAAATAGGAAAAGGCTCGTTTTTACAAGCGATAAAGTGCTGGCGAGAGCAGGCTCAGTTATGTGAAAGCCCTAATGGTGGAGTGGTAATGACCACCGGCGCTGGTGCGCTAGGTGTCTGTTTGGGTGGCGCTGCGGTTTACCATGGAGTCGTAAAAGAGAAGCCAATAATGGGCTTAGGCTATGACCCTGAAATCAATGATATACATGCAGCAGTAAAACTAGTGAATTATAGTGTGTTACTTTGGCTGGGAGTTACCGGGTTAATAGTAATGTTAGGGTTGATCATATGAAAATGATTTACGGTGATGAAACCCACGGCGGACAGTTAGCTAAAGCGAGTCAGTTGTACCAAATTCCTGTGAGTGATTGGTTAGACTTGTCGACAGGCATTAACCCTAACCCTTGGCCTGTGCCTTCTTTACCCGCGTCTGTTTATTCACGATTACCCGAGAAAATCGAGGGTATGGATGCTGCTGTGCAGGCATATTTTAGTGCCAGTCAGTATTTGATAGGCGCTGGCTCACAGGCATTTATTCAGTTGCTACCCCTGTTATTTGAGCAGCAGTATCAACGCAAGGCACGTGTGTTGGTTTCATCGCTGACGTATTGTGAGCATCGTATTGCTTGGTGCAAACATAATCATGACATCGTGATGATAGATTTTGCGGATAATCCGGATGCTGACACTTTAATCGCTCAGGCGGATGTTGTTATTGTGGTAAATCCCAATAACCCCACAGGTCAGTTAATTGGAAAAGATAGATTATTGCAATGGCATCGGGTGCTTGCTGCACGTGGTGCCTGGTTGATTGTTGATGAGGCGTTTATTGATGCAACGCCCGTAGAGAGTTTATGTAGTGATACGGCTAAGGAGAATCTCTTTGTTTTACGCTCAGTGGGAAAATTTTTCGGTTTGGCGGGTATAAGAAGCGGGTTTGTCTTTGCAGAAGATAAGCAGCTACAGGCTATCAATAAGCTGATGGGACCTTGGGCCATTAGTGGCCCTGCGGGCTGGATAACGGAACATGCTTTAATCGATTCAATTTGGCAAAGGAAAGCAGTAGATAAACTAGGTGAATCATCTGCTCGGTTACGTAAACTTCTATTAACCAGCTTTGATGTGGAAATAAAATATACCCACTTATTTGTGAGTCTTATTTTTGATTCAGCGGACCAAGCGAAAAGTGTTTTTCAGGGCCTTGCTAAGCAAGGTGTATTAACGCGGATTTTTCCCACGGCTAATCTTATACGCTTTGGAATCCCGGAAAATGAAACTGCTTGGTTAAGACTTGAATCTTCGCTTCGTGATCTTGCTCCAGGAGCTTAGCGACTTTAGGAAATATTAAATGAAGAATCGGTTGTATGAATCATGCGCAGATATTGATATGGCAGCACGTGATCTTGCGCTTGAACGACAGGCGAACCTGACTAAGCCGCCAGGTTCTTTAGGTTTGCTAGAGTCTATTGCTGTACAGTTTGCCGGTTGTCAGGGAAATGTTAAGCCTAACCTGGAACAGGTGATTATCGCCGTTTTTGCCGCAGACCATGGTATTGCTGATGAGGGTGTATCCGCTTTTCCGCAAGCGGTAACGGTGGAGATGATTAAAAATTTTGCTAATGGTGGAGCGGCTATTAGTGTGTTGGCCAAACAAAACAATGCAGATTTGTATGTTGTTAATATGGGAACAGCGAGTTCCTGTGAAGGTTTGTCAGGTGTGTTGGATCGAGTTGTTGCTGCAGGTACCCAGAGTTTTTCTTCCGCTGCGGCAATGACTGAAGGTCAGTGCCTGCAAGCTATATCTGTTGGTCGCGAATTAGTTGAGAAAATAATGCCATCAGGTGCTCAGCTATTTATTGGTGGTGAAATGGGAATTGCGAATACCTCTTCCGCAACAGCGTTGGGGTGTATGTTGATGGGGTTATCGGCAAGAGAATTAACCGGTGCGGGCACAGGACTCGATCAAGCTGGTATTCAGCATAAAATGGATGTGATTGATAAGGCCTTGGCCTTTCATGGGAATATATCGGACCCGTTAGATGTTCTGCAGCGGGTAGGTGGGTTTGAAATTGCTGCTTTAGTTGGCGCCTATATTACAGCTGCGCAAAAAGGTGTACCTTCCTTGGTGGATGGTTTTATTTCTACGTCTGCGGCACTAGTTGCTTGTGTAATCAATCCTGGACTCATTCCTTGGCTGTTGTTCTCCCATCAGTCTGCGGAACAAGGACATAAATTGATGTTGCAACATTTACAGGTGAAACCTTTGTTGCAATTGGATATGCGTTTAGGTGAAGGTAGTGGTGCAGCTGTTTGTTTGCCTATCATTCAATCCGCACTTCAGTTGCACAATAACATGGCGACATTTGATGAGGCCGCAGTATCAGGGAAATTATCCTAGTTATTATTCAAAACAGTCATTGCTTGAAGCAGAGCTTGAAACAAGGCTGTTCAAGCTTGTTGATTAAGTATGTAAATAGAAGTTATAGGTCGTATGAGTAGCTATAAAGTGACCATTATTGATTTATTACGTCACGGTGAGCCAGAAGGTGGCAGTAAGTTTCGTGGTAGTTTAGACGATCCACTCTCTGAGTTGGGCTGGGAACAAATGCGAAACTGTTTGGGAGCCAAATACCCCTGGCAGTCCATCGTTAGTTCACCATTGAGAAGGTGTCATGATTTCGCACGAGAGCTGGCGCAGAAGAGCAATATTGAGCTCGACGTTATTAATGATTTAAGGGAAATTAGCTTCGGTTCATGGGAGGGTATGACTTCACAGCAAGTCATGGATGAAGATAGTGATCTGTTGCGGGCTTTTTGGCAGGACCCCATGAAAAATACACCACCACAAGGGGAAGCGTTAACGCAGTTTGCGTCACGTGTAGAGAATGCATGGCAGTTACTGTTATCGAGCTATTGTGGTGAGCACCTTATGTTAGTTTGTCACGGTGGCACGATACGTGTGATTTTAACCTACATTTTAAATATGCCTCTGGATGCTCTATGGAAAATAGAAGTACCTTTCGCCAATATTAGCCGTATCCGTGTGAGTCAGTTTGAGGATGGTAGTACTACTGCAAGCCTTGTTTTTCATCAGGCTCGATTAACACTCGATTAAAGTTAGATGACTTCTAGATATCTTTGCTGATCCATCTATAATTTTCAGGTTCTACTAATAATGATATGGGATAGCTTATGTCACCGTTTCAATATGCCCTGCAACTGCTGACCAGATTTCCGGTGGTTTCTGCTGATGTCAAAATAGATGACGACGACTATAAGGTTGCGGCAACGCAGGCACTCTACTATCTGCCATTGGTAGGCTTAATGATAGGTGGGCTGCTCTTACTTATTTACGCGATCATGATTTGGTTTGGCTTTGCACAAATGGTAGTTGCAGCTTTGTTGGTTGTTGCCCTGGCGGCGATAACCGGTGCATTACATCTGGATGGTTTGGCCGATAGTGCCGATGCTTGGTTGGGTGGTTTTGGTGATAAAGACAAAACACTGGCCATTATGAAAGACCCCTATAGTGGGCCCGCAGGTGTTGTCGCTCTTGTATCCGTTCTTTTGATTAAGTTCAGTGCGCTATATACCTTGGTTTCCAATGGTGAGGTTTTGTGGCTTGTGTTCGCTCCTGTTATTGCCAGGGCGTTGGCGATGTTATTGTTTGCAGAAACGCCTTATGTCAGGTCGGGGGGAATGGGAGAGGCTTTTTCTGACCCGAAACATAAACGCGTTATTTTAATGCAGTTGGCTGGAATTGCAGTATTAGCACTATTAATAATGGGATGGCAGTCTGTTTGGGTGATGGCGATGGTTTTATCTGTGACTTATGGTGCAAGAGCGCTGATGATACAGCGTATTGGTGGTACCACAGGTGATACGGCCGGAGCGCTTATCGAAGTGTTGGAATGTGTTGTTCTTGTAGTGGCTGTAGCCTGATTTTCGGTCTTAAGTAGAGCGGGATAAATTTTGTGCTTCCGTTAAAGGTAGGCTGATGATGAATTTAGTGCCTACTCCTTTCGTTGATTGTACTTCCATGGCACCCTTGTGATTGGTGGTGATAATAAAATAGGATACCGATAAACCTAAACCAGTACCGCTACCAACATCTTTGGTGGTAAAGAAGGGCTCAAAAATACGTTTGCGTGTGTCCTCATTCATTCCTGTGCCATTATCCTCTACTGAAATTATAGCTGTGTTTCCTTTTTTCTCCGTGCTCAATGTAATCTGGCCCTGCCATTCAGGATCTTTGCGCTCAGCAATAGCTTGAGCTGCGTTCTTTAATAGATTAAGAACAACCTGTTCTATCTCTGTTGAGGCACAAGGGACGGCAGTGAGGGTGTCATCGAATGTTTTTTTAATATCGATCAGTTTGAAATCAAAACCTTTGGCAAGATTGTAGTCGCTTCTGGCGATATCAACGATACGATCCATTAGTTCCGTTAGGTTACAATTGATCAGTGTTTTATCACTACGGCGACTGAATTGCAGCATGTTGGTTACAATGGCTGCTGCGCGGTTTCCGGCATCCAATATTGCATCCAAAAACTGTTTAATATTTCGTTGTTCCAGATACTGATTAATAACTACCATATCAGTACCTAGTTCAGCGGCAACCTGAGTATTTTTAGGCAGGTCGGTTGATAGGCGACGAGACAGGTTCTGTACGCTCTGAATAATGGCGCCCAATGGGTTGTTAATCTCGTGTGCCATACCTGCGGCAAGTCCACCTACGGTCATCATTTTTTCGGTTTGTACCATGGCATCTTCCAGGCGTAGACGATGGGTAATGTCGTCCATACGAATTACGGCACCTGTATGAGCTGTGCTGCTTAATGGATAAATTACGATATCAAAGAATCGTGGTTCATTTTGAAAAAACTGTTCGACCTTTTCAATTTTTTGGATTTTCTTTTCCACTAGCGAGCGAGAAATGATACTGCTGTATTCCCCGAGAGCAGGAAAAGCTTCCACTAAACGGCAATTTAAAGCATCCTCTACGGGGGTGCCAGAGAGTTGGCTGGCTTCCTTATTCCATTGGGTGACGAAGAAGTGTCCGTCTACAGCGATCAATGCTGATGGCATGGAATCAATAATGTTGTTCAGATAGTTTTGGAAGTCCGTTAACTTAGTTTCAATCTTTGTTCTAACCTGGACCTCAAGTTCCAGCCGTGTATTTGCCTTACGTGTTTCCTCAGCCAGTGTTTGTGCTCTTTGACTGGCTTTATCAGATTTGTCTCTAGCGGTTTTAAGGAGTTGGTCTCGTTCTTCAACACGGCTTAACATACGGTTAAAGGCCGTCACTAAACTACCAACCTCATCATCATAAAATTTATTGGCACGTACAGAGTAGTCTTCGATATCCGCAACTGTCTGAGCTAGCGATGTGAGCTTAATAATGGGCTTGGTAATAAGTCGTTGAGTAATCGTGATGACAGCTCGAGTGAGTAATGATGATATTAATATAACCAGTATGGTGGCAGCGAACGTACCTACAATAAACTGTATTGGTACTTCACTGTCGTATCGAATCAATAACCAACCTATCTCTTGGTTATCAGTCTTTAGTGGTTGTAGTAAGCAAGACGTATTGCAAACGAGGGTTTTCTGATTCTCAGCTAATAATTCGGGGAAGTTATAATTAGCTTCAGGTGCCAAAGCATGGGCTAAAAGATTACCCTCCTGACTATAGATGGCTGCGGCAAAGGCTTCGGTACCGTCAACGAGTACCTGTAGTTGTCTACTGGCGAACGCCGTATCATCAACGAGCTTTCGATTTTGTTCTTGCTCCGTTAAAAGTTGAGCAATGGTTTTAATATGGTTTGGTGCAATCTGCTCTTTTGAAATAGCATAGACAGTAACAACAAATGCAATATTGGTAATAACAATAATGCCAAAGATGAGGATGATGACCATCATCATCAGCTTTTTACTGATGGGGAGTTCGGAGAAAAATTGGCGTATCGCAGGTATCATCCGCTGTCTACCGCATTACCATTGAAGTCAGCCCACCATGGTAAAGAAAGCATAAAAGTAAATAAATGTGTCAGTGATAAAGCATCGCTATCTGGCATTGGGCGGTTAGATCTATGAAGCGTTAATTTATCTGTGGCTCTAACTCTATGAGCTTTGCTTTTATCGTTTCCAGATAGTTTAGTTGATGGTTGGATAATTCGTTAATAGCGTGGTTAAGAAGGTAGGTGTCGGCGTTTATCTTTGACGCAATTTCAGCTATGTCGCCCGTACTAAACTCCATAGCCAGCCAACCAACTATAGAGCGCGCTTCACTGGCGCTACGATGGCGTTTTAAACCTTTGAACTCATCCATAGATAACCGGTATTCGGTGCAAACATAATCGATGATTTTTTTTAATTGTGGGGTATTTATATTGCTGGTTTTAAGGGTTGGCTTGGTGGATATCGCGTGAGCCAATTCGGTATTTTGTTGAATATTCTTTGGGAATTCTAATTCTTTAACCGGATGTTCCATAAATTTGAGGTAACGGCGCACCCATGAAACACGGTGTCGAGCAATAGCGCTTAGTCCAGGCTCTGTATCTACCCAAGGCCATTCACTGCTAGTTAGGTATGCTTTGTGGCTGCTCCATGGATAGATCTCGGGTGTTGCAACTAGGTTTTCTTTGACTGGCTGCCAGTGAATATAGTTAATACAATCAGCTAACAGCTTGGCGTCAGGCAATAAATGTATTGCGGGTGAGGTAAAGAGTCGCCCACGTTTATGATGTGCTAAATTGTACCAGTCATTATAAATACCTGTGATCGAGACAATAAATTCATCTAATGATGTTGCAGGTTTGGTAACAATCAAATGGATGTCGTTTCTGAGTAAACAAAAGCCCAAAATCTCTATCTTGTGAGTTTCGACGTGTTCCCATAGTGCTTTACACACTTGGTAAAAGGCCAGTCGTGAGTCGATCAGCGTTTTTTCAGCAGCGCTTTGCAGGTGGATATAATGGTAATCTTTGGCGGCGGGTAATTGACTCATTTTTTGTCAGCCCATCAAAGTATTTCGATGCTAGGTTTTGCTTATGGTTTAAACACTAGTTGAAGCTTGTCGTGACGCCAAGGTAAATGGGAAATCTTGAACTTAGCAAACGCCAAAACACACGGTCATTTATAGTCTGGCCAGTGAGTGATAGCGATCACTCCGGTTTGATGCGCATAATCCTGCTTTTCGTAAGCTGTTTCCAGTAATTGTTCTGCGCTAGGTATTTCGGCAGTATTATCTGCTGCGCTGATACAAAGACCCGCATCCACTGAAACAAAGCCCTTATAAGTCTTGAATGCCTTGAGGTTAATGCCTTCAAATATGCGTCGGAATGACATTGCAGTACAGTGCTCCAACGTGGCTTGGTAAGTAATCAACCCAAAGGCATCCTCGTTCAAACGTACCAGAGTGTCTAATGGTCGGATCATCTGGCGTAAGCGTCGACCGATGCCGACACGTAACTGGTCACAAACCTCATCATTAAATTCAGCCTTGACGGTTTCTAGATTGGCGATGCCTATGACGAGCAAACAGACTGCACCACCTCTAGATTCTACTTGCGCTAGGGTGTCAGTCAGTATGCCCATACCAAATTTTAGGTTGCCGAGGCCAGTAAGGGGATCAATAAGATTTTGGTCTTTTAGTTCGTTATTGGTACTGATCAGTAATCCATTTTCTTCTAGCAGACGATTCTGCATGCAGGTGATACGACTGGCTGCATAAATGCGTGGCAGCAATTGCTCATTCATAACGGACTTATTGATAAAATCGTCTACGCCACGATCAAAGGCTTCAGATAGTGCACCTACGCCTTCTTTTGCCGTAAGTAAAATGACATAGGTGTAGTGATTGGAAGCCTCATCGATTTGACGTACCTTAGCGGTTAATTCTAGGCCGTCCATTTCTGTCATCAGCCAATCTGCAAGCAGTATGCTGCAATGGCGTTCTTCCAGCATGCGTAGACCTTCAGCTGCAGAGCTGGCAAATCTAACATCGGTGTACTCTGCGTTCTTCAGGGTACGACCTATGACGGCACTGCTAAATTTGGTGTCATCAACAACTAATATAGGTAAGCTCTTGTTTGGCATAGATTTAAAGCGACAGAATTGAATATTAAGGTAGATTTTTTTGCCATTAAGCCATAAATTTCAAAGCACCGCTATCGTAAACTTTTAAATTTTATTCAATATGAAATTTAATGTGCGGTAGTTAGAATATTCTACAATTATTCCCATTATAGATAGGTTAGGAGAGATAAATGCCATCCTTTGATGCTGTATCCGAGCTGGACATGCATGAAGTCACCAATGCCGTAGATCAGGGCAACAGAGAAATTGGTAATCGTTATGATTTTCGTGGGATTGATGCGAGCTTTAAGACGGATAAAACCGCGATCACTATGACTGCTCAGGTTGATTTTCAGTTGGAGCAGTTGTTGGATATTTTGAAGACCTGCTTGGTGAAACGCGGTATCGATATACAGTGTATGGAAGTGGGGGATGCAGGTATGTCTGGCAAAGGCGTACAGCAAGCAGTGACCCTACGCCAAGGTATCGATAAAGAAATGGCTAAGAAAATGGTCAAGATCGTTAAAGAAAGTAAGATTAAGGTGCAGGCCGCCATACAGGGTGAAAAGGTACGTATTACTGGTAAGAAACGTGATGACCTGCAGCAAGCAATGGCCTTATTCCGAGAGGCTGAGCTGGATATGCCGCTTCAGTTTGATAATTTTAGAGACTGATATCTTGGCGGGGGCAGTTGTGCTGCCTCCTAGTTAAGAGGTGGCTTTATTGTTGTGGTTCTCAAAATGCTTGCCAGCAACAATAATTAACAGCAAAACCGGTATACCCATTATTGCCGTTGACATAAAGAAATTAGAATAGCCAATATCACTCGCTATTGATCCAGAATACCCCCCAAACACCTTGGGTATAAGGGTCATTAAGGAGCTGAAAATAGCATATTGCATGGCTGTAAATGAGATGTTGGTGAGGCTTGAGAGAAAAGCGATAAAAGCAGCGGTTGCTATCCCCGCTGAAAGATTGTCCGCCGCAATAACTATATAGAGCATTACGATATCATGCCCGTTACTGGCAAGTAACATAAAGAGTAGGTTGGTTAAGGCTGAGAGCAAGGCCCCTAAAAATAGTATTCGCATAACGCCATAACGCATGGACATTATCCCACCGATCACACTACCCGCAATAGTCATAGCTATCCCGAAGGTTTTTACTGCGGTTGCAATTTCTGGTTTGGTAAAGCCCATATCTTGATAAAAGACGTTTGCGATTACACCTAGCACAATGTCTGATAAACGATATAAGCCAATTAATGCTAAAAGCATCCACGCTAAAGTTATACCGTAACGTTGAAAAAAGTCCTTAATAGGATTGATGTAGGTTTCATCTAACATTGTTCTATTCGCAATTTTTGTACGGACTAGAGTTAAAGCCGTAATCCAAGAAGCAAACAGGGCGATTAGTAAGCGGGTGCTCTCTACAATAAATCCGGCTAAATGCTTGTTAGAAAGCAACTCGGTGAGTGAATTTTTTACTGTTGTTGAAATGTCTGCGCTGAAGTAATAGATAGTAATGAAACTTGCTACAGATAAAACGAATAGTAGTAGAAATCTTAGGTAATCTTCAGCTGTGCGTACAGAACCGTTATGTCTTTGGGTAGTAGGTTCAGAAATTATGAGGGTTGTTGCTACGCCAATAGACATTAGTCCTGCCATTAGGAAGTAAGTCCATTGCCAGGCTTGGTAGAGATAATTACCCTTTGAGGATCCAAGGTAGGTGGCCAGTAATAGTACTCCAGCTGTGGCTATCCACATCCCTATGCGGTAACCCATTGTATAGGCAGAAGACATCATAGCTTGCAAATCGCTTTCTGCAGACTCAATACGATAGGCATCGATAACGATATCTTGCGTGGCTGAAGAAAAACCTAAAAATACAGCGGCGATAGCCATAATAGTTAGATTACCGGATTGTTCGGCTGGATTGGTAAGTGCCATCCATAATATGGCAGAAATGACTGCTAATTGGGCAAGCAGTAGCCAACTCCTACGTTGCCCTAGTTTATTTTTAAGCCACGGTAGAGGCAGCTTGTCGATGATTGGTGCCCACACAAATTTAAATGAGTAGCCTAGTGCTGCCCAGCTAAAGTAGGTGATTACATCTCTAGAAACCCCTGCTTCGCCTAACCATAAACTCAAAGAAGAGAAAATTAACATATAAGGGAGCCCTGCAGAAAAACCTAGAAACAGCATGGTAATTACACGGGGGTGGATGAAAGATAAAAAGGTTTCACGCCAACTATGATGTGGATTCTTATTTGTAATGCTAGTGATACTCATGCGTTTGTTATTTTAGTATTGATATGCTGAGAAGGGTGAAGGCAGTGTAAGCTATCTAGGTGCATTCGACTATTCTTTAGGTATTTGGAAAATCGTAGTAGTCCTCTGGGTTCCATCTATATTTGGATAAACTGACTTTTCCATTCATAAAGTAAATACCTTCTCGCTCTAGCCTTTCTTTCTGTGTTTGATACTGAATACTGTCTTGGTCAAAGGCAATCTTGCCTTGAGCATTTACCACCCTATGCCAGGGTACTTTCGTGTCTTTGGGCAGCACTTTTAAACTCCTCCCTACGTGACGAGCAAAACTAGGAAAGCCTGCCAGTTTAGCAATTTGGCCATAGCTGGCGACTTGACCTTTAGGGATTTGCATAATGGTGGCTAAAAAGATGGCCTGATATTCGGATTGTTTCATTGTGCTAGCACTTCATGGCGCTTTTGATGAATAGTGTGGGTTTGGGGAAGGAGCATAATTTATAGCAGCCCTTTAATTTACGTCGTGTACTGTGGAATAATACGCGCCGTTTTTCTACCTCTGTTCAAGAAATATTCGGCTAAAGGTATTTGCTTTATGAAATCTGTTTATTGGGTGTTGGTGGTGTTTCTAATTGGGCTTTCAACGGCTCATGCTGCAGCTCTTCAGCCGACGAAGATTGTGCTGATTAATGGTGACCATTTAAGTGGCTCATTAGAGTTTGTGCAGTCCGGTAAACTAGTAATAAAAACGACTTATGCCGGCACCCTCCATATAGATATTAAGCATGTACAACGACTGGATAATGACAAAGCTGTTCATATTAAAAATAAGAATGGTGTTATTTATACTGGTAATATTTCTTTTGAGAATGAAGAGTATACCTTGGTTGATGAACAAGGACAGAGGGTCAGTCTAGCGCGTGAAAACGTTAAAGAAATTAGCCGAAAACAGTTTGTATTGGATGACGAGTTGCTGGTCTCTGGAAATGTGTCCGCTGGTGCGGAAATCAACGGCGGCAATACTGATACCGAGGAATATAACTTTAAGGCAGAGGTGAAACTGCGTTATCTTGATACTCGCCATACATTCAAGGGTAAGGGTAGTCATCAAGAGGACAATAATGTCACTACTGAAAGTGAGTATTCCTTAAGCTATAAATATGACCGGTTTATTACTGACAAGTGGTTTTGGAATACGGGTGTGACCTATGAGTTTGATCGCTTTCAAGATCTAAGAAAGCAAACCACCGTTGGTACCGGCCTTGGGTATCAATTTTGGGATACCCCCTTTGGTGCATTCTCTATTGAGAATGGCTTAAGTGTGGTGGTTAATGATTATAACGAGCAAAGCAATGATAGAGAGTTAGCTCACCGTTGGACCTTGAACATTAATCGCTACTTCTTCAGCAAGCAGTTAGAGTTATTCCACGTACATAATATATTGAATTTATTTGAAAGTGATATGTATCAAGTGGATTCTGAAACAGGTTTACGTTTCAAAATATTTGATGGTGTGACGGCGAGTGCTAGGCTTGATTGGGATTATGATTCCAGTCCCGCTGATGATGATTATTCTGTAGATCGGAAGTATGTGTTGGGTCTAGGTTATCAGTGGTAATTCAGTGCCTAATTGTATTTATTATCCGAAACCGCGAACAATGATAGTTAAGAGCAGTGATAGTTAGGGGTAGTTGTATCGGTTAGGCCAAACAAAAAAAGGAGCGGTGGATGTACCGCTCCTTTTTTATTGTTAATCGCTAAGCAATTTTACAAGCGTAAACCACCATCCATTTCGATGATTCGGCCTGTGTAATAATCGTTTTCTATAATGTATCGTACGGAGTGCGCAATTTCTTCCGGTTTACCCATACGTTTTAGTGGAATGCCTGCGGTCATTTTTGCAAGTGCTTCCGGTTTCATGCTAGTTGTCATTTCGGTTTCAATGAAACCTGGAGCAATAGCCGCCGCGCGAATTCCATGGCGAGCTAATTCTTTCGCCCAGGTTACGGTCATTGCTGCTACTCCAGCTTTAGCGGCTGAGTAATTAGATTGTCCCATATTCCCAGCACGTGAAATGCTAGAAATATTTATGATTACACCTTGGCGTTTATTTTCGATCATTTTTACAGAGGCTTCTCGTGAACATAGGAAAACGCCTGTGAGGTTTACATCGATAACGGCTTGCCATTGTGCGAGGGACATTTTGGTGATTTCACCGTCTTTGGCTTTCACCATCAAACCATCACGTAGAATGCCAGCATTGTTTACTAGCGCATCCACGGAGCCGAAGTCAGAAACGACCTGGTTGAAAAGAGCTTCAACATCATCTTCTTTTGCAACGTTGGCTATATAAGCTTTGGCTTCGCCGCCAGCTTCCTCGCATAAGGCGACAGCCTCATCTAAGATTGACTGGTTGAGGTCTACTAGGGCGAGTTTGGCTCCGTGCTTGGCAAGGTCGACGGCCATGGCTCGACCTAAGCCTTGTCCACCACCCGTTATAACAACTACTTTATCTTTAATTTCCATCGAAGAAATCCTCACATGTCTCTTGGTATGTAATTCGTTGATTTTGCCGCCTAGTTATTAGTATTTTTCGGTTCCATGGCAGTACTGAATTGGTTGAGGCCGGCATTATCCCTGTTCTTTCTGTATGAACCAAGTACAAAGGTGTTATTGCCCTCGTTGGTCAAAAATGCATTTGAATGGCAGCGCGGGGTGATCGATTGGGATGACCTTGAAAAAACACATCTGAATCTCCATGTACTGGGTTTAGAGAGCCAACATTTAGCTGGTTCTGACCACAAGCCAACCTGATCCAATAGAGGGGTATACCTTGCTTCGAGCTCTATTTCTTTTATTTATCCTGGTGCCCATCGTTGAAATGATGGTGTTGATTAAAGTGGGCGAACAAATTGGCGCCTTGAATACTGTTGGGTTGGTGGTGTTAACTGCATTTATTGGGGTTGCCATGTTGCGTCAACAAGGACTAGCCACCTTGTTAAGAGCAAATCAACGTATGAGCGAAGGAGCGCTTCCGGCAGAAGAGTTGCTGGAAGGAATTTTGTTAGCTGTAGGCGGTGCTCTGTTATTAACGCCAGGGTTTGTGACAGATGCCTTCGGTTTTTGCTGCTTGTTGCCATTTACGCGTAAGGTGTTTGTAAAAAAAGCACTGTCCCAGGCTTTCGTGATGAATCGGTTCGGAGGCAGTCCGTTCCATGCTGGCGCTGGTGATGCAGGACCTTTTTCGTCAAGGCATCATTCTGCCAGCGGCCATACCATTGAGGGCGAGTTTCGCAATGATGACTGACTATCACTACTTTTTTTAAGAAAAGACTTAAAAAATTGCATCTAGCTGTTGAAATCAAAAACACCTATCCCCATTAAAGGGGCACCTGATCGTTAAATTCCCCAAGTTTTGCATTGTTGGTTGACTGGGGGGTGGTCGGTACTATGATTAGCGCTCTTAAAAGTAGAGTGCTAAAGCTGATTGCCGGTTGAGCATTCAGAATATGAACGTTATAGCTCGGGCAATAGCCTGTATTTGAGTGACTGGGAGAAAAAATCCATGAATATCCGTCCTTTACATGATCGTGTAGTGGTTCGCCGTAAGGAAGAAGAAACAACGACTGCTTCAGGCATCGTATTGCCAGGTAGTGCAACTGAAAAGCCACAGCAGGGTGAAGTTATTGCTGCTGGCAATGGCCGTATTCTTGATAACGGTGAAGTGCGCGCTCTTGATGTGAAAGTGGGTGACACCATAGTGTTTGGCCAGTATGCAGGCAACACTGTGAAGATTGATGATGAAGAACTATTGATCATGAATGAAACTGACATTTTGGGTGTTGTTGAAGGCTAATTGCAGCTTTTTAACAGGACTCGTTTGAGATATTAATTGTTTGATTTTTAAGGGAATCGACCATGACTGCTAAAGACGTATTATTTGGTGATAGCGCCCGTCAGAAGATGTTGGCTGGTGTTAACATCTTGGCTGATGCTGTAAAAACTACTTTGGGCCCTAAAGGCCGTAACGTTGTATTGGACAAGTCTTTCGGTGCACCAACCGTAACTAAAGACGGTGTTTCAGTAGCGAAAGAAATCGAGCTTAAAGATAAGTTCGAAAACATGGGCGCACAGATGGTTAAGGAAGTTTCTTCTAAAACCTCTGATGTTGCTGGCGACGGAACTACCACTGCTACCGTACTGGCACAAGCCATTGTCAATGAAGGCTTGAAAGCGGTTGCAGCGGGTATGAACCCAATGGACCTTAAGCGTGGCATCGACAAAGGTGTTATCGCTGTGGTTGCGCAAATCAAAGCTTTGGCTGAACCTTGTACTGACGATAAAGCCATTTCTCAGGTTGGTACTATTTCTGCCAACAGTGATGAAAATATCGGTGGCATCATTGCTGAAGCAATGGGCAAAGTGGGTAAAGAAGGTGTCATCACGGTTGAAGAAGGCACGGGTCTAGAGAACGAACTAGACATTGTAGAAGGCATGCAGTTTGATCGCGGTTACCTATCGCCTTACTTTATCAACAACCAAGAAAACATGTCAGCCGAATTGGAAAGCCCGCTAATTCTTTTGGTGGACAAAAAGATCTCTAACATCCGTGATCTCCTTCCTATCCTGGAAGGCGTTGCTAAAGCATCTCGCCCTCTATTGATCATTGCTGAAGACGTTGAAGGCGAAGCCTTGGCAACTTTGGTTGTGAACAATATGCGCGGTATTGTTAAAGTATCTGCTGTTAAAGCACCTGGTTTCGGTGATCGTCGTAAGGCTATGTTGCAAGACTTGGCAATTCTAACTGGCGGTACTGTGATTTCTGAAGAAGTTGGTTTGAGCTTGGAAGGCGCAACTATCGAAGATCTAGGTTCTGCTAAACGCATCAGCATTACTAAAGAAAACTCTACCGTTGTCGATGGCGCAGGTAATGCGAAAGACATTGAAGCCCGTGTTGAGCAAATCCGTGCTGAGATCGAGCAGTCTTCTTCTGATTACGACAAAGAGAAGCTACAAGAACGTGTTGCGAAACTCGCTGGCGGTGTTGCGGTAATTAAAGTTGGCGCGGCTACTGAAGTAGAAATGAAAGAGAAAAAAGCCCGTGTTGAAGATGCTTTGCATGCGACTCGCGCCGCAGTAGAAGAAGGTGTGGTACCAGGCGGTGGCGTTGTTCTTGTTCGCGTATTGAGCGCACTAGAAGGACTAGAGCTTATTAACCACGACCAGGAAGTGGGTGTAAATATTCTTGCTCGTGCGTTGGAAGCGCCTATTCGTCAAATCGTAACCAATGCGGGTGATGAAGCTTCTGTTGTTGTAGACAAGGTTAAGCAAGGTGAAGGCAACTACGGCTTCAATGCGGCTAGCAGTGAATACGGCGACATGATCGAGATGGGTATTCTTGATCCGGCGAAAGTAACCCGGACTGCACTGCAGGCTGCTGGTTCTATAGCTGGTCTAATGATCACCACGGAAGCTATGGTAACTGACGTAGCTGAAGAAGGTGGTGCTCCTGCTATGCCTGATATGGGCGGCATGGGTGGTATGGGTGGTATGGGCGGCATGATGTAAGCTGGTTCTATCCCTTGATCGATCACGATCAAAAGATAAAAAAAGGCCCCGCATAGCGGGGCTTTTTTTATGGCCGGGGGTAAGTCGGCCAGGCTGGAGAACTTGGTAAAACGTT
>Ga0105348_1000873_pt1 | contig 21407 bp, 18 predicted proteins | sample EN8Hudsemesocosm_2_FD_83504 | JGI IMG/M metagenome (GOLD analysis project Ga0105348, IMG submission 83504) | Methane-oxidizing microbial communities from mesocosms in the Hudson Canyon - EN8C Hudson Canyon | ecosystem: Environmental > Aquatic > Marine > Cold seeps | place: Hudson Canyon... | reverse complement strand
AGAGAATCTCTATTTAAATGGATTGCTCCCTTAAAAAAGCCTGCGAAAATTCATGCTTACCAGAGTGCAGATAGTGAAATTTCCTTAACCAATACTGATGACCTCAAAGATTATATTATTGTTGTTGAACGTGCTTCGTATACTCATGATTATTTGATTGATCGAGGGCACGACGAAGATAAGCTGCTTACCGTTTCTCGTTATAGTCAAATTTTTAAGGTGTTATTACATGGACGAGCTCAGCTATTTTTATTGGATGATGGCGCTTTTAAGCCAGAAGTTCTAAGAAGTGGTTTTGATCCTGATTTATTTCAACGCTCAATATTAGCTTTTACTGTAACCGAGTACTTGGCGACGAGTCTGAAAACTTCAGACGAAATGGTTGAAAAAATACAATTGTCTTACGCTGAATTAATGAAACAAGGTAAAATCGATTTGCCGGATTAATGGAAGTTGATTATTCTCGATATAATTAGCATTCAGTATAATTCACAGCTAATCCTCCTAGGGATGTTTCCTTAAACTTCACTGACATCTCCAATCCTGTTTGTTTCATCGCATTAATACAATTATCTAACGACATGATGTGTTGTCCGCTGCCGCGTAATGCCAAGGACGCTGCTGTATAGGCCTTTAATGCGCCAAAGCCATTGCGTTCTATGCAGGGAATTTGAACGAGTCCTTTAACAGGATCGCACGTCATACCAAGGTGGTGCTCTAACGCTATCTCGGCAGCATTTTCAATTTGTTCAACACTGCCACCCTGAATAGCACATAAACCAGCAGCGGCCATTGCAGAGGCTGAGCCGACTTCTCCTTGGCAGCCGACTTCGGCACCTGAAATAGAGCTTTTGTGTTTAATTATTCCGCCTATTGCTGCAGCGGTTAATAGAAACTCTCGTATTTGTTCGATACTGATATTCTCGTGCTGATGGCAATAATAGATAATGGCTGGGATGACACCGGCAGCGCCATTAGTCGGTGCTGTGACGACGGCGTTACCCGCAGCATTTTCCTCATTAACCGCCATTGCATAAGCGCAAAGCCATTCATGCAAGTGAGCATCTTTCGGGCTTTCTAACAGTTGCTGGTGTAAGTCTGCTGCACGGCGCTTTACGTTGAGCCCGCCTGGTAAAATTCCCGTGTGCTCTAGGCCATTTTCAACACATATCTTCATTGCGTGCCAAATAGCATCAAGACCTTGATTGAGTGCTTGATCGGTTAGCTGTAGGTGCTCGTTTTGACGCTTCATTTGAGCAATACTGAGCTGGCTTGTTTTCGCCATTTCTAACATGGACTCAGCATCATCGAATGGAAAGCTATAAGGTGATGCATCTACCATTTTTAAGGGGGCGACGAGGTTAGTCATTTCAGCCAGCGTATTAATGAAGCCTCCACCGATAGAGAAGTAGGTTTCTTCGAGAAGTATTTTGTCTTGATCCAATAACTGAAAAATCATCCCATTAGGGTGCTCTACTAGCGTCTCTTCTTTGTCGAATACTATGTCGTTGCTTGGGTTGAATTGTATCTTCTCGTTTGAGGGCAGGTTGATTTCAGTACTTGCCCATAAACGATCAATTTCTTGGTGGATGTTTATATGGGCAATTTGTTCGGGTTGATGATCATGCAGCCCAAGTAAGATCGCATTATCAGTGGCGTGTCCTTTGCCCGTAAGTGCGAGAGAGCCTTTAAGAGTACAAATAATACGATGTTGTGGGGTATAGCAAGTATTGAGATCAGTTAGCTGCTGTAAAAAGTGATTCGCGGCAATCATTGGGCCTACTGTATGGGAGCTAGAAGGGCCGATACCAAGTTTGAATAGATCAAGAGCACTAATAAACATAGTTAACACGCTTAAATACTAAGGGAGATGTTTACATTTTAGATGGAGTCTACGTATTTAGCACTTGAGAATGGTTTTCATTATTTAAATTGCCTTTATAATCAGGAGAATATTACATTTTCATTTAAAGTAAGAGTCAACATGAAGTACCAGCGAAAGCACATTCCATTAAAACAGCAGCTCAACTTGGTCATGATTTTTGTGGCGATTTTGACAATAATTGAAGTTATTAATTTTTTAACATTTCGAAGTCTTGTTCAGTTTGGAATTCTACCTCGTAACCTTTTAAGCTTGCCATTTATCTTCACTGCCCCGTTTATTCATGGCGGCTTATGGCATTTCTTTTCAAATATTATTCCTTTAGGGGTTTTCTCATTTTTATTATTACAGCATGGAAAAACTCGATTCTATATGGTCACCGTGACATGTATTTTATTAACAGGAATAAGCGTTTGGCTATTCGCCCGTAGTGCTAGCCATGTGGGTGCTAGTGGCCTGATATATAGCTATTTTGGCTACTTATTATTTGCTGGTATTATTAGCCGAGAGTTTAAGTTAATCGTTATTTCTATTGTCGTTGGATTTGTTTATGGCGGCATGGTATTTGGAGTTTTACCTGTTCATGCTTATGTCTCTTGGGAGAGTCATTTATTTGGTCTTTTATCAGGCATCATATGTGCTTTCTGGTGGGGAAAAGTAGAGGCAAAGAAAAAGACCATAAAGGCATAAGTTAGTCTATATATTGTTGATACAGCTGCTGTATTACGGGTAATACTGAAGCACCTAATACCAATGCCATAGAAATATTAAACAGCCTCTGCTGTTTGGGGCTTTGTAAAACCCTTTGTATTCCTTTTCCAAACACCAGCCAGGTACTGCTACTAATAATCGCGGCAATAAAGAAAATACCAGCAATTAAAAGTACCTGCCAATAAATATCATCTGCCAAGACGGTATAAGCGGAAATAGAACTGGTTGCTATCACCCAGGCCTTAGGATTGACCCATTGAAATAATGCGGCTTGTAAAAAAGTGAAAGGCTTTGATTTTTTGCCTTCTAACTTATCTGGGCTTGCCCTAGCAATCAGCCAAGACAAAAATAACAAATAAGCGACCCCTAATACTTTAATCACTTCGTGCAAAATAGGGTATTGCTCAAAAACGATACTGAACCCTAGACCAATCAATATGACCATGACAGGAAAACCGATACAAACCCCTAAAATGTGTGGGATGCTTTTTTTGATGCCAAAGTTCATACCTGAGGCCATCAGCATGATGTTATTGGGGCCAGGGGTAATACCAGCGGACAAACCAAATAGAAAGATCGCGAGATAGAGTTCCAACTGAGAGCCTTGTATTAACTAAAATGTAAATAAGGCGAGGATATTAGCAGGAAAGAGGTATTCAAAAAAGAAAAAACGGATGAGGCAGAGGCAGATTGAAGAGCGGCTTTGTGTGAGCCGCTTTAATATTTAGTGCTTATTTACCATCGCAGCAAGGGGCGTCAGCAGAAAGGTGAGGCACGAAATTACAAGGTGAATGGCGTGAATCTAACTGCTCTTTCAAAATGCCTTTCCAAGCTAAATCACAAGCACCTGTTGAACCTGGCATACAGACAACTAACGTATTATTCGCTAACCCTGCGAGTGCGCGAGATTGAATGGTCGAGGTACCGATATCCGCTAAAGACAGATGACGGAATAACTCACCAAAACCTTCAATCGTTTTATCTAATAACGGCACAATTGCTTCTGGTGTAGAGTCGCGGCTAGTAAAGCCAGTCCCACCCGTTAATAAAATAACGTCGACTTCATCAGCAGCAATCCAAGCTGAAGCGATGGCGCGAATCTGATAGATATCATCTTTGACAATGATCTTATCTTCATAGCGGTGGCCGGCTTCTTGAAGCGATTCTACTAGGTATTTACCGGAGGTATCAGTCTGGTCGTTACGAGTATCGGATACGGTTAATACGGCAATGCGTAATGGGGTGAATTCTTTGCTGGCATGGTTACCCATGAGGCTTCTCCTAACGTTAGCGAATGGCTAGCGGATGACAATAAATTAAGATGAAAATAAAAAGAGGTGATACAAGGCATTAGATCTTAGGAAGAAGTGAGATGCAAGAATGCATCTCACTGTTTACTGCTTTACATCAAGGAGAGTGAAGTCTCTCTAGTGAGGCCTCTTTAGTGAGGAGACGTACCTTCACGTACGCCTTCCATATTAGGCAGCTTGTGAGCAATCCCTTTATGGCAGTCGATACAGGTTTTTTCACCGTTCGCTAATGCGCTTGAGTGTTGTGCAGCGGCACGCTTACTCTGGCGAGTGAAATCCATAGAGTCGAATTGGTGACAATTACGACACTCTAAAGAATCGTTCGCTTTCAAACGCGTCCATTCGTTTTGAGCCAATTGAAGGCGATGACCTTCAAACTTTTCACGAGTATCGATGGTGCCGAAGATCTTGCCCCAAACTTCTTTAGAAGCCTGCATTTTACGCGCAATTTTATCAGTCCAGTTATGAGGTACGTGACAGTCAGAGCAAATAGCACGAACACCAGAGCGGTTGCTGTAGTGAATCGTGGTTTGCAATTCCATAAATGGATTGTCGCGCATCTCGTGACAGCTAGTACAAAACTCTTCGGTATTGGTCAATTCCATGGCGGTATTGAATCCACCCCAGAAGATAACCCCAGCAATAAAACCACTAATGGTTAAAAAGCCTAGAGATAAATGTACTGCTGGCTTGGACAAAATTGTCCAACCCAGTTTTAACAAGTGTATTATTTTTTTCATATCAGCCTCTACTTAGCCTGCTTGTGAGATTTTCTGATGAGTTTTTCCATATCGACAAACTCATTCTCAACCAAAGGCTTACTTTCTAACTGGTGCACGTGACACTGAGTACAGAAGTAGCGACGTGGAGAAACTTCACCAAGGAAGTCACCGTCGCGGTTCATGTAGTGAGTCACACTCACAGCAGGAGCCTGAGCTTCGTCGGCAAATTTACGTGAATGACAATCCATGCACTTGTTAAAGTTTTTATCCAATTGATATTTACTAATATCATGTGGAATTGTTGGTGGCTGTTGAGGGTAGTCACGCTGACGTTTTAGGTCGTTGTTCTCTACCTTCTCAATCATTGGTGGAGTAGGTTCTGCATTCAAAGGCGCAACACCACGTAGTGTTGAAACTTGTGGCGCATTGTCGATAACTGCATCAGCAGCAGAAGCGATAGACGGCATCATTACTGAAGATACGGCTAGCGCAGCCGTCATGCATAAAGTGCTTACATTTTTTAAAGATAAAGCTTTCATCATAATTCTCCTTATACCTTCTCAATCTTAATTGCACACTTCTTGAAGTCAGTCTGCTTAGATAGTGGATCGGTTGCATCCAGCGTTACCTTGTTGATCAACTGGCTAGCATCGAACCACGGTACGAATACTAGACCGACTGGTGGCTTGTTACGGCCGCGAGTCTCAACACGAGTTTTAATTTCACCACGACGAGAAATAACTTTGATTTCATCACCGCGACGTAGGCCACGCTGCTTAGCATCTTCTGGATTCATATAACAAAGCGCATCAGGAACCGCTTTATATAATTCAGGTACACGTTGAGTCATAGAACCGGAGTGCCAGTGCTCAAGTACACGACCTGTGCTTAACCACATGTCGAATTCAGCATCAGGGCTCTCTGCTGGTGGCTCGTACGGTAGGGCAAAGATAATCGCGCGGCCATCTTTCTTACCGTAGAACTGCCAGCCTTTACCTTTTTCAACGTATGGATCGCTACCTTCTTTAAAGCGCCACTTAGTCTCTTTACCGTCAACAACAGGCCAGCGTAAACCGCGCTCTTTATGGTATGTATCGTAAGGAGCAAGATCGTGACCATGGTCGCGACCAAAAGCAGCATACTCTTCGAAAAGACCTTTCTGAATGTAGAAACCTAATTCTTTAGATTCTTGGTTTTCATAATCAGGGCTAATTTGAGATAGAGGGAACTTATCAACATTGCCGTTTTTATAAAGCACTTCAAATAAAGTTTTACCTTTATATTCTGGGTTAGCCGCTAGAATTTCTGCAGGCCAAACTTCATCAGTAGTGAAGCGCTTAGAGAACTCAATGATCTGCCACATATCAGAACGTGCATCACCAGGTGCATTCACTAGCTGGTACCAAGACTGAGTACGACGCTCGGCGTTACCGAATACACCTTCTTTTTCTACCCACATAGCAGAAGGAAGAATCAAATCAGAGGCTTCAGCAGTAACCGTTGGATAAGCATCAGATGTTACGATGAAGTTATCAGGATTACGGTAAGCAGGTAGCACTTCTTCGTTGATGTTTGCACCGGCTTGCAAGTTGTTATTCACCTGAATCCAGTAAGCATTTATTTTACTGTCTTTTAGGTCACGAACCTGTTGAACCGCGTGAGCACCTGGTTTGCCATTGATAATACCTTCTGGCAATTTCCAGATTTTCTCAGCGAATGCTCTGTGCTTAGGGTTTTTAACCACCATGTCAGCAGGTAAGCGATGAGAGAACGTGCCCACTTCACGAGCGGTACCACATGCGGATGGCTGACCTGTGAGTGAGAATGGGCTATTACCCGGCTCAGAAATTTTGCCGGTTAATAAGTGGATGTTATACAACAAGTTGTTAGTCCAAACACCACGAGTATGCTGATTTACACCCATAGTCCAAAGTGACATCACTTTAGTCTTAGGATCGGCATACAGCTTAGCGATTTTCTCAATCGTCTTAGCAGGAACGCCAGACATTTCTTCTGCATATTCAAAAGTATAAGGCTTAACGAATTTTGCGAAAGCGTCTAGATCAATCGGCGTTGACTTACCTGAGTTCGGGTTCTTCGCTTTCTTCTGTAATTCGTGAGTTGGGCGTAAACCATAACCAATATCGGTTACACCTTCACGGAAGTTCACGTGCTTACTAACGAAATCTTGGTTAACACTACCACTTTCAATAATGTAGTTAGCAATGGCGTTCAATAAAACCATATCGGTTTGCGGAGTGAAGATCGCTGGAATATCCGCAAGGTCGAAAGAACGATGTTCGAACGTAGAAAGAACGGCCACTTTAACGTGTGGGTTCGATAAACGACGGTCGGCGATGCGAGTCCACAAAATAGGGTGCATCTCAGCCATGTTAGAGCCCCAAAGTACGAAAGCATCGGCTGCTTCCATATCATCGTAGCAACCCATTGGCTCATCGATACCGAAAGTACGCATGAAACCACCTACCGCAGACGCCATGCAGTGACGCGCGTTAGGATCGATGTTATTCGAAAGGAAGCCGGCTTTCATTAACTTAACCGCGGCGTAACCTTCTTGAACTGTCCACTGACCAGAACCGAACATACCGATGCCTGTAGGGCCTTTCTCTTTTAAAGCTTTCTTAAACTTAACTTCCATGATGTCGAAAGCTTCATCCCAAGAAACTGGAGTGAATTCACCTTCTTTATCATACTCGCCATTTTTCTTACGCAGCATAGGCTGAGTTAAACGGTCTTTACCGTACATAATCTTGGAAAGGAAATAACCCTTAACACAAGAAAGCCCCTTATTTACCGGTGCTTTTTCATCACCGTGGGTGGCAACGACTTTACCGTCTTTGGTGGCAACACTGATTCCGCAGCCGGTACCACAGAAGCGGCACGGTGCTTTAGACCAGGTTAATTTATTCGCTTTGCTAGAAGTAATAATATTACTTGCACTAGCGGGTAAGCTGATACCAGCCACAGTTGCAGCAGTTGCTGCAGCTTGGGCTTTAATGACATCACGGCGAGTTAGTTTCATATGCTTTCTCCGACTCTAAATGCTAATTTTTTTAATTTCTAATTTTAAATTCGTAAACGTAATTGAGCTGCGTTTATTGCACAGTTTGGGTTGTAGCGCTTTTCTCTGTTGGCGCTTCACACATCTGTGGCTGATATATTTGTGCAATCGGTTGATCGCTATCGCTTTGATCAATCTCATCATCTAGCTCATCAACGGCGGCCACTTGGTGATAAACCATCGAGGTATTAATCACGCCATCGATGGCTGTAATTAAATCGATACGATCCAAAATAATGCCTTGATGTTTAGCTTCGGTAACGACAACAAACTTACCTTGCTCATCACTGCCATGAATCTCTATGTCTGATTGAGCGGCTAGTGCTTGTTGTACGGCTTGATGCTTCTCAGCTTGGCAATAAACGATAAAGCTACTGATATGGCTTTCTTCAGTCACATCATCTAATGCAATTTTGTTAACTCTCATAACTGAGCTCCGGTATTTTCTGACGCAATAGGGGTAATGCTGATTGATTGAGTTGGGCAAGTAGAAATACAGGCGCCACAACTGGTGCAATCTTCATCATTAATTTCAGGGGTTTGGATTGCGCCCGACGACACATCCTTAGGCCAAGGCATGGTAATGGCGCGGGTATCACACACATCTTTACAGCTTTGGCAGTGAGTCTTTTGTTTGGCAAAACAAGAATCATCGATCTTAATATCGAAATAGAAAGCTGGTTGTTCATCTTGTTTAGTATGCTTAAACAATGCGCCTGGTTCGCAAGCATCGACACAGGCTTCACAGAAAGTACATTCACCACGATGAAAGTCGATTTCAGGAAAACCGCCATCGGCTTTTATGATTATTTCTTCTTCACACGCAGAAATGCACTCGTTACAACGAGTGCATTGATCGGTGAATAACGACTCGCTTAAGGCCCAAGGTGGGCGTTGAGGTAACCAGCTTACTGGTTCAGCCTCTTCTTTAGCCGACTTAACTCCTGAGTTAACAGGGGCTGCAAAAGCAGCGGGGCGGCGAAAGAAAGCGCGTCGTGAATGATCTATATTAGCCATGATGCTTTCTTTAGAATCCTTAGCCTAGCTTCCTGGAGGTCCATTGAGGATCTGCATAAACCAAACCATAAATCCGTAAGCGGCAATGCCACCCACTGTTAATGCAGGAATTACAACAAACGTTAGAAAAAGCGAAGTGGTAAGTTCGGCTTTCTTAGTACGGGATTCCATTGAAACTAGTTCTTCAGACATGGCCGAATCACTCCGTTGTTTATGTTAAAGCTTAAATTAAATACTTAACTGTTTATCTTAGAAGTAATATTAAACCTTGCCCGAAATAGTGCTATTGAATTGCATTGACAAAAATTGACTCATGTCAGGTAAAGCGCCACTAGTGGCAGATAAGCACACTAAGCCCTATGTTATTGATTGTTATATTGTTATTAAATGAGAATGGGTATTATTAATACTAAAATGTAAGGTCATTAAAGGGGATTTACGGTAAAGACTGTCCTTTAGCTGGCTGTAAAAGTACCTCACTTAATAGTGAGCTAGTTTGAGGCGGTAATGACACGTTTAGTGAACGGATTCGATTGCATTTGAATATAATACTTCTCAATTAGGCTATGAAAAGGACCTGTTTAAATAGGAATGCAATTAAGTGATACCGAATTGAGAATTAATAAAGCAATTTCTGAAATGAAAGAGATAGATTAATTTATCAGATTATTAAGAAATACACTGAATAAAAAAGTTCAGAAATTGTTTGAGTGTTTGGCCATTAGCTTTGATCAAGAGAATAATGATTCAGGTTCATTTGCTTTACAATGCTTCGAAAATACACTGGCTATGTATATACGAACATATTTAAAGTAATGAACCTTCTCTTCTAGTTATGGTGATTTGGTGCATTTAACATTTAAAGTATCTAACTTCCCTAATTATGAATTTAAAATACGATTGATTGTTGTGGATTAATTCTAATTTCTTTACTTAGTGGTGCTCTATCGTCATAAAACCAAACTTGCACTAATAAATGACTTAGGTGCTGAGGTGTGGCGAATTCTTGCTGGACCTGGTTATTAATCATATAGCTTGCTAATAGGCGGCTCTCATAATTAATTACCCAATGAGCGCTTTCATTCTGGCTGTATTTCGAATATACCGACAAGTAAGCAGGTCCACCGCCTTGATTAGCGATATCAACGGCTAATTCCATATTGGCGTGGGATGTGAATTTCACTTCTGCAAGCACTTTTAATTGACTCGTCTTTAACGGCTTACTTGCTTCGGGTAGGGGCTCTGCTATATCGCTAGTATTTTCGCGACATGCGATTAATGATACTAATACACAAGCATGTAAAATTAAGTGAGCAGCGGATCGAACTGATAGAGTTTTCATAATAACGCCTCTTTGATCGTAATAATTATTGATAAGTTTTTCCATTAACGCGTTTTTCAGAATGATACCAATCTAATTTCATCGTTTTATTAGACTCTATATGTTCAGCAAAATCGGGATAGGCTTCTAATAAATCGATACCACTACTCGGGTGCTGCCACTGCGTTCCTATCTCCATTGACCAAGGTAGATTATTACTATTTTTGTAATAACGATTCAAATCCGAGTTGGAAGTATCCTGTGCCGTATTAAAAAAGCTGCTATTGGCTTGCTCGGTTGGTTTCATGTCAGCTAGATGCATTTCCCAGCTACGGCCCGGAGGCGTTGAAAAGACATCACCGTGAAAACGGTTGCTGGTGGCGAAAATGAAAGGGTCGTATAGCGTACTTATAGCTGAATTCGCTTGTGCCTCAGAAAAAGGTAAGCTGAGTTCAAAAGCAAACTGAATAGGGTCTGTGCAATTCGGGTCAGTTCGATAAAAAGTACATTCGGTACTAACTTCTTGCCAAGTATCTTGTGTAATAATGGCAACAAGTTCGTTACTTGACCCCTCAATGGGGTTGCCCATATCTTGATCACTGCTATTGCCACTAGCATCCAAAGTTGAATGTATGAAACGAATTTTACTGGTATCTACGATACTCGCTTGAATATCGGGAATACGAATACCAAAACCGTTGTGAAAACTCGCGCCAATGGCAATTAGCTGACCATGAACATCGACGCGTAATAGCTGATCATCTTTAATGACACTGACTGTACGGTAATGAAACACTACGTCATTCATGTCGTAATCTCCTTCGATTGGCCATTGGTCTTCATAGGCCAAAGTAATGAAAGAGCCATTTTCAGGATAATATCGATAGCTCACACCCACATCGGATATTTCAATCGAGTGGTCTTCAACTTCACCATCGGTAGCGCCACCATCAAAACTAATGTTTTGCTGCGAGCTAAAGCGAAAGCGAGCCCAGCTAGACCCAATATTTGCGTCGATGGGTACTCGTACGATTAATAAATTACTACCAGTATTAAGCGCTTTGTTCGTTGCCATTTGTTCGCCGTCATCTGCAAAATCTCCGTCTCTATTCCAATCAAACCAGGCTTGCAAATATCCTGCTTGGGAAGCCGTGACGACGACGGTATTATCCAAGCCGCGAGATAAGCCCGTGACTAAACCTATTCCATCTTCATCATCGATATTCGAGGCATCATTATTACTATCGTCAGACAAAATACCTAATCGTGCATCAACTTCTCCATCAGGTCCGATGCTGCCTAAATAAGGGCCGCCTTCAACTATTTCGTGGCGAGCTCCATTAGACGCTAAGCTACTACGATAAGTATCAGGCGCATCGCCAAAATCGATATTACTTTTTTCATCTTCATCTATGAGCGGAGCGTTTGCGCAACGGGCACCATCATTTTGGCCTGACAAAGGGCCTGCTGCAAATTCTATAGCTGGGTAAGGGGGGGCATCGCCAACAGAGCCTATTGTGGATAAATCAACTCGGTATATTTTACCATCCTGATTTCGGGAGACATAAAAGTATCCATTTACATCGAAGTATCCTGCACCGAAAGTGCCTTTTTCTCCTGTGAACAAGAGACTGGTGGTCGCCCCTGTTGTTGTATTTACTTCATATAAAATTCCCGTGCCGTTATCAATGCCATATAGCTTTCCATTACCTGGATGAAAAGCAAAGTCAGTAAAGTTCCGAGGTGCAGACGTTGAAATAGTTTGTACCACCAAATAGTTCTCGGCGGCCTCATCGAGATTTATTTTGTATAATCCTTTATTTTTTCTATAAAAATAATAATGTCGATTGTACACATCGCCGACATAAAAAGTTCCATCAGGTTGATTGCTGACAACTAATTCTGTTTGTTTAAAATCACTGTCTAGACGTACAAATTTTCGATGGGTGGTATTAAAGCCATACAGGTAACGATAACTTGTTCCGTTATCATCAATATAATCATCGAACCCGACACCGTTCACGTTTCCTGCAGATGTGGTTCCACTAAGGTTACTCACATCGTCTTGTAATATTTTATCCGTACCACTGACCAAATTTACACCATAAACAGTTGTAGGATTTCCCTGAAATAAGAATGCTTTTGTCGGGCAGGTCTCAAAGGGGGATGAGAAGCTTAACGAGCTTAGAGTTAATAACATCAGAAAAATTAAACGCTTCATCATGTGAGCCACCTAAAGAATTAAACTGTATAAGCCATATAGCAAGGTGGATGCCATGAAAGGATAATAGCGCTAAGTTACTGATATACATGGATTAACGTTAGTTTTAGACTTTTCGCAAAATGCATTATTTCAGACTTCTGAAGATTTAAAATTGCAAAATGCAAATGAAAATAAGAAGAATAACTTCAATTAGATATGCGGATTTTTATAAAAATAACCTAGAAATTAGGATAAAAGCTAGCAAGATCAGTGAGTTGAAAAATTAAAACATAATATGGCCCATATTTCGCAATAGTCCGAATAACTTTTAGGTAATTGTTTTTCGAGGGGAATAATATGTGTGGAATATTCGGTGTTATTAATGATAAGAACGCAGCGCAAACGTTATTAGCCGGTTTGAAGGCGCTTGAATATCGTGGTTATGATTCAGCAGGTATCGCGGTTGTAGAAGGTACTGCTATCGATTGCTGCAGAGCGAATGGAAAACTTTTCAATCTAGAAGCTGCGTTAGAAGGTAGCCCTTTAAGCGGATCAACGGGCATTGCTCATACTCGTTGGGCAACGCATGGTGAGCCAGCGTTAAATAATGCGCATCCGCATCTTGCAGATAATGTAGCTCTGGTTCATAACGGCATTATTGAAAATTATCAAGAGTTACGAATTGAACTTGAAGCGCTAGGTTATACCTTCGATAGTGAAACAGACAGTGAAGTATTACCGAAGCTTATTAGTCATTATTTATCTCAAGGATATAAGCCTTTAATGGCTACCAAGCATGCTTTATCTCGAGTACGCGGTACTTATGCTATTGGCGCTTTGTTTAATGGAAAAGAGGGGCAAATTATTGCAGCGCGTCGAGGCAGTCCCCTAGTCGTTGGTTTTAATGAACAATCAGCTTTTATTGCTTCCGATGCCGTCGCTGCAGGTTTATTAGCCAGTGAAGTAATTTACTTGGAAGAAGGTGATCTTGCATTAGTCGAAGCCAAAGAAGTTTACATTTTTGATAAGCATATGGACATTGTTAGTCGCCCAAAAGTGAAGGTTGAAAAGGAAGAAAAGCAAGTTAATAAGGGGGGGTATGAACACTACATGCATAAAGAAATTCATGAACAGCCTGAAGCCGCCCAAAAAACATTAGATGGTTTAAATCAGCTTACACTTGATGCAGTTCCCGATATGGATTTTTCTAACATCGACCGTTTGCACATCATTGCTTGTGGCACTAGTTATTATGCTGCGATGGTTGCGAAGTATTGGTTTGAAAAACTAGCACGCTTACCTGTTGAGGTTGATCTCGCATCTGAATTTCGTTATCGCGAGCCTCCTATGATGGAAAAAGGTGGTTGTATGTTTGTATCACAAAGTGGTGAAACTGCAGATACACTAGCAGCACTGCGCTATGCCAAAGAGCAGGGGCAATATTGCTTAGCAATAGTGAACGTTGCACAAAGTTCGATTGCACGAGAGTCTGATTTTGTTTATCGCACTTTATGTGGACCTGAAATTGGTGTTGCATCGACTAAGGCGTTTACGTCGCAATTAACGGTATTGGCGAAACTGGTTGTCAAAGCAGCCGGAGAGCGAAAGGTTCAAAATGATGCCACGCTCAATAAAATGATGAACACATTGTCCGAGATTCCTCAATGTATTAGTACTGCGCTACAGCAAGAGCCGTTAATCAGTGAGGTCGCGAAAACATTAGTCGAAGCAAGAAGTACTATTTTTCTTGGTCGCGGACAATGTTATCCGATCGCAATGGAAGGTGCTTTAAAACTGAAAGAAATATCTTACATTCACGCAGAAGGTTACGCCGCAGGAGAATTAAAACACGGGCCGATTGCTTTAATTGATGAGCAGATGCCGGTTGTTGTATTAGCGCCCTATGATGGATTGTTTGAAAAAACGTTATCAAACCTACAGGAAGTAAGAGCAAGAGGAGCCAAAGTTATTTTGATCAGCGATCATCGAGGTATTGCTGCCTGTGTAGATACTGATGGTAAGAGTCTGGTTGATTCAATGATCGAAATGCCAGTGGTATGTGAAGCTCTTCAGCCCATTATGTATTCAATTCCGATGCAATTATTGTCTTATCATACGGCGTTACTACGTGGAACTGATGTTGATCAACCCCGTAATTTAGCCAAATCAGTAACGGTTGAATAATCAAAAAATACAACAATGGTTTTAGGAGTAATTTATGCAGCTTATATATACGACAAAAACATGGTTAAAAGAGTCTCAATCACCACTAGCGAAGGTATTGATGGCATTGATTAATAGAGTTCGATTTATAGAAGTGCCTTCAATCTCTATTCTTCATAAACCTTTATATTGGCTGCATATTTCAGTGATGAACAGTATTAGTAATATCTCGAGAATTATGTACTGGACGCCACTGTTCAAAAGTCGTTTATCTTCTTGTGGTAAACGCTTTTATCTTTATAGCGCTATGCCACAGGTATTGGGACGCTTAGACATACACATTGGTAATAATACCCGTATGTCAGGAATTTCAACCTTATGCGGCCGTAGCAGTGGCGATTATATGCCTCAGTTAATTATTGGAAATAACGTTGATGTAGGTTGGCAAAACAGCATCAATGTAGGTCGTCGAATCGTGATAGGTGATAACGTAAGACTGGCAGGGAAAGTATTTTTAGCGGGTTTTCCAGGTCATCCACTCGATGCAGAAAAACGCGCACAGGGGCTAGCGGAAGAAGATCATCAAGTTGGCGATATCGTATTAGAAAATGATGTTTGGTTAGCGACGGGTGTAACCGTAATGGCAGGGGTAACAATAGGCGCAGGGACTGTTGTTGCTGCCGGTAGTGTGGTGACCCATAGTTTACCTTCAGGTGTTTTAGCAGCGGGAATGCCAGCCATTGTAATTAAAGTAATTGGAGCGAAAAAATGAATAATTTATCTGATACTTGTTACCTGGAAAATCGTCCTATGGTCATGTTTGGTGAAGACTGGGGATCACATCCTAGCAGTAGCCAATATTTAGCCAGAGAGCTTTCTAAGTACCATAAAATTACCTGGGTAAATTCTATCGGTTTAAGATCTCCGCGCTTCACCTTATCTGATATAGGGCGGGCGCTAAATAAACTGAAAGCCGTACTAAATTTTAATGGTGGTAAAGTTACAAGTAATGCTCATCAGGAATCTAGCTGGAAACCCCATGTGGTTAATCCACTAGCCATTCCTTTTCACGGACAAGGTTGGGCTCGATGGTTAAATAAAAAGTTAATAACAAATAAATTATTTGATGTTTTCAAGAAAAATAATTCATTAGATCTTGCTGAAGAGAAACCAATCTTATGGTTGTCTTTGCCAAGTGCAGAGCCACTATTAGGGCAAATTAATGAATGTTTTAGTATTTATTATTGCGGAGATGACTTCTCCTCATTGGAAGGTGTTGATCACTCTGTGATGGAGGCATTAGAAAAAGAATTGGTTGAGAAAGTTGATTTGATTTTAGTTGCCAGTGAAACATTATCGAAAAAATTTCCTGCCGATAAGACTGTCTTTATTCCTCATGGAGTCGCTGATTATTTTTTTGAAGCGCCGGATGAACGGCCAAAGGATTTACCCGACGGACCTGTCGCTGGTTTTTATGGAAGTTTAAGTGGTTGGTTGGATCAGCAACTGATTATTCGTACGGCCCGAAAGATGCGACATTGGAACTTTGTGATTATTGGCCCTCAGCGATGTTTTGTAGAGCATTTACGCCGCGAGCCAAATATCTATTTATTAGGAGAGAAAGATCATCAGGAACTTCCGAACTACGTTCATCATTGGCAAGTTTCATTATTACCCTTTAAGGATAATGCGCAAATTAGAGCCTGTAATCCATTGAAGTTAAGAGAGTATTTGGCGATAGGGAAACCCATTGTTAGTACGGAGTTTCCTGCATTAGCCCCTTATAAAGATTGGATCACCGTCGCGGGTAGTGATGGTTTTTGTGAGGCAATCGAATGCGCTGCAGCTGAAGTTCCAAAAGCGAAAGAACTTATGCTGAATACTGCGGGAACAGATTTTTTCTCGGTAATAAATGACTGGTCTGATATTGATAAAATTCGTCGAGTAAGGCAACGCCGTGCAAGTCAGGTGGGTAGTCATAGTTGGCAGGCAAGAGCTTTAAAAATTGAGCGTGAGATACTTCAACGTATTCAATTGGAGAGAGTCAATACAGATAAATAATGCAGGTGATTATTAAATACTGGTAGTTCTGTTAGTGAATTGTAGATGAATGGGAAGGACTTATGGTTTCACTTTTTTTTATCAGCTTATTACAAATTACGTCAGGGCTACTGGGTGAAAATTTACAATTGCCTTGGCAAATGGAGATCGATAAGCGGAGGGTTGAAGCGCTTAATGAAACCGATATCCTAGTGATAAAAGGAAATAATCTTAATAAAGAAGCTGAGTTATTAGTTATTCGTTTGGATGATGCCGCGAGTCATGATTATTACAGTCGTGTAAATCTAGAAAGGCGAGTGAAACCAGGATATTTTGAACTGAGGGTTCCAATTGGAGGAGTGAAGAAAGAGAATAAGAAACCGTTTGATATTCATTCGCTTAAAGAGCTGTACGTGTTTAATGGTCATAAGTTCGAACTTAACCGTCTAGGGTCTGAATATACAGGGGGAGATCGTAAGAAGGTCTCAATACATTCCATTGGCTTTGAAGAAGACAGGCCTTTACCAAGGTTCATTAAGGCTTATGACTTTGGTACTCGACATAGCGAAGTATTAGAGGGGAGTCAGCAGATAACGCTTGCGGTCAATAACAAATCTTATTCACCTATTAAGCTGTTTGGTGAAATGCGAGAGATTGAACGACCAGGCCCTGAACCGTGGGGTAGAGATGGTATAGCGGGTATCGAAGAACTGCGATTACCCCTAGAAAAAGGCTTATGGAGAGTTGTTTTATTTCGTGAGGATTTAGGCGAATGGGAAAATTTACCTAGACAAATGAACCTAGCGCTGGCGATAAATGGAATTATGCAGGTCACTGCGACTGAATATGATGCTGCGCAATGGTATCAAAACGAATACTTAAAGTTCTATCATCAGCGAGCGAATACCGACCCATGGAAAGATATAGTGCAGCACAGAGGATTGGTGCAAAGTTATGATTTTGAGCAAAAAAAAGACCTACTTTCAATTCGTTTATTAGGCGATAGCCCACAGCAACGTTTTATCAGTGGCATGATCCTACAAAAATTGGATGATAAAGTGTATCAAGATACTAGCAACGGCTTATTGCTAGTGAACCAGCGCAGGGAAGAATATTTTCGTCAACATTGGATGGTTGAAGATAAATTATTGATTTCTAAAAAAGCGCAGGTCGTTAAACAAAATCAATCGAAGACATTACGTTTAGCCCAAGGCGAGGGACGATTGTTAGAGTTTGATCTGGCGTTGTCCAGTAATGCAATACCGGCATGGCAATCTTCTTTTATAGAGGGTGGAGGTTATGTCGAAGTCAGGCGTGCGCTGCCACGCTGGCGTAGGAAAGGCAGTGCACAGCATATTAAAAAACGCTTTAACCATTTAACTCAATTAAAAAAAGAAGCCATAAGTCGAGGGCAGCATAAAATTTTAATTTGGTTCAAGTCTGACGAACTGCAGGTCGGGCGCTATGAATTTTCTTTAGCTTTTACCAATGATGATGGAAACGTTATTAATAATATTCAAATAGACGTTGAAGTACTGGCTCAACAATTACCAATGAATGTACAAAAAGTCGGTATCTATCTTGATCATAGTCCACACCTTCAGTTTTTTAAACAATGGAAACCGTTACAGCTGGCACAAATATATTGTGATTTGAACTACCTTGATCGACTAGAATTACGAGCATTAGCGCCCCCAATGGCCTTACCGACTGAAGATAACATTAAACTCTGGCTCAATGAGTTGGCCTTATACAAAGAATTTTATGGTGAAGCAGACTTACTGGCTTATACCCCCTATAAACGCTTAAAAGCGGTATTGGGTAGTGATGCTTTACAGCAAAAAATGGATAAGCTAGCGACGTTAGGCCATGGCGATATTCAGGTATATTGGTCTATCGCTGATGAAGCTCTGAAGGAAACAATTCCTCAAATAGAACACGATGCGCAGCAATTGCATTCTGCAAATCAATTTGCAAAAACAGCGGGGCATTTAAACAACCCGAATCAAAAATCGTTGATTGAGCCGTTGGATTTGGTCTTGATAAACCATGGATTTGGCGTCAGTAAGCGTGAAATTGCCCAAATGCATAAATCAATAAGTGCTAACGGCAATCAGGATAAGCGTGTCTGGTTATATAATATGCCGGATTTTAGGCTCGCTGCAGGGGCTTTCCTATGGCACAGCGGAGCCGATGCTTATGTGCAATGGCATGGCAGAATGCCCACTGCAAACCCTTATGACCCGACTGACGGCCGGGAAGCTGATTATCAGTTCTTTTATCCTCAGCCCAAGTCCTGTATGGCTTTACCAGACGTTGATAGAGGGCTTTTTGAGCTTGCGATGGGGCAATATGAACTCAGATGGTATCTTTGGCTTGAGCAGCAAGCAGAGGAAGCTTATGGAGAGCAGGCAAGGAGTCTGAAGCAAAAGATCCAGCAGGCACTGGGTGATAACTGGCGCCAATCGAGAAAAGTTGGCCCTTTACAGCTCGATCAGTGGCGCGAGCAAATAATGACCTTGGCACAAAGCTTGATACACCCTGATAAACACACAGCTTTAGAAGCTGTTTATAAAGTGTCAGGAGTCGTCAATGAACAATTTAATCATCCGAGTCACGCATACAAGGATCAGCAATGAGATATTAATTCTTGTTGTATTCGTCGCTGCCTTACAATTGGTTGGGTGTGCGTCAACGGTTGAGAAAGATGCTAATAAAAACCTCTTCGAGCAAGCGCTAGTATTACAGAAGGTAAAAACCCATAGCCCTATTAATAAAGGCGCTGCAAATAATCTCCATTCGACCAAAAATATCATTATCAATACTAATGATAAGGTCGAATGGGAATTCTCAGCTCAACAAGTACAACCTAACTTCACACAAAAACAGGAACTATTTCTGTGGTTTTCCCAGTTAACCAATTACAAAGACAATCCTATTTTATTACAGTTAGGTCCTGATTGGATCTCGAGCTATAAACGTGGCAATGTTTTACGCAACATGATTCCACGAGGCATATTAATACAGCAGCAATACGATGATACGTTGCCTGAGCATAAAGTTATCTTTTCTTTAAAAAGCTCTAGTGCGGCATTCGCAAAAGAGAAGGGGTATTTATGACCCCCGCTATGAGTAATCATGCGAATAGTCAGGCGCTGAATAATAGAGCCGAAGTCAGTGTGAATAGCGTTTGGAAAAATTTATATCTAATACTCATAGCGGCTTGGCGTCAGCGTTATTTGATATTAATCCCCATCATCATTATGCCTCTAATGGGGGGAGTGATCGCGATGACTCGGGGAAAAATATTTGATACGCATACAACCATTCTGGTGCAAGAAACATCAAAGTTGAATCCTTTCCTTGAAGACTTATCGGTCTCTACCAACCTAAAAGAACGTATGGCGGCTTTAAATACGTTAATGCACAGTCGTCATGTATTATTTTCGGTTGCAGAAGAACTTGAACTCATCAACGACGAGACTAGTGATAATGATAAAGGTCGTGTCATTAGAAAGATTGCCAGTGGCCTCAGTTTAAATCAAGAAGGTAAGGATCTAGTTAAAATATCATACCGTTCTGGTACACCCGGTAATATGAAACAGATACTTGAAGTCGTAAGTCTTCATTTCATAGAGCAGCTATTGGCTCCCGAAAGATCTTCAATTGAGCAATCAGAAAAATTTATCCTAGAACAACTTACTTCACAGAAAAAAGAGTTATTAACAGCCGAAAATAAACTAGCAATATTCAAGCAACAGTATGCAACAGATCTTCCCGCTTTTCATGGTGGGAACATCAAACGTTTAAGAGAACTTAAACAGCTATTAGCTAAAAAAGAGATTAACTGGTCTGCGGCAAAAGCGGTATTGCAATCTATGAATAAGCAGTTGTCAGCGACTAATCCGGTTGTCGCGGCTATAGAAAATAGAATTGTTCAATTCACCAGTGAATTAGTGCTACTGAAAGCGCGCTATACCGATCAACATTCAAAAGTTGAAAATGTGCAGCGCCAAGTTGATCGCTTACAAGCAACCCGCAATAGCTTATTAGAAAAAACAGCGAAACTTACGCCAAAAGAAATTGAACGTTTATGGCACTTAGCCATGAGCTCTTCGATTGGTGCCAATACAAATACTGATACGAATTCGCCATTGTTAGTTTCTCAATTACAAGAAATACAAAAATCTAAGTCTATAGAGCAAGGATTAGAGCAAGAGGTAGTTAGCTTGAAAAAACAAATAATTGCAATGCAAGAACAAGTGAAGACCTTTGCATCAATTGAACGTGAGTTGACAGAGCTTGAACGCGAGCTGGACACAAAGAAAAATTTATATAATGAATTTTTAAAGCGCTATGAAATGGCCAAGGTTACGGGCTCACTTGGACGATTTGAAGAACAAAATAGAATTAAAATTATAGATCAGCCCTATACACCGACTTGGCCATCCAACATCCCAAGTGTTGTCTTTATTTTAGCTGGGTTGGTTGGTGGGATCTTATTGGGCGTAGGCTTGGCTGTAATCGTTGAAATTATGGATACCAGCATTCGCAGTATTGATCAACTTCAAAAGTACACCGGTGCGCCGGTATTAAGCAGGATTCCGAAGATTAAAGAGTTATTAGAGTCCGATACGGTGTTTGAAGATAGCTGATTTGGATAGCTGATTTGGATAGCTATTTAAATATTTAGGTAACTGGTTAGAGGATATAGTTATGAAACATGCAGTAGATAATGTCATAGAGAATGTTACTGATAAACCTTTAGTCAGGGTTGTAGTACAAGTAGTACAGCATTTACGTGCTGGAGGTATTGAATGCTTAGTACTAGAAATGATGCGATCTTCTTTAAGGAGTAATGATGAAGATATGCACATCATAAGTTTAGAGGGCAGTATGGATGAGGCGTTATCAAAATGGCCTCGCTTATTACCTTATAAGAAAAAATTACATTTT
>Ga0105348_1000867_pt1 | contig 21495 bp, 17 predicted proteins | sample EN8Hudsemesocosm_2_FD_83504 | JGI IMG/M metagenome (GOLD analysis project Ga0105348, IMG submission 83504) | Methane-oxidizing microbial communities from mesocosms in the Hudson Canyon - EN8C Hudson Canyon | ecosystem: Environmental > Aquatic > Marine > Cold seeps | place: Hudson Canyon... | reverse complement strand
TTTCAATTTTGGTCACTTACTTTGTTATTACTCGCCCTATTTTAAGCATTGGTAAAGCTTTGCATTCAATCAGCCCTGGAACTGATCAGCGAATTGAGAAGCCAAGCACACATCAACATAGCGAAATAGGTCAGTTAGCAGATGATGTTAATGAACTCTTAGTAAAAGCTGAGCAGCAAATGCTGAGGGAAAAAAACTTGCGTAATGAAGTGGAAATTCTTGAATCTAGGTTTCGAATGTTGTTTGAAAATGCGACTTCCTCTATTGTGCTGGTTGAACCGCAAGGTGACATTTTACTCTACAATGAAACTTTCGAAAGGTTGATTGGCAAATTAGAACTGCCGTTAAAAAAGAACTATGGTAATTACCTACAAGATTTATTTATTCATAAAAAAGAATTACATGAGCAAGTAAAAATTGCTTTTGCTAATAATGAGTCAGCCACCGCAGAATTAGAATTAACATCTATTTCAGATGAAAAAATATGGGTACAAGTTGTCGTTACACCATTGGTCACAGACGACTTTCTAGAAAATTATCAGATTACCCTTCACGACATTTCAAGACGTAAGCAACAAATATCCTTGCTGGATCAAAAAGCTAATTATGATGTATTGACTAATCTCTTGAATCGTCGCGCAGCAGAAAATCATTTAAATAAACTAACTGCAACTAAAGTTCCTTTTGCTCTAATTATGATGGACTTAAATGATTTTAAACCCATAAATGATGTTTTTGGTCATGATGTAGGTGATGAGGTCTTGATCTACTTGGCGAGTCAACTGATGAAAAGTTTAAGAAAAGCTGACATTTTATCCCGCTGGGGAGGAGATGAGTTTGTGATTGTATTGCCTCACGCATGCAAAGAAGAAGTAAAATCTATTTGTGACAAGCTGATAACTCAAATGAGTAAACCCCTTCATTTATCGCAACATAATAAAAGTGTTTTTGTAACCGCGAGTATGGGAGTGAGTTTTTATCCTGATGATCAGACAGATTTATTAGAGTTAATTAAACTAGCAGATAAAGCTATGTACTACGTCAAAAGATCGCGTTCGACCGATAAAACCTTATATATGGCATTTAGTAAAGACGCATTTAATATTTCAGGTACTAATGAGCCGTCATGAGTATGAAGTTTAGTGATGTAAATCGTTCTTCAATTATTCTTTTTTCTGGGCTAGCGCAAGTAACTCGGCTGAAATTAACCTTAAAGGTTTTGTTATCAATTTTTATACTGTTGCTGTTGAGCGAGCTGTATTTTACCGGAATATCTGCTTTAGCAATTGCTATGATAACCACCTTCAGTATACTCATGTTACTTTATTCTTGGGCTTCACCAGATACTAGCAATGTGGTTTCAGGCATGGTGTTATGGTCTGTCGCAGTATTTATAACTTATGCCTGTTGGTTAGGAAATGGTATCTTTGACGCGAGTGTTTTAGCTTTTCCCTGCTTGTTAATGCTTGCTATTGTTATCTCCAGTAAGCTTATCTTTGTCTCTTTATATGTTTATTTAATCGGGGCGCTGTGCTTTTTTGCACTTGTTCATAACCAGAATTTATTGACAGGGGCGGTGCTTTTTCAAGGTCTACCGATGTGGGGGCGGGTTTTTAGCTATATTATTACTCTGACACTTTTCTCTGTCGGGGTGTTTTTAATCTTTTCAGATATCAGAAAACGCTTTAAAAATATCCTACAAAAAAATGCGGCTCTTGAAAGTAAACTAGAGCTATTAAGAAAACGAAGTCGTTTTGACCCGTTAACTTCCTTACCCAACGAAAATGCCTGTAAAGCAGATTTAGCGACCACTCTGCAAAAACAAAAGGCATCGGGTCATATCTTGGCTTTTATTACCTTAAGTATCAGTAACTTGCAATCAACGAGAATGAATTACAGTCACAGTCTATGTGATGATGCTTTAAAGTTACTTGCCCAACGATTGACAACGTTTGTAAATGAAAAAACTGCCACTTACCGATTTCAACAAAATGAATTCGTGATTTTAAAGCATTCAATAGATCATCGAAGTATTGGTAAATTTGTTGAGAAAGTACATCAACTGAGTTCGAAAACTTATCATGTTGACGACTTTGATGTTTACTTACAGCCGAGTATAGGTATTGCGCTTGCGCCTTTTGACGGTACAACAATGGAAGAACTAAGACACAATTCACATTTGGCAATGCACGCCCAAAGCCAAGGTGATAAATCCGATTTTAATTTTTTTGATAAGGCAATGGCAGAAGAGGAGCATAAAAAGCTTGAGCTAACTAAAGCATTAAAGAGAGCTATTGCAAATGATGAACTGGTATTACATTTTCAGCCAAAAATTGATTTAGCTTCAGAGCAAATTATTGGCGCAGAAGCGTTAATTCGATGGATTAATCCAGTACATGGCTTTGTACCTCCAGCACTATTTATTCCTTTAGCAGAACAAGCAGGTGTTATTACTGAAATAACACATTGGGTTATTGAGCAGTCGGTATTAGCATGTAAACAATGGCATAATCTAGGTTTTAATAAATTGTGCATAGCGGTTAATTTATCCGCGGAAGATTTTAAACGGGGAAGTCTTTCCACGCATACCATGAGTGCACTTCATAAAGTTGACTTACCTGCACATTTCTTAGAGCTAGAGTTAACCGAATCTATGTTGATGGATGATATTAACTATATCCAAAAGCAGATTAATGAACTACGCTCGTTAGGTATTTCATTCTCAATTGATGACTTTGGTACTGGTTATTCCAACTTAGGTTATTTAACCAAATTTAATGTCAGTACACTTAAGCTTGATCGATCGTTTGTCATGAATATCTCCCAATCAACTAATGAATTACAAATCGTTAAAGCGATAATCGAAATGAGTAAAAGCCTTGGTATTACTAATGTTGCAGAAGGTATTGAAGATGATGAGACGGCAGCCATGCTAACGGATCTTAAATGTGAAATGGGTCAAGGTTATTATTGGTCTAAGCCGTTACCACAAGAAGAGTTTATTGCTTTGTTGTCAGCTCAAGAGGCAAATGATTAAGCAAACCTAACCAGCTAAATAAGTTAATAAAGCGATTTACTCTTTTTATTACGGCTTTTTAGTAGCTGACAATTTTGCTTGCACTTTTTGCATATGCTCTCTAAAACTTTTATCAAAATTACTCTCCCCACAGGCAAAAATTGAAGTGGTTGCCTCTACAGGACTACCTAATACCTGTTCACGATAAATTGTACAAGTACCGTTATTATTTTTAGTAATTGAGCCAACATGCGAAGTACTGGTATTAAGTATATATTGTTGATCTGCCGTTAAGGGCACAATCGTTTTGGGAACAGGAAATTGCCCGCCATCCATACTTGAGGCAGAGCGTTTTTGTGTGAGTTCGCCAAAGGCTTGTTGGCGTTGTTGGCTTTCGATATCTTTTCGTAATCGCGATAGACGATCATAATTTACAACGTTTGTTAGCGGCTTTTGCTGACTGTTATCATTGGACGGAGCAGGAAGCTGTTTATCGGTATTGGCATGGTTACTTTTAATAGCGCTTTTAATTGAACTGTTAACAGGCTCTTCAGCGTCCGCGGTTAAATTTTTCTGCGTTGTCATCACTGTTTTGTTGAGTTTAACGGTTTTAAACGTCTGCTTTTTTGAAACTTGTTGTTGAATAGCTATTTCTTTTGTTTCTGCACTAGGTTGAATAATTTTTTTAGCTGGGGGCTGAGCTGCGGTTTTTTTCGGAGCCTTGTATAAAAAGCTTCTTATCGGTTGGGATTTAGCTTTCTCAAGGTTATTTTTTAGCGCTGTTTTTGTGGAACTATAGATTAATGCCAGCAGCAGTATTACATGCAGTAATACTGAAATAATAATCGCAGTGTAAGATCCTTTTATCACAAGCAGTCAGTTCTTTGTAAGTAACACCAAATTGGCACAGCTATTTAATAGACAAAAAAAAACACCGCAGGTTCAAACCATGACGGTGTTTCTTGTAATTTAAATCGCTTTTGCTTTTATCTGGCGATACTTTGTAATACTTCAATATCGACTAAATTAATAACTGTCGCTTTTATTTCAGCCATGCTGTCACTAGCGACAAGTAAACCATCATCGTTCACGTTCAAATAGCCTTGTTCGCGAATGTTGGCGATTAATGTTGCCTGTGCACGTTTGTCGATAAATTCAGGGGCATTAATATTATTTAATACCGATAAACGTTTAGCGATTGACACCACTTTAGTTTCTAAGTCTCGTTTGCTCAGCGGCCCTAAACGACTTGCCAATGAAGTAATGATTGCTAAACGCTGTAAGCTTTCATCAACACATTCAGCCATCGCGTGTACTTTACTTAATTGCTCTACATTATCAGTCAGTGACCAAAACCCTGCTTTGGTTTGCTTAGCAATGTCATTTGCTTGCAATGCAGCTAACACTTGTTGAGTTTGCTCGCTAGCTTGCTGGTTGTCTTGGTATAAATATAAGTCTTCTTTTAATAGTGCAATTAATGCTTGCACCTTAGTAATCAAATCATCTTGGCTGATTTTGCTATGTCGATCTAATAAACGACATACTAATGCCGGTAGTACAAAAGTATGCAAAATGTTGTTGCGATAATAGCGCATTTCAAGATTAGCGGTTTCTGATAATGACACTAAGCTACCAAAGCTATCCTCAGTAATCGTCACCTTATTGAGCGAAATAACATGCGTTAATAACTCTGCACCGGACTCTTCAGGAATTGTTAATTGTTCACTAAATGGCGCTTGGCGTTGCATGTCTATAAAGAAGTCTAATTGGGCTTCTAATGCGACTTTCGATAACGCTTTGTTTTTGCTGGCGTGTAAGATTAAGGCGATTAAGGCAACACCATTTAATGCCGCACTTTTATTGATGTTTTCCATCACTTGTTCAGCAAGCACGTTAACAGTAGGTGTTAACCATGTCGGCTTTTGCGGATCTATTGGATCGATAGACTCTTTCCAGTCTGGAACTTCTTGATTTAAAAACTCATTAATGTTCATTGGCTCACCAAAATTAACATAACCATTACCATAGTTACGTAAACTCTTTATGGCTTTTAATACGCCAAACATTGATTCGCCTTTTTTCTCACTACCACTTAATTCTTTGTGGTAAGTACCAACTTCCATCACGTGCTCATAACCTAAATAAACAGGTACTAATGTTAATGGTCTATCAATACCGCGCAGTAAACTTTGAATGGTCATCGCCAGCATACCTGTTTTAGGTGCTAAAACACGTCCAGTACGGCTTCGACCGCCCTCGGTGTAATATTTAACGGCATAACCACGTTCAAATAATAGTCCTAGATACTCGCGGAAAATCGTTGAATACAAGCGATTACCACCAAAGCTACGACGAATGAAGAACGCCCCGCCTTTTCTGAATATTCCACCCGCTGGCCAGAAGTTTAAGTTAATACCAGCAGCAATACGTGGCATAACTAGGCCTTCTTGGATAATGACATAAGAAAGTAACAAGTAATCCATATGGCTACGGTGACACGGTACATAAATAATTTCATGACCATCTTGCGCTAATTGACGTAATACCTTGGCATTACTCACTTTAATAGCACTGTATAGACGAGCCCATAGCCAATGCAAAATAATTTCACCAAAGCGCAACCAAGAAACGCTGTAATCACCTGCGACTTCATTCATGATCTCTAAAGCTTGTTTCTTAATTTCAGCTTCAGAGACTTTCTTGCTTTTAGCTTCATCAGTAATCATGCGCTTAACGGAAGGATTGGCAAATAATGCGGTAAACATTTGCTTGCGATGCATTAAGCGAGGACCTTTAGCGGCAATGGTTTGACGATGAAAGTGAAAACGCGCAACACGCAAAAATTTATGGGCGGCAACTTCATCATTACCATGATTGTCAGTGATATTTCTAAAAGAGAAAGCTTCACTAAAACGCACTAAGGTGTCACGGCCTAAAAACAGTACGATGAAAAGTTTGCGCAGCCAGCTTGGCGATTCTTGATCAGATAATAAGGTGCCGATATTTAAATTCTTACGCTCTTTGGTTGGTGTTTTTCCCCAAATAAGATTGGCAGGAATTAATTTGGCATCAAGGTTTGGATCTAGCGAGTGTTCATTGAGGATAGCTAAGCCTTGCTGAGTAGCCTTGGTTTCACTGGCTTTTCGCCAAGAATAAACGGGCGTTGGCTTGCTTAAACATAAGGTGCGATTAAAGCTTTTACCATTGATGGTAACTTGGCCAAGCGGATCGGGTAATTGTTGTTTCTTACAAGCACTTTGTAAGGCAATTAAATCCGAGGCAGATTGATGGCGAACAATATAAAATATTGGCTTGTTGGCTTCTTCGTTAATCTCTTGGCTGTCGGTGATGATTTTGCAACGCACTAATAACTTAAGCGGAAACTTTAATAAGAAATAGAAAAAAGAACGTAAGGCTAACATGTTGTATTGCTCGGATTTAATTATAACGACAGTAAAAGAGGGATTTTAGCACTAATAGTTAAAATTGTCTTGGTTTGGAGGTAAAGTGATAGCACACTAGTGTTAATGCGATAAAAAGGGATAAAACCCCCTTTAATTTAGGAATTTAGCTTGAAAAAAATTGCCGTGTTTGTTGATGTTCAAAATATATATTACACCACCCGTGATACCTTTGGTCAGCAATTTAATTACCGACTGCTGTGGCAAGAACTATTGGCGCAAGGTGATATTGTCTGCGCCAATGCCTATGCAATACAACGCAGTGATGATCAGCAGCATAAATTTCAAAAGGCGCTAAAGCATATTGGTTTTAACGTTAAGCTTAAGCCTTATATTCAACGTAAAGATGGCTCAGCAAAAGGTGATTGGGACGTCGGTATTACCATAGATATTATGGAAGCGGCTGCCGAAGTTGATAATATTATTTTACTTTCTGGTGACGGCGATTTTGATTTATTGCTACGTAAAGTCCGTGAAAAATTCGGCGTTACTACAGAGGTGTATAGTGTTGAAGCGTTAACGGCTAAAGCACTAATAGATGCAGCTGATGTTCATCACAAAATAGCAGCTAGCCTATTACTGTAAACCGCTAAGCTGATTCACTTAGCGATTATTACTACGGTGTTTTTTCACTAAATAAGCTGAAATACATAGCGCAATGACGAATAGCACGGCACTGGCAATCAGTTCGCTTTGTGCGCCCAATCGTATACCGCTGCCTGCTAATGAAAATATTATCATTTGTGGGATAAAGCCAACAAAAGAGCCACTCACATAAGCTGGCATTGACACTTTGCTAACCCCAGCAATGATATTAGTTAAGAAATTACTGCCTAACGGTAATATGCGAATGACAATTGCCTTTAAAAAAGTTTGTTCACTAAGAAAAGCTGATAGTTTGGCTAATTGTTTGGGATATTTTCGTGTAATCCTCTTGCTTAATAGGTAACGCGAGATACTAAAAGTAATCAAGCAACCGAGCGTGGCTGCTAGCGTTGCGACTACTACACCGAGAAAAGCTCCCAGATTAATCCCTGCAACTAAAGCTGCAATTTGTCTTGGTAGGCCAATACTGGTTGCAACAGCCAAAAAAGAAAATAGCAGCAGGGTATTTAAAGATGAATTGCTAGCTGTGTTTTGCCAATTCAACTTATCAGCCTGTTCAATAGTCCATTGACTTAAGTCAAAGTTATTCAAGGCTAAGTTTGGGGCTTGCCAACAATATAAACCCACTAGCAATGCGAATAGCAATAACAAGATTAATATGTTTTTACTTGCTTTAGAGCCGATTGATAGTAGGGTGGGTTTGGATAACATAACTACTCAGTATTGCTTAAACTTGCTAATAATTTGGCTTTGGCTTGTTCAAATTCCTCGGTACTTAAAAAACCTTGCTGCTGTAGTTTAACTAATTTCTCAATGGCATTCACCAAGTCTGTTTCAGCTTTAGCGGTCACTATGCTGCGATCTTCGTTTGTTAACTTGGTTTGCTCTTTAATTAACTCATCAGCTGATGGCTCTACTTTGCTTTGTTCTTGGCTTTGCTCTTGGTTATGAGTTGCAGGACGAATAATCGCTGCTTGTGTATGTAATGGTGTGTCATCATGCATTTTGTGATCAGCGTTTCCTAGATCAGTAATGACATTTTCAGTTTGTATGCATCTCATTTCGGTATGTTGTGGGTTTATTTTACCGGAAATCAACCAGCACCAATCAATCACATCATCTACGACGTCAAAATAACTTTTCTTGGTTATTCTATCGCTGCCTTTGCGCAAATATAAGCAGACAATATAGTTGTTCTTTTGGTAAGTATTAATCAGTACATTGATTCGGCGAATTTTTCCATCAACCATTTTATCTATGTGCTCGGTGTGAAATATTTCTCTTAGTTCTTGTTCATGTAAATTGCTAAAACCATAACGATGCGTGCTGTTAATTGTCATCACCACTAAGTTACCTAGCATAAATTGACATTGCTTTATGTCACTAAGCAATATGCTCTTGTCAACTTCATGTTGATGACGTTTAAAAAAATTTAATCCAGACATATCACTGGTTACTGCTAACGCTGAGAATTCTCTGCGAACAAAAGCTTTGGCGGAGTTTTGATATATTTTGCTGCGATATAATGCATAAGCTAATAGCAGCACTAAGATTACAATAATCAAGAAGCTCATCATACTACTTGAGCTTGATGGTGCACTTGCTAACACTTGATCTTTATCTTGCTGAAATACTTGGAATATTGTGCCGTCATCTTCATTAAACAACAGCAATTCTCCACGGTTATCTCGATGCAGAGTTAATTCTTTTGTCGTTAATGACTGATGTTGTAGCAGCCACTCTAATGTTGGTTTGCTAGCGCCTTCATGGTCGGGTTTACTCGTTGCATCTATTGATGTCTCTAGCCGTAATGAACTGATTTGCCATGCTTGATTTTGGTTTGTCAGTAGCAGTAACTTATTACGTAATAACGGTACATTTTGTCCTCGATAGACCAGCAGGTTATTAGCAGAAATAGTTTCTGTTGTTTGATATATAAACTCTTTTGGCGGGCTTTGTTGCCAGTTATCACCGCCATCACTATAAGATAGCCAGTGCTTGGATGAGTTATTTACTGAATATCTATGGGATATTAATAGTCGAGTAGAATGTTTTTCAGGCCATAGAAATTGTTTAATGTTTCCAATACCAAAGACATATAACGTCTTTTCGTACTGCGGGTTGGCATAGTAAGGATTATTATACGGGGTACTATAACTGGCCGTGGCAGTCTGTTCAGGATGAACTCTTAAAATAGCGCCAGAATATAACGGTCGTTGCTTTAATTCAGGGCTTTCAGGGAGTGATAGATATAACTGAGCAAAATCCTCATGCCAAGATTTACTGTACGGATTAAAGCTTAGCTGGTTAATTGCACTTTCTGCTGTTGGTACTGCAATTCTAATTATTTCGCGGCGATTTGTATTATTAACTTGAGAGTTGTGGCTTAACTTCCATTCAGTTACTACAGCATCAAATGGCAAGGCCTTGTTAACATTAGCATCAAATATGCGGTGACTTTGTCGCTCGTTTGCATGGCTTTCAATATGAGCGGTGTAAAATGTATTAAAGCCTATTTGACCTTGCTGTGAAAAGTTAGGGTGTAAACTAAGAGCGCTAAGTTGAAACTCAGGCGCATTGGCTGCAAGTTGCTTAAGGTCTACTAATAACCTGGTGCTGTTAGGGTTATCTTGTTCAAGTTGAAAAATCTGACCCTGCTTGTTGGTTAAAAAATAATGTTGACTATTACCAGGTTGTTCAAAAAGTTCTAGCCATTTTTTTTGTGCGCCATCTAACGATGGTGCTTTAGCCATTTGTTGTAGTAAAAATAATTCTTGTTGCTTCGGGCTTTCCGTAGCCACCGCAGCATTAATGGTGCGAGCAAAGAGCATTAGCACCACCAGAGAAATGATGAAAAGGGTGTTTTTTACAGTAAGCATTCAGTTGAGTCATCCATAGTTCAGTTGTTGCTAGTGTTTTACTTTTACTTGTTTATGCGTCCTTAAAAAGGTGCATATTTTTCACTTCAATAAATTGTTCTTTATTTACTCCATTGGTATAGCTTAATTTACCCTCTACCATTAAATCATCACCAATTCTGCCATAGTCAGCCAAGTATTGCGCTTGCTTCCCCCAAACATGAATAACACGTTCAACACTTAAGGTTTGCCACTTTTGTTTTTCGGTGTTGTATATGTGCTGATTAATGACAATATTTGCTTGGCAAATGTTTTTATTCTGTTCCGTTAGCATTAACTTAGGCTCAGAGACTAACTGAGCACTACAATGAATTTGGTTGATTGCTTGGGTATAGCCTTTGCTAAATTTTTGTACGAAATCTCCATGGACAATACCCTGATGCGTGGCATTCTTATCGTCTGTTGTCGGCTTAATATTGCTTAAATAACCATGCAATAAAATAATGTCACCTTTGTTGGCATGTAAAAGCGCTTGTTCAACCAACTCCCCTTCAACTTTCACATGATGGTAACTTGTCCACTCTTTATATTTATTGGTCTTTTTATCTAGCCATTTGCTAGACGTGGCTAAGACAATTTCAGTGATTGCCGTTGCCGGATTTGCTCGATAGCGAATATCGGGTGTCGCTACTAGGTTACCTAACAAGGTTACCGCACAAAGTTGTGATGTCGGTTTTTGAGGGTGCTTTTTAACCGTATCTGATAATGACAAAAGTTGTTCCTATGGAGATAAATGTGTACAAAACGATCAGCTTTCTATTATCTCTTTGTGTGATTCATCGGGCAAGTATTTATATTTTACTATGAATACGATAAAGTTGTTAATAACTTGTTGCTGAATGTATCAGTATGTTTCTAGGAAGAAAAATGACATTAATAAATAAAAAATTAGTTATAAGGTTCTTTTTATCTCTTGCCATGTTGGCGGGAGCCGTAAATGCCGCCACGGTTGAAGATTTTTCACGCCATGCTCAATACCATAATGTAAAAATATCACCTGACGGTAAGCACTTAGCTGCACTGGCGACTGTTAATGGACTAAAAAGCTTAGTGTTTTTGGAAACTGATGGCTATAAAGTAACCTATTCATTAAATGCTAATAGTAAAAGCCAAACAGCTTCTTATTATTGGGCAAATAATGAGCGAGTAGTGATTCAAGTTGAACAGAGAAGAGGAGCATTAGAAAAGCCCATAAACATGGGGGAGATTTATGGTATCAACTACGATGGCAGTAAGAAACGAATGATCTTTGGCTATCGCTCAAAAGAGGGCATGGTACTTTCTGGTGATGCTGGCTTTTTAGTTGATAAACTTGATAGTGATCCAAAGCATGTACTTATTCATAAAAGATTACTTTCTAGGAACTCAGATACATTATCTAGCATTGTTAAGCTTAATATTTACACAGGTAAAGAAAGAGAAGTTAAAAGATCCCCTATGCCATATAGCTCTTTTTTAATTGATGGCAATGGCCAGCCACGCTTTGCTACAGGTATGGATAAAAACCATAATACCAAACTGTTTTACTCGAAAGGTAAAGGCGAGCCATGGCAGGGATTTGGAAAAGATATTTCAGGTGATTTTCAACCGATTTCCTTCGGTAAAGATAATAACAGTGTCTATGCGCTGAAAAGTGAGCAAGGTAAGCCGCAAGGTTTATACAAATACAACCTGAAAACTAATGAAGAAACCTTATTGTTTCAAAGTAAAATAGCCGATCCTACTCATACTATTATGTCAGATCTAAATGAGGTTTATGGCATACGCGTTGATGAAGATTATCCTAAATATGTTTACATTGATGAAACGGTTAGAGATGCTCAGCTACATAAGGCTTTATATCAAGCATTTAAAGGTGACAATGTTGTTATCACTAGTAAAACCGCTGATGGCGAGAAAGTTATCGTTCATGTTAACAGTGATAGAAACCCAGGTTCTTTTTATCTTCTTAATACCAAAACTATGAAAACCAAGCACATCTTCAATGCTAGACCGTGGATTAAAGCAAGTGAAATGGCCGCTACTGAGCCGTTTAGGATTAAAACAAAAGATGGTTTAGTGCTTAATGGTTATATGACTTTGCCTAAAGGAAAATCAAAGAACCTACCTACGATTGTACTACCACATGGTGGACCACATGCACGTGATTACTGGGGATATCATCCGCAAGTGCAAATGTTAGCGAATGCTGGTTATGCCGTAATACAGGTTAATTTTAGGGGCTCTACTGGCTACGGCAAAAACTTTCAAGAAGAAGGTTACGGTGTTTGGGGTACTAAAATTCAAGATGATATTATTCTTGCTACTAACTATGCAGTACAGCAGGGCATAAGTGATAAAAACAGAATGTGTATCTTTGGTGCTAGTTTTGGTGGTTACAGTGCTTTGCAAAGTGCGATTAGAAAACCTGATTTATTCAAATGTACTATTGGTTATGTTGGTGTATATGACTTACCTATGCTCTATGACGAAGGTGATATCAAAACGATAAAATGGGGTGATGCTTATTTAGATAAAACCTTAGGCACAGATGTTGCCTCGCAAAAGGCACAATCACCGGTACACAATGTTGATAAATTAAAAGCAGCAGTATTTATTGTCCATGGTGAAGATGATATTCGAGCACATTATGAACATGCCCTAGCATTAAAAGACTCTTTAGAAGCAATTAACTACCCATTTGAGTGGTTAGTGAAAGACAAAGAAGGGCATGGCTTTTATAATGAAGACAATATTCTCGAGTTGAATCAAAAAATCTTGTCTTTCTTGGACAAGCATATAGGAAGTTAATGAGCCAAATTATTGCCAGCGAATACCCTAACATTGCCTTAGGCTATATCGATAATATCGATAGTGAACAAGCTAAACGCCTTGCTAAAAAGTGGCAGTTTACTTATCTAGGTGATGTTGCCGCTGCCAATAAACAGCCGCAACTTGAGTTCATTTTACAAATGAATCAGCAAGCACTTGAGCTGTGTAAATTAGATGAGCCCAAGCTTGGCGCTATCAAGGTCGACTTTGTTGAAGGGGCTGTTGCTCATAGACGCAAGTTTGGTGGTGGTCGCGGGCAAGACATTGCTAAAGCAGTAGGCTTAAAACATGGTTTTACCCCACATGTTTTAGATGCCACGGCAGGTCTTGGCAGAGATGCATTTGTACTGGCTAGTTTAGGTTGTCAATTAACCTTAATGGAGCGTATGCCCGTGGTGGCTGCGCTGCTTGATGATGGTATTGAGCGAGCCAAACTTAATAGTGATGTGAGTGACATTGCGCAAAATATGCAGCTTATTCATGCCTCTTCTATTGAAAGTATGGATTTGGCTACAGCGCCAGATGTTGTTTACCTTGACCCCATGTACCCGCACCGAGAAAAATCAGCAGCAGTAAAAAAAGAAATGCGTATCTTTCAATCACTGGTAGGGGAAGATCTCGATGCTGATGGTTTACTTGCTCCGGCACTTGAACTGGCAAAATATCGAGTGGTGGTAAAGCGACCAAGTTACGCACCGCCACTTGCTGATAAAAAACCTTCAATGAGCATTAAAATGAAAAAGAATCGTTTTGATGTCTATGTAAAACAAGCTATTCCTAAACCGAATAATTAATTGTCTGTTCAAAATCGTTATAAACTTGTCACTGAAACCATAAGTTGGCATAAAATTTTTTATGTGCTTTTACAACAAATATAAAGTTATTTAAATTAGTATTTTAGTGGGTTTTTAAAGTATAAGCCGACCATCGAGCGTTTTTTTGGCTTGTTTAATGAGTATTTTTTAGATTAATTTCCAGGAAAAACTTTTTCTAATATATTAGCTAAAGAAGGTTATAACCCCGAAAAAAATACCGTGATACGTTTTTCAACGTTTGTAGAAGAATTTCATCGATGGATTGTCGATGTATACCATCAAGACAGTGACTCTAAAGAAAATCGTAGCCCAATACAAAAATGGAAAAAAGCTTTGATGCTTATCCACCACTTAAAATGAGTGACAAAGAAGAAAAGATCTAAAGCATTACGGATAGAACTAAATAAATATACAGTTGCTGGAATTGTTATAGCGAGTGAGCAAATAATTAGCGTCAACACAAAACGAATACGTTTAAGTGACGTAGGAAAAGCACTAACTAATGCGATAACACTTAAGAGGAGTACTAGAGATACATGATTAATTTGTGAAAGCCTCTCAATGTTTTCTTGTAGTATATGAAGCCTAATAATATAACCTAATGGCGCAATTATTAAATTTAAAGCGATAAACGTTGATAGTAAGCCATCCAGCTTCGTAACTATATAAATCGCTACATAGCATAATGAAAAATATACTGTAAAAACTACCATGGATACATAGTCATCGATATTTGGAGGTAGTTTTACATTTGTTAATATCCAAAAATTTATCAGGCTTCCATAACAAACCAAAATAACCGGTAAAAGGCATTTGTTGAGCTGATAAAAGGTCTCAGGTATTTTGGGTCACCTAACAATATTCATTAATTTATCTATCCTTTGAGTACTTAAACTAAAAGCTTGAATTTTCTTTAAGCCCTAAAATATCGTTTCATATTGTCGTAAAATAAAACTGATGGGCTATGAGGGGTTAGGAATATTTTCTACTTGCCAATACAGTGGTAAACGGAAGTTACTGTCAAAAATAACAACCGCTTCCTTGTTTATTATTCTGCTAGTAGTCGTTTTATAAAACTTTGTTTTAGTATTTCTGGCTCAACTAGATTTTGATCTATAATTAAACAAGTCTCTTCTTTATTTGCAAATTGAATACATTTATCTATAGCACCTTGCGAAGCTAATTCATCAGATTCAGATTGATAGATAAAGCCATATGCACCCGAAGGAGATTCAGCCCATGCTTTAAAATTATTTGATTTTAGGTAAGTCGTGTAATTTTCTATATGTGACAGTATGTTTGCCACCTGGTCTTTATAACTTTGATCATATTCTGAATTTAAATTAGCTAGCAGCTGCTGCCCATATTCTTTACCTGCTGCCAAGTCAGTTAAAGCTTCTGCTTTAAGCAAATCAACTTTGATCTGCAAATAAGAAGGATTTAATCCATTAGCCTCTTTTAACATCTCGATTGCTCTGAAATTATTATCTTGCATTTCAAAATAAGTTTGAGCATAAAAAAAATACAAGATCGGTGAGTCAGGTTTGATTTTCCACGCTTGAGTAAAATAACCTCTAGCTTCGTTTAAGTACTTTTCTTTGTCTTCAATTTCGTTTGTATTTTTAGCCAAAGACAAGAGCAGCTGAGCTCTTACTAGTAACGATTCAAACTGTGCAGGTTTAAAAACATCTAATTTATCAAGGTAGTCGATGGCTTCATTCATATTTTCTTCAGAAAGACTTACCTTAGCTCTTCCTATTAAGGCCGAGGCTTTACTAGCATTATTTAACATAGCTTGGTCGTATAATGAGTTGGCTAAACTATATTGTGATTGTGATAAAGCAAAGTCAGCCAAAATCAAGCTTACTTGGCTTACAGAAAGCGTGCTTATATTAATTTCAACCGATTTGAGTAGCTCTGATTTATCAAAAGCCATCTTTTTATATTTACCCCGTTTAAAGTAACGAGTCAGTGTTTTTGAAATGCTACTTGGCGATAAATTAAATGCTTTTTCAAAAGCAACTAAATTATCATCGCCATTTCGCAATGCTTTTAAATATGCGACAACGCTTTGGCTATATGTTTTCCCTGGGGGGTATTCTTTATTGTTAAGATAAAATGTAAGAAACCAAGCTTGAGCATAAAAAGTACTCTGTTTTACGCTACTCCAGTCATTATAATTAACGGGGTTTATCAGTTCCTCGCCTTTTAACCAACGCTCAGAATATAAAGTATTCAATCGGCCCTTTTGAACATAGCCTAATGTAAAAAGTCCATCTTTTTCTTGTGTCCCACTTAGGTATTCTGCGGTCCCTTCTTCTAACCAACGTGGGTAACTTACCTGACGAGTTGCATGTGCATAATGCACATATTCATGCATGATAGTACTAATGTTTTCTATGTCTTTATTTGACTCTTTTAAAAACACGATGTTTCTTGCTAATTCTTGTTGAAAAAATCCCCCAATACCTCGGTCAACATTGAACTTTTTGGCGTATTCGCTACTCAAACCATAAATAATAGTGGGAACTTTAGCATTAGCTTGTTTAAGCGGGTTACTCAATGCAATTAATGAATGAAATGCCTCTAAGTTATCAACAACTTTTTCTGCTCTTGAGCTGTCTAATGTTGTGTAATAGGTGAAATTGTTGGATTGTACTTTTATCCATTGCTTTTTTTGTAAATTTTCGATTGAAGCACATCCTTGCACCAAAAAAATTATTAAAACGAGTATTATACGTGTCATAAAAATGCCTTTATTTTTTATCTACTATTAAATTTAAAAACTATTAAATTTAAAAACTAATAAATTCGGTAAAACTAACAATATTATTCAATTAAAGGAGGTTATGAAGGGAAGTTAAAAGGCACTCAGAGCGTCTACAGAATTGGGCGTCGCCATCCTTGGCAACAGTTTCTGTAGTGGTCAACTAATTTTGGCCACGGATTTATATTCAAGCCAGTATCTTTTCTCTGACTCATTGGGTGTTAGTCCACCGTTATAACTGTGTGGTCTAACCTGGCTGTAATATCCAATAATATATTTAACAACCCATTTTCTGCTTCAGTAAATGAGCGATAACCTGTTGTTGGTATCCATTCTGTCTTTAAACTTCTGAAGAATCGCTCCATTGGGCTATTGTCCCAACAATTACCACGACGACTCATGCTTTGCTCGATCTGATAACGCCACAATAATTGACGGTAGTTTCTACTTGTATAAGTGCTGCCTTGATCCGTGTGAAACATTACGCCTTTTGGTCGTCCTCTTGATTCGAATGCCATTGTTAATGCTTTCGATGTTAACTTCGTATCAGGAGAATATGACATTGCCCAACCAACAGGCTTACGTGCAAATAGATCCATAACTAGAGCGAGATAAGCCCAACGATTTCCTGTCCAAATAAACGTAATATCACCACACCAAGCTTGATCTGGTTTTGTTACAGCAAACTGACGATCAAGCGTGTTCGGTATAGAAACATGCTCTTGTGTTGCTTTCTTGTACTTATGGCTAGGAAGCTGACAACTCACTAAGCCTTGTTCTTTCATTAAGCGAGTCGCCACATAACGGCTTAATGCTAGACCTCTAGTCGTTGCTATGCCTGCAATCGTTCTAGCACCAGCGGAGCTATTACTTTCTACGTAAATGCTTTTCACCATAGCCAAGGCTTCAATCTCGTCAGGTTTAATACTTCTCGCTTGCTTTGCCCAATACTTATAGCTGCTGCGGTGTATTTCGAATACCTCACAGCAACGTTTAACAGCATGACTCCCTTTAAGGGCTTTGATTATCGTGAACTGTTCAACGAGTCCGACATCAAGAGAGCCGTAGCCTTTTTTAGTATTTCCTTTTCTTCTTCGATACGGGCAATACGTTTTTTCAACTCACGGATTTCGAGTTGGTCTGGTGTTAATGGCGTCGCTTTACTCGTGATGCCATTACGCTCATTTTTTAATTGGCGAACCCACTTATCCATTGATGATTTACCGACATTCATTGCTTTTGAAGCTTCAATAACAGAATAGCCTTTATCAACGACTAACTGTGCGCATTCAAGTCTGAATTCTGGTGTGAAATTGGGTCTTGTTCTTTTTGCCATAGTGTCACCTAAAGTTTAGTGAGGTGCATGATAACACCTCTAATTAGGTGGCCAAATTAACTATGCCACTACAAATGTACTTAGCTCTGCTTTAGTAAACGGGTCTGGCTCTGTAGTTTCCTCTTTGAGCTGCTTAATATAATCAAACGGGTTCTTGTCAATTATTCCATCAGCTTGAGCATTACTAAAAATTGCTCTAAAAGGTTCATTTATATTATTGATAGTTTTTGGGCTGAGTGCTCTTAGAACTTTAGCTATCCATAGCTTAATTTCGCTTTGAGTTACAGTCGCTAAATTTCTAGAACCAAACTTTGGACTTCCCAGATTTCACTAGACAGTTTCTAACTCAGAAAAATACGCTTCCTCAAATTTAGCAGGTGAAACACCGCCTGTATGTGAGTAACGCTTTTTAGGATTGTAAAACATTTCTATAAAATTAAATATCTCTGCTTTCGCATCGTTACGTGTTGAGTAGATCTTACGTTTAATTATTCGCTTTTTAATCGTAGCGAAAAAGCTTTCTGCAACCGCATTGTCGTGACAGTTTCCTGCTCGGCTCATTGATGGCACTAGGTTATTCTCTTTCATAAACGCCAAGTAATCAGCGCTACCATATTGGCTACCTTGATCGCTGTGTACCATTACTTCATTTTTTGGCTGTCGTTGATAAACGGCCATCAGTAACGCTTTAATCACTAGGTGCTTGTCCATGTTTTTATCCATCGACCAACCGACAATACGCCTAGAAAATAAATCCATAACCGTTGCCACATACAAGAAGCCCTCATACGTCCTGATATAGGAAATGTCACTCACCCACGTTTGATTAGGCGCAGGAGGATTGAATTGACGTGCGAGTAAGTTATCAGCAATACGTGATGTTTTACCGCCTTTTATGTAGCGACTTTTATAACCTATTTGCGCTTTGAGTTTATGCTGACGCATGATCTTAGCGACTCGGTTAACACTGCATTGTTCACCAGCTTCACGTAAATCTACGTGTATCCAAGGACTACCGTAAGTGCCACCAATGGCCACATAATATTCCTTTATCAACTTAAGCAAGCGTTTATCTTCTATTGCTCTGTCACTTAAAGGCTTTTTTAACCATGCATAGAAGCCACTTCGGTGTAACTTGAACAGCCTGCACATCGCTAGGATTGAAAACTCATCTTGATGATCACGAATGAAGCCGTACTTTACTCTGGATTGCTGGCAAAGTACCTTGCGGCCTTTTTTAGTATGTCCCGTTCCTCCGTGACACGTTTTAATTCAGCTTCCAATCTCGCTATACGTAGCTGTTCGTAAGACGATTTCGAAGGTTTAGGTTTATCTGATAATTGGCTACGCCAGTTATATAACGTTTTAGTACAAATACCTAAACGTTCTGATACTTCTGCAACAGAGTAACCACGTTCAGTGGTTTGTTTAACTGCTTCAATTTTAAATTCTTCGGTATACCGTTTGCCTTTGCTCATAAACACCTCTAATTGAAGTTACAATGTAACTCATTTGGTGTCTAGCAAAGTCTGGGAAGTCCAGTCAGAGTGATACAGTCATGGCAGATTTTTTAATTAGTACCGACTTTATAACAGTTTACAAATTTTAAGTTTAGGTTTTATTTATGTTAGTTTTGGCTAGGAATACAGTTATATAGTTAAGAGAGCTTCATTTAACTAACTAGGGGTGGATGTGTGGTACAACAATGATTTGGAACTGTGTAGAGCTAAATTAACAATTGAAAAGTTTCCTCGTTCGTTTCTCTTATCTGAAGACGTGCGCAAAGAGATGGTGCAAGAGTTATTGTATAAATTAATCACGAGTAACGTGTTTGAGGGTAAAGATAAATTTGACAGAGAGTTAACTAGATATGCGATTACTGCTTGGCGAAACCTAGAAGTTGATGTGTTAAAGCAGGAAGGGCTAATTCGCAACTCAACTGCATGTGAGCAAGCGAAGACATTAAAAAAAACGATGAAGGTTAGTATTATTTCAACATGTTTCTATTCAGAAAAAAATTGTGAGAAGGATGTACCTGATTCACAAATAGGAGAAGATTCGGGATTTGAAAAAGCACACTTAGAGCACTGCTATAAAATATTGAAAAGTGCAGTAAGTAAAGAGTTGAACAACGTTGAATGTGGGCGTAAAAGGCAGTTTTTACATGAAACTGTTTGGCATAATAATCGAGATATGACGGTGGCAGAACATGCGATGTCAGTTGGGTTTAAACATGGAAATCCAGCGATGGTTAAAAAACGGTTTATTGAAAAACTAAACCTAGTCATAACTCAAGATTATTCAGAACTTTCAATAAACTACAGTAAAGGAGGAATGCAACACTTGTTTTCTCACAATTTAGAGGTGGCGATAAATGACTAAACGTGACATAACCGAAAAAATAACTGAACATGAAATAGAACAACTAGTTAACTCTATACAGTTAGAGGTGTGTGACGAGCTAAAAGGTGGTTTACCTAAAGATGTTTTAAAATCGGCTAGTGAAATAAGAGCAAGGGCAATGAATACCTTAGATGATAAAAATGTTATTGCCGTAGCTGATGCCAATTTTAAGCGAAAAAAATCTCACGCAATAGATGTAATAGAGCTTGGGTCTGTAGAACTGCTGGCTGCTAGTGCTAAGGAAGCACAAAGGGGTTGGTTTGAGCCAATACTAAATGTAATGATATCAGGGAAAGATTCAGCATATAGCATCGAATTAATTCCTTATGATAATGAAGACAGTACGATGAAAATTGTCATCTCTGCTAATGAAGGGCGTGAGCATATAATGAAAAGCCACTTTAGTGAGTTTGCAGATGAAGAAATTACGCTAAAAATATCATCGGAAGATAAGGTACTGTTTACCGCTGATGTTTATGTTTGGCCAAACGCTAATTTGGCAGAGGGCGAAGGACAGCTAAAACAGGCTCCTATTAAAAGTAAAACTTTAAAAAATTTACACATAACTGCAAGAAGAAAGGAAGGTTAACATGAGGCTATATTCATAGATACCGACCAATTTATCGCTAGTTGAAAATAGGCTTGGCAATATTAAATATTAACTTAGTTGCCTTGCTCAAATAGCTTTTCATTTTGAATTTATCACCCAATTAAAGTTGTCTAATTAAAGTTGTCTAATTAATGTATATATTAATGTCTAGCGAACACACGGTTTACAAAGTCAATACCAGAACGCTAAAACAAAGTTCGAAAACAGAAAAAGTATCAGCTGAGTTGTACTTTCAGCATCGGCGCTATATGCCAGAACCTATTGTATTTGAGCAGAGTCAATATATCACTACAGCAGCTTACGCAGCTTATACAGCTCTAAACAAACTTGATTGGCAACAGTCATTTGGTGCTGAGATTAGGCTCGAAGCTAATACTGGTAAAGAAATTTCTTTCCAGCCTAATAGCAGTAGTGCAGGCTTAGGCTATGCACTAGCGTTAGCCTTGGAATGGCGAAAACAGTTGAACAAATCAGCGGATGTATCACCCAATGTATTTTCAACAGGAGAAGTGCATGCCAGTGGCCGTGTAAGTGCGGTTGGCCATATTGAAACAAAAGTAAAGGCAGCCTTAAACATTGCGCAACAGTACCTAATAGAAGGTGCAGTTAAGCCATTTGTTATTTTTTATCCTACAGATAATGACCAAGATATAGCAGTCAAATTAAGAGATAACGTTAAGAAGCTCGGGGGAGAACTAGTAGCCGTTGAACGTCTGCAAACAGCTTTATCGTATTTGCTTGGCGAGCAATAT
>Ga0105348_1000860_pt1 | contig 21582 bp, 21 predicted proteins | sample EN8Hudsemesocosm_2_FD_83504 | JGI IMG/M metagenome (GOLD analysis project Ga0105348, IMG submission 83504) | Methane-oxidizing microbial communities from mesocosms in the Hudson Canyon - EN8C Hudson Canyon | ecosystem: Environmental > Aquatic > Marine > Cold seeps | place: Hudson Canyon... | reverse complement strand
TTCCATGTTGCTGAAGTATTTACCGGTTCGCCTGGTAAGTATGTTTCGCTTAAAGAAACGATTCGTGGTTTCCAGGGCATCCTAGCGGGTGACTATGACGATCTTCCTGAGCAAGCATTTTACATGGTGGGCGGCATAGACGAAGCCGTTGAAAAAGCGAAAAGCATGTAATTTTGCGCTTTAATCGAGATGCTTCATTGTATTGTTGATGAAAGCATCTCATTAAGTAAGGAACTTTATTATGGGTATCAGCGTGCATTGCGATATCGTTAGTGCTGAAGAGTCAATTTTTTCTGGCTTGGTTGAATTGGTTGTAGCGACTGGAACTTTAGGTGATCTGGGTATTGCTCCTGGTCATACACCTTTAATGACCAGTCTAGCTCCTGGCCCTGTTCGTGTAGTTAAGCAAGGCGGCGAAGAAGAAGTCTTCTTTGTTACCGGTGGCTACTTGGAAGTACAACCAAACATTGTCACTATTTTATCTGACAGCGCACAACGTGCGGATGATCTTGATGAAGCAGCGGCGATAGAAGCTAAGCAAGAAGCTGAACGTCATCTTGCTAACCAGAGCGGTGATTTTGATTATTCAAAAGCAGCCTCTCAATTAGCAGAAGCCTCAGCTCGAATTCGTACATTGCAGCAATTACGTAAAAAGCATTAATTGAGTATTGTTTACGTTTTGTTGTGAGTCTTATTGTTAGCATTTACGCTACCAATAATGCGAAGCAGTATTAGAAAGTATGTATAAGAGGGAAGGCAGCTATTTAGCTGCCTTTTTTCGTTTAAGCTGGCTATTTTTGTACATTAATAAACACAAATTATTAAACCTTCAGCTATGCTATAGGGTATAAAAAGCAATTTATCTAGGGAAGTCTTTTATGAGTTTACACGTTATCATTCTTGCGGCCGGTCAAGGCTCTCGTATGAAATCTGACCTACCAAAAGTTGTACATCGACTGGCAGGAAAGCCAATGCTGCAACATGTAGTGGATACGGCAAATCAGTTGAATGCAGAAACGATACATATAGTTGTTGGGCATGGCGCTGAAAAAGTAAAAGAAACCATCAAAGATGAACATATAAACTGGTGCCTACAGGCAGAACAATTAGGGACTGGCCATGCAGTTGCTCAAGCGATAGATCAAATCCCGAAAGATGCAGATGTTTTAATTCTATATGGTGATGTGCCCTTAACTGCAGCGCAAACCTTGGATGAATTAGTCAGCTCAGTTGAAATTGAACAGTTATCCCTGTTGACAGTTAATCTTGAAAACCCTCAAGGTTATGGACGTATTATTCGTGGTGAAGACCAATTAATTTCGGCAATTGTAGAAGAAAAAGATGCTAGTGATGAGCAACGATTAGTAAATGAAGTAAATACAGGAATTTTGGCGATGAGTGCTGAAGCGCTGCATCGTTATATTCCTCAATTAAGTAATAGCAATGCCCAAAGTGAATATTACTTAACGGATATCATTGAAATAGCGGTTAAGAATGGTGACTGTGTGGTTAGTCACCAACCCAATTTTGAACAAGAAGTACAGGGTGTGAATAATCGTTTACAGCTCTGTGAATTAGAGTGCTGGCATCAATCGCGTGTTTCCGAGGAGCTAATGCTCGCAGGTGTGACATTATATGATCCAAATCGTATTGATGTTCGAGGATCACTTGAGTTTGGAAAGGACGTCATTATCGATTTAAACTGCATCTTTGAAGGTAATGTTGTCTTAGGTGACGGTGTTGAAATTGGACCAAATTGTGTAATAAAAAATGCCAAGATAGGTTCAGATACAGTCATTCATGCCAATTCAATCATAGAAGATACAGAAATTGGTGAAAGTGTAAATGTAGGTCCATTTGCGCGCTTACGACCTGGTACCAAATTATTAAATAAATCTAAAGTTGGAAATTTTGTTGAGACCAAAAAAACAACCTTGGGTGAAGGCAGTAAAATAAACCATTTAAGTTATATTGGTGATGCTACTTTAGGGCGTAATGTTAATGTGGGTGCAGGTACAATTACTTGTAACTATGATGGTGTGAATAAGTTTAAAACAGAGTTGGGCGATGGAGTATTTGTTGGCTCAAACTCATCCCTCGTAGCACCGGTAAAAGTGGGCAAAAATGCAACAATTGGTGCGGGTTCGACCGTAACAAAAGATATAGAAAATGAGCAGCTAACAGTTGCCAGAGCGAAACAGCGTAATATTGACGGTTGGCAGCGACCCGTTAAAAAATAACATTATTTGAGATATTTGCACGACACAAGTCACTGCCAATTCAGTAGTCTTTTAACCGGAATCCAGTTTTTTATTGCTATTTAGGCATTAAAGCCATTAATTCTGGCAGAAGAGCACACCGAAATGGCAATGTGGTTAAAAGAAATCGTTATCGTGCAAAGCGCTCTAGTTAATTTAAAAATGTGAAAGAAATAGGAATTTAGCATGTGTGGAATTGTTGGTGCAGTAGCACAAAGGGATGTTGCAGGGATCTTAGTAGAAGGACTTAAGCGGCTAGAATATCGAGGATATGATTCTGCCGGTGTAGCTTTACTAACAGAGCAAGGTAAATTTAGTCGTGTCAGGCGTGTTGGTAAAGTAAAAGCCCTAGCTGATGCCTTAGTTGAAACACCTTGTTTGGGTGGAACAGGTATTGCCCATACACGATGGGCTACACATGGTGAGCCGAACGAAGCGAATGCGCACCCGCATACTTCCGGTGATAATATTTCAGTAGTACACAATGGTATTATCGAAAACCACCATAAATTGCGTGAGATGCTTAAAAAGCAAGGTTATGTATTTACCTCAGATACAGATACTGAGGTGATCGCTCATTTAGTTCATTTCGAACGACAGCGTCATAATACCTTGCTGGAAGCTTTTCAGACAACCATTAGACAGCTAGAAGGTGCTTACGGAGCGGTTGTTATGGATAGTAATGACCCTGATAGGTTGATTGCTGCACGATCAGGTAGCCCTTTGGTCATAGGCTACGGTATTGGTGAAAATTTTCTTGCTTCTGATCAACTGGCTCTATTACCGGTAACGCGTAGTTTTGCATTTTTAGAAGAAGGTGATATTGCTGAATTAAGTCGTGAAATAGTAACTATTTATGACCTAAACGGTAAAAAAGTCGAGCGAGAAATTACAGAGTCAGATATTTCACACGATGCCGGCGATAAAGGCCATTTTAAGCACTACATGCTTAAAGAGATTTATGAACAGCCAATTGCAATTAAAAATACCCTTGAAGGCCGTATTGCAGCAGGTAAGGTGCTTGCATCATCTTTTGGCGAAAATGCTGAAGAAATTTTTAAAGACATCAAACATGTACAAATAATTGCATGCGGCACGAGTTATAACGCCGGTATGGTTGCACGTTATTGGTTTGAGGAGTTGGCAGGGGTTTCTTGTAATGTTGAGATTGCTTCAGAATTCCGATATAGGAAACCTGTTGTTCACCAAAATTCCTTGTTGGTGACAATTTCCCAATCAGGTGAAACAGCTGATACCTTAGCGGCCTTAAGATTAGCAAAGGAACTAGGGTTTAAGGCTAGTCTCACGATTTGTAACGTTCCGGGATCTTCACTGGTACGTGAATCCGATCTTAATTATATGATGAATGCTGGGGCTGAAATTGGCGTTGCATCTACCAAAGCTTTTACAGTCCAGTTAACAGGCTTGTTATTACTGGTTTCAGCTATTGGTAGACACAATGATATGAATGCTGAAACAGAAAGCAATATTGTAAATGCTCTACAGTCGCTCCCTGCAAAGATAGAACAAGCTTTAGATATGGATAAATCTATTGCTGGCTTAGCGGAGGATTTCGCAGAAAAAAATCATAGCTTATTTTTAGGACGTGGTGACCAATATCCTATCGCAATGGAAGGAGCTCTCAAGCTAAAAGAGATTTCTTACATTCATGCGGAAGCTTATGCGGCAGGTGAACTAAAACATGGTCCCTTAGCGCTAATAGATGCGGAAATACCAGTTATTGTTGTTGCGCCGAATAATGAGCTGCTTGAAAAACTACACTCAAATGTAGAAGAAGTACGTGCGCGCGGTGGTTTAATGTATGTATTTGCAGACCGTGGTGCACACTTTAAAAGTGATAACACCATGAAGGTATTGGATGTACCGCAGTGCGAAAAAATTATAGCTCCGATTTTATATACAATTCCTTTGCAACTTCTGAGTTATCATGTGGCCTTGATTAAAGGCACTGATGTGGATCAGCCACGAAACTTGGCCAAGTCGGTAACTGTGGAGTAGTTTGAATTTAATACCGCTCCACCGTTGTTGTATTATGCGCATCATAAATTCTACCATTAGGTGCGCTGTAAACGGGTTGTTGAAATTGTGGAGCAGTTTCAGAGATTTGGCTGAATTTTGAAATATCATCAATATTTTCTTTATTATTTTTCTCATCTAAGTCATTTTTTTTGAGTTTTTCATTTTCGTCTTGTATTTGTTTATAGCCAGGTTGCTCACTTTTTATTGTGCCTGTTTGTAATGCACCTGCGATAGCTGCATTTGAAAGTGCTTCTTGATCAATTTCCTGCATAGGGAAGTCATTTAGTGTTGATTTTTGCCTAACAGAAAAGTCGAAATCCAAATCATCAAAGTTATCGTAATCACCTTCATCTGCTGTCAATGAAAATGATGATAACATTAGTGTTATCCATATTGCTGTAGTGAAAATTTTCATGGTATAGACTCTTTAGAGTTGAGACAAAGATATATTAACCATAAAAACAGACAGTGACTAGGAACTCTGCCTAGCATATAAGAATATTGAGGCCAAGATCAAAAAACAATGAAAACAAACCTGATAACTAAAGAAGGGCATGAAGCACTACAGACTGAGCTTGATTTCTTGTGGCAAAAAGAGCGTCCAGAAATCACAAAGAAAGTATCGTGGGCAGCAAGTCTGGGTGATCGCAGTGATAATGCTGATTATCAATATAATAAACAACGACTTAGAGAAATTGATCGCCGCATTCGTTTTTTGAGGAAGCGGATTGAAGCCTTAAAGGTGGTAGAATACTCTCCCGAACAGGAAGGGCGCATTTTTTTTGGTGCCTGGGTAGAAATTGAAAATGATGATGAAGAAGTCATGCGATTTCGTATTGTTGGTGGTGATGAAATATATGAACGTAAAGACTATATCTCGGTTGATTCACCTATGGCGCGTGCATTACTTAAAAAGGCCGTTGATGATGATATTGTTGTGCAAACGCCCTCTAAAAAAACATACTGGTCTATAAACTGTATTGAATATTTAAGTGCTAAATAGGCTGAAAAATAGCTATTCTTTACTAAGTTTATTAAAAGAATATGAAATGTAGGTTGAAACACCTAAAATTTGTTTGTATCTTGCGCTCAGAAGTGGAATATTATTCGGAGACATAACATGAAAATAGATAAAAAATTAACTGGCCTTGCTGAAAGTGCGCTAACTCAATTAGATTCACTTGGTTATCGCTTAGATGCCATCGGTGTCGAAAACCAAATCAACCGTCATAATTTAATTGCTTTGATCATGTTTGGTCAGAAGCGCTTAGAAGGTGAGATGGACAGCTTGAGTGCAGCGGTAGATACAGGCAAATCAAAAGTTGATAATATTGCACGTTCTGCTGAAAAACTGGTTGTTAGTGCAACAGATTTAGCATTATTTCCTGCTAAATATACGATTGGCCGGGTTAAAGCGAAGTTAGCTGCTTAGCTGTATCGATTAAATAGAAAAAAATTTAGCTCCTGCAGATGTTCAGTATTAGTTTGATGTATCAAAAATATGCTGATGTAGGAGTGGCTCAATCCACAAAAGCCAAAGTCTATTTACTTATGTTCTAAAACTGAAGTCTGCTTTGGAAACTGCAACTCAATTCTTAAACCTGGCTCATTATCTGCCAGTGATATTTTTCCCTGATGCAAATCCATTACTGCAAGTACAAAACTGAGACCAAGCCCGTTACCGGGTAGTGAACGACTCTTAGCCACGCGATAAAATCGCTGAAATACTTTATCACGTTCTTCTTCCGGTATCCCAATACCCGAATCAGCCACACAAAGAAAGGTTTCATTTTGGTTGGCGGTGAGTGAAATATCGATTTTCCCTCCTTCTGGAGTGTATTTGATGGCATTGTCGATCAGGTTACACAGGGTTTGAAATAATAAATCCCGATCCCCCATAATATTGACGCTCTGTTCAATGGTGAGTGAGAACTTCTGTTGTTTGTCTTCTGCTAAAGCTTCATAGAGTTCTGCTGCATCCTGAGTTAAACCTGAGAGCTCAAAGGCTTGAAAATTAGATATTTTATTGCCGACTTCGAGCCGGGCTATTCTTAATAAAGCATTAAAGGTCGCCAGTAATTGATCTGCTTCAGCGACTGATTTCGCTACTTGCTCTTTATCTTGATCACGGTCAACCGTTAGCAGTGTGTTTTCAAGTTGATTGCGTAGCCGTGTCAGTGGGGTACGTAAATCGTGTGCAATGCTGTCTGACACGTGTTTGATGCCTTCCATAAGTTGTACAATACGGTCGAGCATTTCATTCAGGTTTCGGGCCAGTTGGTCAAATTCATCATTTGTTCCGCGATCAGGTATTCTGAGGGCTAAATTACCCCGCATAATCTTTTGACTGGTCTGATTAATGATCTCAACGCGTTTAGAGGTACTGCGGCTCATCATAATGCCACCAAACATGGCCAGAGCAAAGGTGATGCCCATACCAAAGTTAATGGCGCGTTCTACTAGCCCTTTTACCGCCATGAACTCATTTACATCACGTCCGACTAGCAGGCGTAAGCCACCAGGAACAATAAACACCCGAGCGCGTGCGGGTGTTGGTTCTGCAGTTGGCCAGCCAAGTGAATCATTCAAGGTAAAATTAAGCCAACCATCTTGAACTTCGCCATCTTCAGGCCATTTACTGATATTACCTGCTAATTTAATAAAATCGCGTGCAGTGAATAAATAAATACTTTTGCCATTGGGGTCACGGGCAACACGTTCGCGAATTACACTTATTAAACCGTTGAGCCCCTGGCGTTGATATTGTTCAGCTAAGCCAATAATTTCTGCTTCGATGGTTTCATCAGTTTGACTCGACATATAACCGGCCGTGGCCCAATAGATGAAACCCATCAAGATAAATACAGATGTGGCGAACAGTACCATGTACATGACCGCCAGTTGGAAAGTGGATGTTCTAAGAAGGTTAAGAATCTTCACTCAAAATGTATCCTGCACCACGGACTGTTTGAAGTAGTTGCTTAGGGAAGTCCTTATCAATTTTTGAGCGCAAACGACTAATATGCACATCAATTACATTGGTTTGCGGATCGAAATGATAATCCCATACCTGCTCTAACAGCATGGTACGTGTCACAACCTGCCCGGCATGTTTCATGAGATATTCCAATAATCGAAACTCTCTGGGTTGAAGGTCTATTTTTTCAGAGCTGCGCTTAACGGTTCGCGCTAGCAAGTCCATTTCCAGGTCAGCGACACTTAAGTGTGTAACTTGTTCTGATCCGGATTTTGAGCCTCTGCGTACTAGAACTTCAAGGCGAGCTAATAGCTCGGTATAAGAGAAAGGTTTGGTTAGATAATCATCACCACCACCACGTAAGCCTTCAACTCGGTCATCTACATCGCCCAGCGCACTAAGAATCAGTACAGGCGTCTGGTTGCCGGTGGCACGAATAGTTTTGATAATCGATAAGCCATCCATGCTTGGTAGCATGCGATCGATAATCATCACATCGTAGGTTTCGCTTGCTGCAAGCAATAAGCCTTCTTTACCATCCGCTGAATGATCAACGACATTGTCATTTTCTTTTAGCCCATTCACTAAGTATGCGGCTACGTCTTTATCGTCTTCTATTACTAATATGCGCATCTTAACCTCATTTGTATTGTCTGTTTGTGTATTGTCTGCTGGTACATTGTTTGTTTGACTTATGGTGCTATTTTGATCGGTAGTCTTTAAGTTGTTCGTAAGCATCTTTTATTTCACGTGTTTTGGCAGTAGCGATTTTCATCATCTCTTCAGGCAGCCCCTTTGACACTAGTTTGTCAGGGTGGTGCTGACTGATGAGCCTTCTGTAAGCTTTTTTAAGTTCTGCATCACTGCATTCAGGCGTCATACCTAAAACTTTATAGGCCTGTTCAATCGCTTGTTTTTCTGTTGCTTTACTAGGATGATTACCTCCGAAATGTGAGTAACGTTGCTGAGCCGTCATCATTGCCAACAATTCTTCAAAATGTCGACGTTTAAAACCCAATAGTTCAGCAACTTGAATCAGTAATTTTTGCTCCTCAGGGTGGAGTTCATTGTCAGCTAAAGCTGTCGTTAGCTGAATCTCCATGAAAATACGGAGCAAGTTTGTTCGGCGGCCGCATTCATGCCTAAATTGTTCAAGTACGGGTTGATGATCAAAGCCTGTTTCTTTACCTTGGTTGAAAAGGTTAATTGCAGCGCATTTTTGATCCTCGTTTAGTTGCATCTTATCCATGGTCTGACGTGCAACGTCTATTTCCGTTTTGGATACAATGCCATCGGCTTTAGCAATTTTGCCCATGATGGAAAAGGTTGCGGTAAAGAAGGCTGCCTGAATTCGTTCCTGATCGGCACCACCGATGCCAAAATCTGCCTTTTCCAGACCTTTAATACCTTTATCGAAGCTGTGACCTAAAGCTGCACCTAATAATGCGCCCAGTGGCCCTACTAAGGCAAAGCCCAAAGCTCCACCAATTACTTTTCCCCACCAACTCATAGATAAAACTTACCTTGGTTTGTTTAATAACAACAATAAAAACGACTAAAGAATGACTTTAGGTATAGTTGATCTAAATTTTTAACATAGTGGGGGCAGATAACCAGTTAAAAGTTCGTAACCCGTGTAGCAATACTAGTGATCAAACCAATGTAGAGAGCTGGGAGTATCGTGTAGAGGGATATATTCTGCACTGGTATAACCTGTGTAATTAAGTTTATCCAAGTGCTTAAAAATAGTATTAAAATTCAGTTCACCTGTGCCGGGTTCATGTCTTCCAGGATTATCGGCAAACTGTATATGGGCAATACTGGGAAGGTGCTTTTCTAGGCTGCGAAGAATATTGCCTTGCATGATTTGAATATGATAAATATCGAACTGTACTTTTATATTGCTGTGCTTAAGCTCAGCAATAATATTCAGCGCTTTTTCCAGCGTGTCGATAAAAAAATGTGGTATATCGACTTTACTGTTGATCGGCTCGATTAATAAAGTAATACCATGTTCTTGTAAGCGTTGAGCTGCATAATCGAGGTTGTTACGAAAGGTTTGCCATAAGATATGATGTTCTAGGTGCTCAGGTGCCAAGCCTGCCAGACAGTTTACTTGTGTTACCCCGAGTACTTTTGCATAGTTTATGGCTTGGTCTATGCCGGTTTTGTACTCTGCTATGCGATCGGGTAAACAAGCAATTCCGCGCTCACCAGCTGCCCAGTCTCCCGGGGGGAGGTTAAACAATACTTGTTTTAGTTTATGTTGCTTTAGCTGCTCAGCTAAAAGCTCAGCTGGCCATTCATAAGGGAAAAGGTATTCAACAAACTCAAAACCCTGTTCAGAAGCTGCTTTGAAACGCTTCAGAAATGGCTGCTCGGTAAAAAGCATACTTAGATTAGCAGCAAACTTGGGCATTGTTCAATCTCTAGCTTTAGATTTTAATTGGGTGTTGTTAAGTTGCTCAAGTTCAAGCAATAAACCGCTATGGTCTATATTTTCATGGCCGTTTGAAACTAGTGACAAATAGGACTCATAGCAACGCTGGGAAAGTGGCAGGCTAAGGTTTTCGGCTCTAGCTTCATCCAGTATCGTACGCAGGTCTTTTAGCTGTACGCGTGAAGTTGCGCCAGGTTTGAAGTCTCGTTCAATCATGCGTTGGCCATGCAATTCCAGAATGCGGCTGGCAGCAAAGCCACCACTGAGTGCCTCGCGTACTGCCTCTGGGTCTGCTCCGCCCTCTGATGCGAGTAATAAGGCTTCTGAAACGGCTCCAATGGTAATGCCAACAATAGCCTGGTTAGCAAGCTTGCATAACTGTCCGCAGCCGACTTCGCCAATATAAGTTGCTTTACCCAGTGTAGAAAAGACAGATAAAACCTGGTCAAAATGGCATTTTTTGCCACCAACCATCACGGAAAGGGCGGCTTGCTCTGCCCCGACTGTTCCACCTGAAACGGGGGCATCCAGATAAGCTGCATTTTGGCTTTCAATTAATTTAGTATGTGTTCTGGCTAATGAAGGCGGAATGGAACTCATATCAATGAAGATCGCACCAGCTTTGATTGCCTTAAAGGCTTCACTTTGAAAGACGACCTCATCTACTACCTGGCCATTTTCAAGCATAGTGATGATGATATCTGCCTGACTGATTGCATCTGCAGGGGTGTTTGAAATTGTTGCACGATCAGCGAAAATATTGGTTTTTTCAGGGCTGCGGTTCCAAAGTAGCATCTCAAAACCTGCATTGAGCAAGCAGCTTACCATGGGGCGGCCCATTAAGCCGATGCCGATAAATGCGATTTTCACATTTCTTCCTTTATGTGTTTATATGAATGTTCAGATATAAAAAAACCGCCAAATAAGGCGGTTTTAGTAAGTTTGCTAAAAAGTTAAGCTTCAATCAGTGCTTTTACTTTTTTCATAGCATTTTTTTCAAGCTGACGAATTCGTTCAGCAGATACGCCATATTCATCAGCTAGATCATGCAAGGTTGATTTGTTTTCAGACAACCAACGTTTAAGCAGTATGTCAAAGCTTCTTTCATCCAGTGTTTTCAGCGCATTATGTAAGCGTGAATTCGCATCTTGAGTTGCATTAAGTTGCTCGATATTTTTTGCAGGGTCCTGACTGTGATCTTCTAAATAGTTAGCCGGTGCTTGGTAAGCACTTTCGTCATCGTCATCGGCACCCATATCGAAGGCAGTATCATGAGCACTGAGGCGGCCTTCCATTTCACGCACAACTTTTGGTTCTACACCTAGGTTTTCAGCCACAGATAAAACTTCAGCATGGGTAAACCAAGCTAAGCGCTTTTTGGAGCTACGTAAGTTAAAAAACATCTTACGTTGTGCTTTGGTGGTGGCAATTTTAACAATACGCCAATTCTTGAGAATGAACTCATGAATTTCTGCCTTGATCCAGTGTACGGCGAATGAAACCAAACGAACCCCGTACTCAGGGTCAAAACGCTTAACCGCTTTCATTAAACCGACATTACCTTCTTGAATCAGGTCAGCTTGTGCTAGACCGTAACCTGCATAACTTTTGGCAACGTGGATAACAAAACGTAGATGTGACATAACCATGTGTCGTGCAGACTCAAGATCATTTTCATCATGCAAGCGATCTGCTAAGGCTTTTTCTTCTTCAACCGTTAAAATAGGGATACCATTCACGGCCTGAATGTACGACTCCAGATTCGCTCCCGGAACCAACATATCGACTGGCTGTAAGCTTGTACCCATAAATATACTCTCCAATAAAAATTTATCTCAGATTCTATCATTCGTAAACTTAGACCGACAAGTCCATAATAAGTTCAATTGACTGAAACTGACTATATATTAACCAATATTAATGCATTCTTGGGTGAGATGAAACTATGTTTGGTACTTATTAGTATAATAAATAAAGTATTTACAATAAGTATCAGGTGGGTTCCTTCATTAATAAAGGTATAAAGGCTACTTTCATTACAAAGGCTCAATGTCATCAAGATGTTTATGAACAGCAAGCCATGCGCCAAACCAACCTAGGCCCATGCCAAGAATAAGTAATAAAAGTGTAGATTCAAAACTGAAACCTGACAAGTTAAAACTGCTCTGATAGGAGCGTGCTAAATCCTGAATCGGGCCATTAAGCATAAACAATGTAATATTAATGAGTATCCAGGCAATCAGACTACCGCCTAATCCGAAAAATATCCCCATATATAAAAAAGGTCGACGTACAAAAGCGTTTGTACCGCCTACTAGTTTTACGACTGTGATTTCTTCTTTTCGGTTTTCGATAGCGAGCCTGATAGTATTTCCAAGAATTAAAATAACTGCTAAACCCAACATTAATGCGACAATCCATGTGGCGCGCTGTAATACTTCTGTAATTGAATTTAAACGTTGCACCCACATGACATCCAGTAACGCGCCTTCTACTTCCGGAAATTTTAATAGGCTGTCTTTAATTTGTTCTATATGTTTGATGCTTTGCAGAGAACGGTCGGGTTGAACCAATATGACATGCGGTAGTGGGTTTTCATCCAAATAATCTACAGCTTCTTGAAGTTCAAAGCGTATTTTGAACTCCTCCAAAGCGCTGTCATTATCGACAAACAGACTAGAGTTAATACTTTGTCTTTTTGATATCTGTTCTGCCAGAATGCTCCCATCTAAAGCAGGAACGCCTTTTTTTAGGAATAAAGTAATTTGCGCAGAACCATCCCAGTTATGTTGGACTGCCTGTATATTGCTTAATAAAATAGCCAGTAATGCGGGTAATACAAAGGCTATACCGATAACTGCACAGGTAAAGAATGAGGCTAAGGGCTGATCGATTAATTGTTTAAAGGTCGACTTATAGGTCTTTTGATGGTGACTAAAATAGCTATTTAAAGCATTAGGTTTATGGCTTGCTTGGGCGCCACTGCTGTTGTTTGGGTATGATTTTTTTTGTTTAGACATGACTCACCATTCGGCCGTCATTGATCTCAATCACCCTGTGCGCCATATCGTTTATCAGGGCTAAATCATGACTGGCAATGAGTACGGTGACACCGACCTGATTAAACGCTTCAAACAAGGTCATTATTTCAGCAGATAGTTCCGGGTCCAAGTTACCTGTGGGTTCATCGGCAAGGAGTAAAGGCGGCTTATTCACTACCGCCCGCGCAATCCCGATACGCTGTTGTTCGCCCCCAGAGAGCTGGATCGGACTTAACTTTTCTTTTGACAATAAGCCTACTTTATCAAGGGCAGCACGTACACGACGACCAATTTCACGAGGATTGACGCCAGATATTTCCAGAGGTAATGAAACATTATCAAATACACTACGGTCATAGAGTAAACGGTGGTTCTGGAAAACCACGCCAACATGACGACGAAAATAGGGGATTTGTCGTTTAGGAATGGTAGATAAGTTTTGGTCTCCCACAATAACCTGGCCCTTGGTGGTACGTTCCATGAGCATAATGAGCTTTAATAGTGTGCTTTTCCCTGCACCAGAATGACCTGTTAGAAAAGCCATCTCCCCTCGGTCCATCGAGAAAGAAACGTCCTGGAGGGCTTCATAGCCATCTTGATAACGCTTCATCACATTTTGGAATTCGATCATATTAATGCGTTCTCAGCTAAGCGCTATATCTACTAATCAAACAATGCCTGAACAAACTCACAGGATTCAAAGGGGCGTAAGTCATCAATTTGCTCACCCACACCAATAAAACGAATTGGCAGGTTTAACTGCTTTGCAATGGCGAAAATGACCCCGCCTTTTGCTGTGCCATCGAGTTTGGTTAAGCTAATACCCGTGACACCAACTACTTTTTGAAAGACTTGCGCTTGATTTAAGGCATTTTGTCCGGTGCCTGCATCCAACACTAACATCACTTCATGTGGTGCGGTGTCGTCGACTTTTCGCATTACGCGTACGACTTTTTCAAGCTCTGTCATTAGATTGTCTTTGTTTTGTAGGCGTCCTGCTGTATCGGCGATAACAATATCAACGCCTTTTGCTCTGGCTGACTCTACTGCATCATAAATAACCGAGGCACTATCGGCCCCAGTGTGCTGAGCGACAACTGGCACTTGATTGCGTTCGCCCCAAACTTGTAGTTGCTCAACAGCGGCTGCTCTGAAGGTATCGCCTGCGGCTAACATGACAGAATGGCCCTGGCTTTGAAACCGCTTGGCCATTTTACCGATTGTGGTAGTTTTACCCACGCCATTGACGCCTACAACTAAAATTACGTAAGGTTCTTTCTGGGTATCAATCTCTAGGGGAGCCTGGCAGGTATTGAGTAAGTCCCCTAACTCCTGTTTTAAAAGAGTATGAACACTGGCCGCATCTTTTAGTTCATTATGCTCAGATTTTTCGGTAATACTGTCAATAATTTGGGCGGTTGCTTCAATGCCAATATCTGCGGTGATGAGCAATGTTTCAATATCTTCCAGTAGTTCTTCATCTATTTGTTTTTTGCCTAAAAACAGTTGGCTCAGGCCATCTGCTAGTTGCCCACGTGTTCGACCAAGACCTTGTTTAATACGGCTAAGAAAGTTTTTAGGTTCGGCTGGCGCTTCTTTTAGAGCTTCTTTAGTCGTACTTGTCTTGGGTTTTGCTTGCTCAAGTACTTGAACTGCCCCCGCTTCAGTATGAGATTTTTGTTCAACTTTGTTTGGTTTTGACCGGCCTTGCTTGGCCCGAATCAGATCTATGGCAATCACTAGAACAATAACAGCAAGTGCGATCAGCGAATATTGAATATCTGTTAGCATAGGTAGGAGTAACTTCAGTAGCGAGTTTAATATGCAGTTTTCATGGCCGGCATTGATACTTTTGACGGCAAAGTTAAAATACTGCGATTCAGGTGAGCATTTTTATCATGAAACGCGCTTTTTTTCTATCATGGCGGCATAATTCATTGTTAAAACCCAGGCTATCATTAAACAATCGCTAAGCAGCAGGCAATTAAAATGCGGACACGTGCTAATAAAACACACTCATCCCCAAAAAAAGCAATGGGTTCATTTCGTATTATCGGCGGTGAATGGCGTAGTCGTCGCTTAAGCTTCCCAGGTATTGAGAGCTTGCGCCCAACGACAGACAGAGTTAAGGAAACCGTGTTCAATTGGTTGTCTGGTGAGATAGAAGGAGCCAAGGTGCTTGATCTATTTGCCGGTAGTGGTTCCTTGGGGCTTGAAGCGCTCTCACGAGGAGCAGCATCATTAACCTTGATAGAAAGAGACCGCTTAGCGGCGCAAGCGATTCGGGATAACCTAAGCTTGTTAAAATGTCAGGCCGAAGTCATACAAAGCGATGCAATTGCATGGTTAAAACAAAGCATCACTGAGCGAACGCGTTCACCTTATAGCCTGATTTTTCTAGACCCGCCTTTTCGTCAAGGTCTATTAGATAGTTGTCTTGAATTATTGGAAAATAGTGCGATTTTAGAATCCAATACTTTAGTATATCTGGAGTTGGAGCAAGAACGTCGTGACTTGTTAATACCTTCTGGTTGGCAGCTATTAAAAGAAAAATCGGCAGGTCAGGTGAGTTATCGCTTGTATAAAACATAAGACCTCTTCAAAACACCTAGTTAAAAATAATATTCAAAGGAAGGAATACAATGGGGCAGAAATATTCAGAGATTTCCAATAAGTTACAAAGCTTTATCGAACTTCAAAAACTCTTCTTTGTCGGTACAGCTACAGTAGATAGTAGGGTAAATGTTTCACCTAAAGGAATGGACTCATTGCGTGTTTTGGGTAAAAACCGGGTGGTATGGTTAAACGTGACAGGTAGTGCCAATGAAACCTCGGCGCATGTACAGGAATACCCAAGAATGACCATCATGTTCGCCGCTTTTGAAGGCAAACCGATGATTTTAAGGCTTTATGGCCAAGCAAAGGTCGTTCATCGAAATGACCCTCAATGGCAAGAACTATATGCGATATTTGGTCCTATGACGGGCATGAGGCAGATATTTGATCTTCGTGTTGATCTGGTACAAACCTCATGCGGTATGTCAGTAGCCTTCTTTGACTATATTGAAGAACGTGAGCAGTTGAGTAAGTGGGCCATGAAAAAAGGCGATGAAGGTATTCGTGACTACTGGCAAGAAAATAACCAGATAAGCCTTGACGGGAAGCCGACACATATTATGAGTAAAAATACATGATGAGCGTTCTTTAAACCACGTTGTCATTCTGCTGTGTTTTTTAGTCGTAACCTATTGTTTTAATTGCTAAATAGCAATAAAAGGCTGGGTTACTCGTAAAGCTTCCATGACTTAAAAATCCAGCCGGTGATTAAACTCAAAAGCGTTGGGTTGTTCATTGGTTTCTATAAAAAATACGTCTTGAAATATATCTGACACACGTTTGTCATATAAGTGTCACATTCATTCTCTATAGTGCTCATCATCACAGCACTAAGCGGTGTTTGCACGGCCAATGCTGATGTAGATACTAATTTGCCTAAGTATGAAAAGGCGAGTGGTGTATCCGGTAACCTTTCAAGTGTCGGTTCAGACTGCAGGTTCATCTACTGCGCCACCTGCATTAACAGAAGGCAAATCTAACATTGGCCCAATGAATCGCTCTTTGAAAGACAAAGAGCTATTGGAGAAGTCTAAGCGTTAATGGTGCAAATTCTGTCTTAAAACACCCAATTTAAGCCCCTGAAATTTGAGCAATAGCCTAACAATTCACGGTTCTTCATAAATTAAATACCCAAAAGACTTAATCAAATCTTGTGCTTTTACGGAGGATAAAAACATCATATATTGCTCGGCCATAATCGGATTATTTGCATGTTTAAGCTGTACAGCGACTTGTTTGATGGTCGGGTAGTCATTTACGGGAGCTAGCCAATAACTATGTCTTGGTACCTTTTTACGTTGTTCCCAGTTCTTTATCTGGGAAACAGCCACCCAGCCGATTTTAACTGAACCTGAAGCAAGATATTGAAACGCTGTAGCGATGTTATGTGCAAGAATGCGTGAGCGGTCTTTTGTTTTCCATACCCCCGCTTTCTTCATTAAAGCTTTACTGGCAGCTCCATAAGGCGCGAGCTTGGGGTTTGCCAGAACATAAACTTCGGAGTAGTTTTTCATAAAATGAATATCAAATGCTTCTTTCGCTGCTGGCTGCCATAAGGCAATTTGCCCCTGCGCATAGACGTTACGGTTTGTTTTTTTAGCTAGGCCTAAAGTGATCAGAGTATCTGGTCGCTGTTCATCAGCAGAGAGAAATACATCAAAAGGCGCGCCTGACTGTATCTGGGCGAACAAAGTGCCCGATGAGCCTGAAGAATTAATAACTTTCAGCTTTGAATGAGGATTTTTCGTTAAATACAGGTCTTCAAATAGAGCCGCTAATATTTCTTGTGTTTGTTTAAAGTTAGACGCGACGGCAATGTGAAGCTGCTCATCCGCCAAGACACTAGCTGTATTCATGAATAACCCAAAAAATAGGTATGAAATCAAAAAACGGCGTGTCATCAAATCGTACTCTTATTCAGGGAAGGACCAAATATTATACCAATATTTACAGATATTGACTTGCCATTCCTTGTGTTCACAAGACAGTTGGCCATATACAACATTTTAATTGAATAATTATTTGTAATACTTCCTCGTCTGTCGCAGTTAAAAATAATAAAGCGTATGTGCTGGAGAATAAAAATGAATAAATCACTTAAATACTTCCGTAACCTCACAATGGCCCTCGCGGTCGGAACATCTGCTAATGTGATGGCAGATTCTATTGATAGCTTTAATCAAAGTTGGGTTGGCCAGGCATTAGATTTGCAACGTGGGCTTGATGTTAACGCCCCAATTATTGATAACAATATCCTGGGTACTCACAATACTTACAATTCTGAAGTTTATACTGCTTGTGATTTTTCAGTAGGTTGTCGTTATTTGGATCCGCAGCAAAAATACTCCATTAAGGATCAGTTACGTATGGGGGCTCGTTTTATTGAGTTGGATGTACATTGGACCACAAAAATGGAGGGTATTTTTTCTTATCCGAAACGTTTGCTCTTATGTCATGGCGTTTGCAGTATTAATGACAAATATGCCACCGAAGGCTTTGATGAAATTAAAAGCTGGCTAAACGATAGTGCTAATGCTGATGAAGTTATCATTCTTTATATTGAGGATGATAGCGAAAATCACCATGTTGACTTATATAACCAGCTAACTAGTCGGTTTGGTTCGAAAATTTATGCTAGTGGCGGTTGTGGAAATATCCCTGATAACTTAACAAAAGCAGATGTTTTAGTCGCTGGTAAGCAAGTGATCTTATGGAAAGATGGTGGTTGTTCGGGCAATGCTAGTATGGCGGATTTGGCTTACAGTGGTTTAGGGAATGTTGGCCGTATTTGGGAAGACGGCACCACCTTGGGTACCATTTCTGAATTCTTTACGGGCGGTATCGACAGTATATCAGCAAGTGAAGTCAGCGAAGCCTTTGCCACGGGCGGTAATATTGTCAATCTGGATGATATGGTGATGAATGACGACCGGATTGAAGCCGCTGTCTGGAGTTGGAATACTAATGAGCCCAATGACTATAACGGAAATGAGGATTGTGCGACACAAACCGGCAGTAGCCGTTGGAATGATGTTAACTGCAACAACGCTTATGCCTATGCCTGTGAAGATAACGACGGCAATTGGGCGGTTCCTTATTCGACTACGGGTACGTGGACAAATGGCAATAATGCTTGTGCTAGTTTAGGGGCTGATTACCACTTCAGTGTACCGACGAATAGCCAATCAAATCAGGCGCTAAAAACCGTAAAAGAAGCATCGGGCTACAGTACTGTTTGGCTTAATTATGAGGATAGAAGCGCTGAAGGTAATTGGGCGGGTGTCCAGTTAAATGCTTTTGAAGAGTTGCGCGACCAGCGCGCGGGTTTGTGTATGAATCTATGGGGTGGCAATGCTTATAACGGTGCTGATGTACGTCTGCATAATTGCTCAGGCACAAGTAATGAGCGTTGGTGGTATGAAGTTGCAACTGGTCTGATACGTAGTGAACTTAACCCTAATTACTGCCTGGATATGATGGGCGGAAATATCGCCAATGGTGGCAATGTTCAGGTTTGGACATGTATTACCGGTCATCAGAATATGACCTGGGATATCGTCGGTGACACCATTCGCCCGCGTGTAAATAATAATCTGGCGATTGATGCCTATGGCGATGATAGCGGCGACAATATTGGTTTATGGTCAGTACATGGAGGTAGCAACCAGTCATGGAGCGTTCAATAAGCTGAACTGAACTCACGCCCAATTAAGGCCACTAAAACGTGGCCTTAAACCGTATTTTTATTTGCCTCGCTGAGCCAAACCTACCAGTACTTTCTCAGCCGCTGCCTTAACCTGCTTAGGTGCAGTGCCTCCTAAGTGATCACGTGCATTCACAGAGCCTTCCAGTGTTAACACATCAAATACGTCAGCATTAATCTGGTCACTGAATTGTTGTAGTTCTTCAAGACTCATATCGGATAAGTCTTTGTCCTGTTCAATGCCGTAAGCCACTGCTTTGCCGACCACTTCATGCGCATCACGAAATGCGACGCCGTTTACGACTAAATAATCAGCCAGATCGGTTGCTGTTGAGAAGCCACGTCGGGCAGCTTCACGCATAACCTCGGCTTTCACCTGAATAGCGGGAACCATGTCGGCATATGCGCGTAAGCAGCCTTTGATGGTATCCAGTACATCAAATAGAGGTTCTTTATCTTCTTGGTTGTCTTTGTTGTAGGCTAATGGCTGTGCCTTCATTAGCATCAATAAAGACATAAGGTGACCCGTTACCCGGCCAGCTTTGCCGCGTACTAGTTCAGGTACGTCAGGGTTTTTCTTCTGCGGCATAATGGATGAACCGGTGCAGAAGCGGTCAGGTAAATCAATAAAGTTAAACTGGGCAGAGGCCCATAAAATTAACTCTTCAGAGCAGCGTGAAAGATGCACCATAACCAGGCTGGAAAATGCGCAAAATTCAATGGCAAAATCACGGTCGCTAACAGAGTCCAAAGAGTTGGTGCTTGGACGATCAAAGCCGAGGAGTTTAGCCGTTAATTCACGATCAATCGGGTAAGTAGTTCCAGCTAATGCAGCAGCCCCTAATGGCATGATATTCACTCGTTTACGGCAATCTATCAGGCGCTCGTAATCACGTTGTAGCATTTCGTTCCAAGCAAGAATATGGTGCCCGAATGTTACTGGCTGTGCCGTTTGCAGGTGGGTAAATCCAGGCATGATAGTGCTAGCTTCACGCTTGGCGAGTGTGGCCATACCTTGCTGTAAACGGGTGATTTCATCGGCAATTACATCAATTTCATCACGTAGATATAAACGAATATCAGTAGCAACCTGGTCATTACGTGAACGACCTGTGTGCAATTTCTTACCCGTAATACCTATTATATTAGTTAGGCGTGCTTCGATGTTCATGTGCACATCTTCGAGCGTCACTGACCATTGAAACTCACCGGCTTCGATCTCACTACGAATTTCACCTAAACCCGCAATGATTTGATCTTTTTCGGTATCCGTTAATACCCCAACCTTTGCTAACATGGTGGCGTGTGCAATAGAGCCTTGAATGTCGTGATAGTACAAACGTTGGTCAAAGTCGACGGATGCGGTAAATTGTTCAACAAAAGCATCGGTCGGTTCGGTGAATCGGCCACCCCAAGGCTTCTCGGTGTTAGATTGTTCTGTGCTGGTTGTTTCATTGCTCATGTTCAAATATCCATCTACACTTAAATTACGGAGTCAAGATTTTCGGCACAGTATACCCCAGGTAAGACATGAAACCCCAGCAACGTTTACATGGAGCTAATAAGCTTCAAATTAATGAAGATAGCTTCTTTGTGCCTGACTTATGTCAGGTTGACTCAGTGCTTTTTGTACTGATTTTAACCCAGCTAATGGCTTTTATATTAAGTTTGGTGACGGCAAACAAAATATTGATTGATTGGGAGTACCTGGGGTTGCTGTCTTTTTTCTGTCAAAGCATTGCTTTGACGTGTGCGGCGTTTATTTGTTGGTCACGAAACACAATTCGTACCCAGAGGCTTGGCGTTGTGGTCGGGTATTTTATGGGGGTGATCTTGGGGGTAAGCGCTTTATATAGTTGGTTTGCTAGTCAGTTATTACACTCAAGTGTCGATAGTACCGGCTTGTTCATGTTTAAAAATATGTTAATCAGCGGCATTATTGGTGCACTGGTTTTGCGGTATTTCTACCTGCAGTTCCAATGGCGAGAACAAAAACAAGCCGAACTCCGGGCAAGAATAGAGGCTTTACAGGCCCGTATAAAACCCCATTTTTTATTTAACAGCATGAATACCATTGCCAGCTTAATTAGTGTTGATCCCCAACAAGCTGAAGATGCTGTGCTAGACCTTTCTTCTTTGTTTCGTGCCACGCTGAATAATCAGGTGATGCTTATTCCATTAGAGGATGAAATAGCTCTTTGTAGGCGTTACTTGAATATTGAAGCTTTGCGCTTAGGTGAGCGTTTAACGGTTGATTGGCAGTTAGAGGCAAACCTGGGTGCCAATGCAAACCAAATTAAAATACCGCCTCTAAGCTTACAGCCCTTAGTTGAAAATGCCATTTATCATGGCATTCAACCTCGAACAGAAGGCGGTAAAATCTCCATTAAAACCCATTGTCAGCACAATACTGTGTATATTTTAATATCTAACCCCTATGATCCTACTTTACAAAAACATCAGGGGAATCATATTGCTTTAGATAATATTCGCAGTCGTCTAAGCGC
>Ga0105348_1000859_pt1 | contig 21583 bp, 18 predicted proteins | sample EN8Hudsemesocosm_2_FD_83504 | JGI IMG/M metagenome (GOLD analysis project Ga0105348, IMG submission 83504) | Methane-oxidizing microbial communities from mesocosms in the Hudson Canyon - EN8C Hudson Canyon | ecosystem: Environmental > Aquatic > Marine > Cold seeps | place: Hudson Canyon... | reverse complement strand
GCGAAGGCGTCGTGCTTCTTTAAGCTCTTCTTCGCTCAGTTGAGATTCATAACTACTGCTAACTGAATTGAGGTGGAAGTCGGCTATATCTTTGAGTGTTGCGATACCGATTAAGTCGCCTTGATCGTTTGCAACAGGGCTGCCTGATATGTTGTTGTCTGACAGGAAGGCTGCGAATTTCTGCATGGTCCAAGTGTGAGGGACAGACTTGACGTGTGGTGTCATTATGTCTTTAGCTTGAGAGGCTTTGTTATCAGTTGAGGGGTTCATGCTGCTTTGGTTTAATCCTTGTTTAGGAGGCTGTACATATTTTAACGGCGATACATATTTTAATGATTGTACATATCTTAAAAACTGTACATTATTAAAAAGACCTCATAAGAGGTCTTGTATTTAATCTTCTTCAGGTAGTGTGACGTTGAGCTCTAAAATCGAGCAATCGTCGGTTTTATCAAGTTGGACTTGAACCTGATCCTGATCAACAGGGACATATTTACGTATTACTTCAAGTATTTCTTGTTGTAATTGAGGTAAATAATCGGGTTGTTCCCTTTTTCCACGTTCGTGAGCAACAATGATCTGTAGGCGCTCTCTAGCAATGGATGCGGTATTTTTTTTGTTGCTCTTAAAGTAGTCAAAAAAACTCATGCTGTTGACCCTTTAAACATACGCTTAAAAAAACCTTTCTTTTCAGTGTTAATAAATCTATGAGGTTTGTTTTCACCCAGTAGTCTATCAACTGCGTCAAGGTATGCTTGCCCCGCATTACTTTCAATATCGCGAATAACAGGTACGCCTTGGTTTGATGAAGTAAGTACAGATTGAGACTCAGGTATTACGCCTAAGAGCTTAACCGCCAGGATATCTTTGACATCTTCAACGTTAAGCATTTCACCACGCTCTACACGCTCAGGGTTGTAGCGAGTAAGTAATAAGTGCTCTTTCACGGGCTCTTGACCCGTTTCTGCGCGTCGTGACTTGCTATTGAGAATGCCTAGTATACGGTCGGAATCGCGAACCGAGGATACTTCAGGGTTAGTTACAATAATAGCTTCATCAGCAAAGTATAAAGCCATTTGTGCGCCATGCTCAATACCGGCAGGGGAGTCACAAATAATAAACTCAAATGTCTTCGCTAGCTCTTTGAGTACTTTCTCAACACCCTCTTGTGAGAGCGCGTCTTTATCACGCGTTTGTGATGCGGGAAGAATAAAAAGGTTATCGACCTGTTTGTCTCTGATGAGTGCCTGGTTCAGGGTGGCTTCACCATTGATGACATTCACGAAGTCATAAACGACGCGACGTTCACAGTTCATTATTAAATCGAGGTTTCTTAAACCTACATCAAAGTCGATGACAACGGTTTTGTGCCCCTTAAGGGCTAAACCTGTAGAAATCGAGGCGCTACTGGTTGTTTTACCAACGCCGCCCTTTCCTGATGTGATCACAATCGTTCTGGCCAAAGTTTTATCCTGTCTTTTGTGTTCGTTAATATAATATCTACGACCTTTACATCGCGCATATGTCGAGAAAAGGTCGCTATCTCTGTTTATTTAACTGTGCGCTTAAAAAATAAATAGTATCTTTTCAGGCCTGCTTGGCCTTGATTGTGCATTGTTGCCTAAATGTTCTTTGTTGCTTAAGTCTGCGTGTCACTTTACCTACATATCAAGTGCTTTAAAATTAAGCGAGTTTTCTTTTAAATAAACTTGAGCAGGCTTCTTCACTGCATCTGCATCTATATCTTCACTGATTTTATATTGCCCGGCGATAGACACTAGTTCTGCTTCAAGGCTGTGGCAAAAAATGCGTGCAGTGGTGTCGCCTTTAACGCCTGCTAGTGCTCGGCCTCTGAGTGCGCCATATACGTGTATATTTCCATCAGCAAGAATTTCAGCGCCCGCGCTCACGGAAGATAGTATGATTAAATCGCCTTCAGCGGCATAAACTTGTTGGCCAGAACGAATCGGAGTGTACACGATTTTACTTTTCTGGCGCTCGTTTTGAATAACTGTTTTAACAACTTCAACCGTTTCAGTCCGAATAACTTCTTTGGTCGTTGTTTCTGTCGGTTCAGGTATGGCATCTTGATTTGAAGCGTTATCTATTTGCTCGGTTGGGGGGCGTTCTTTCTGCTTGGCGAGCAAACCTAGTCCAGCTTCTTTAGCCGCTAGCTGATGATGTTCATGCCCGCCTCTGATAGCGACAACCTTAATAGAAAAGGAGCGACATTGAGCAATAAACTCACTAAAAGGAATGTGCTCGTTTTCATCTAGTTTTTCAAGGTCAATGACAACGGGGAGGTTTTCAAAAAAACCGGGAGCCTGATTGGTTTTAGCAAATAACTCATGATCAATTTTGTCAGCATCGTAATGAATTAACTCAAGTACAGTCATCGGTACCAAGGAGCCTTTTAGTTTAAGGCAGGTTCCAGTGTGTTGCTTGTTATCTGATTGACTGTTTAAATCTGAGGTATCTGACTGGGCTGAGTTGTTTTGATTCGGGCTAAGCGTTGCACTGGAAGTCATTGAAGTACCTGATATATAAGCAGTGTAAAGCTAATGCCACTGATTTTTATTGTCATTAAGGTGAAAGTAAAGGTTTTGAAGGCGTTTATCTTACCATGAGATTTATAGTTTCGCTCGAATTTTTAGATTTAATGTGGGACACTTTCGCCCAAGTAAATGATGCTTGCAAGCAGAATCAATTTGAGTGGGATAAAGCCTGATTTAAAAGCAGGTTCGAACATGAGAATTGAATACAATGTGTTGATAAGTCAAAACTAAGATTATTTTTAAAATAAATCTTTGAAAGCCCGGCTTTTTAAATACTGACCTTTGAAAACCAGACCAGTGAAAAACTATGAGTAGTGAAATTATTACCTTTGAAGATGGCATCGAACAAGTCACGCTACGAGACTATACCGAAAAAGCTTATCTTGATTATTCGATGTACGTTATTCTCGACCGGGCTTTGCCTCACGTGGGTGACGGGCTGAAGCCGGTTCAGCGCCGAATTGTTTATGCTATGTCGGAGTTAGGTTTAAAGTCGACAGCAAAGTATAAAAAGTCCGCCAGAACGGTGGGGGATGTGTTAGGTAAATTTCACCCTCATGGTGATAGCGCATGTTATGAAGCTATGGTATTGATGGCTCAACCATTTAGTTATCGTTATCCATTGATTGACGGGCAAGGGAACTGGGGTGCACCTGATGATCCTAAGTCTTTTGCGGCAATGCGTTATACCGAATCACGTTTAGCGCCCTATGCAGATACTTTATTGAGTGAACTGGGTCAGGGGACTGTTGATTGGGCGCCTAATTTTGATGGCACTCTGGATGAACCAAAAACACTGCCCGCTCGCTTGCCCAATTTATTATTGAATGGAACCACCGGAATTGCGGTCGGTATGGCAACAGATGTGCCTCCACATAATTTGAGGGAGGTGGCGAGCGCGTGTATCAGATTGCTTGATGATAGTGATACCACTAACGAGCAGCTTGCTGAGCATGTTTTGGGGCCGGACTATCCAACCGGTGCTGAAATAGTTACCCCTAGGGCTGATTTGTTATCTATTTATAAAACAGGTCGCGGTTCAATTCGCATGCGTGGTATTCACCATAAAGAAAATGGCGATATTGTGGTGACTGAATTGCCGCATCAAACATCTGGCGCGAAAGTTCTAGAGCAAATTGCCGGTCAAATGCAGGCGAAGAAATTACCTATGGTGGCTGACTTACGGGATGAGTCTGATCATGAAAACCCAACGCGTCTCGTTATTGTGCCGCGCTCAAATCGTGTTGATGTTGATGCCCTGATGGGGCATTTATATTCCAGTACTGATCTCGAGAAGACCTATCGCGTTAATATGAATATGATAGGTATTGATGGTCGGCCTTCTGTAAAGGGTTTGAAAACTATTCTGTCTGAGTGGTTGGTTTACCGGACTGAAACAGTGACGCGCCGCTTACAATACCGTTTGGATAAAGTTGAAAAGCGCTTACACCTATTGGATGGTTTATTAATAGCGTTTCTGAATATCGATGAAGTTATTCATATTATTCGTACTGAAGAGGAGCCTAAAGCCGAGTTAATGGCTCGATTTGGTCTGTCAGAAATTCAAGCCGATTATGTGCTTGATACCAAGTTGCGCCAGTTGGCGCGCCTGGAAGAAGTTAAAATTCGAGCTGAGCAAGCTGAATTAGAGGCAGAGCGTAAGTATCTGACCAAAATGCTGGGCTCACCTACTTTGATGAAAAAGCTCATTAAAGATGAATTGATTGCTGATGCTGAAAAATATGGTGATGACCGACGTTCACCTATCGTTTCGAGAGAAGAAGCAAAGGCATTCTCTGAATCTGACCTTATCTCTTCTGAGCCTGTCACGATTGTGTTGTCAGACAAAGGCTGGGTAAGAGCGGCAAAAGGACATGATATAGATCCAAACGGATTGAATTATAAATCAGGAGATGCATATTCCTTATCTGCTAAGGGTAAGAGTCATCAAAGTGTGGTCTTTGTTGATTCAACCGGTCGGGCATATACACTCCCTGCCCATGGTTTGCCTTCAGCTAGAGGGCAGGGTGAACCTTTGACAGGTAAAATAAATCCACCTTCTGGTGCCACATTTAAAGCGGCGATCTTGGGAGAGTCTAATCAGAAATTACTCATGATGAGTAGTGCAGGTTACGGCTATATCAGTAATATAGGCAACTTGCTCAGTAAGAATAAGGCAGGTAAAGCGGCAATAACCTTGCCAAAAGGGGCTGAGGTGATGTCGCCAGTATTGCTGGATGATACATCTGGAAATACTTTGGATTCCTTAGAGGGGTATTATCTGGCGACGGTAAGTAATGAGGGGCGTATGTTGGTCTTTCCTTTATGTGATTTACCAGAGCTAGCCAAAGGGAAGGGTAATAAAATGATCAGCATTCCTTCTGCTCGCGTATTGAGCGGTGATGAATGTATGGTTTCTGTTGTCTTGTTTACCGAGGCAGATTTCTTGGTCATATATTCTGGTAAGCGCCATTTGAAATTACGTTTCTCTGATTTAACCCACTATGTGGGAGAAAGAGGACGAAGAGGCCATAAATTACCACGCGGTTTACAAAAAGTAGATCGAATGGAAGTTCTGCCGGTGAAGCCAGTATCTGTTTAAGTTTACGAAATTAAAGGTGAAGTTTTTGAGTGAGATAATTCTTATTAATGTGTCGGGCCGAGATAAATCAGGGCTGACATCTGAAATTACGGCTATCATGGCGCAATATAATTTGCGTATTTTAGATATCGGTCAGGCCGTCATTCATGATCATCTGACGTGGGGCATCCTGGTTGAGGTGCCGAGTGAAAGTGATTCTTCGGGTGTGTTAAAGGAATTGCTTTTTCGAATGCATGAACTCAATTTACAGGTTTCTTTTCAGCCTGTTAGCGTGGAAGAATATGCTCAGTGGGTGTCAGGTAAGGGGAAAGCGCGTTATATCGTGACGCTTTTATCACGAGCTATCACAGCTGACCAGATTGCAAAAGTGTCTGAAATTACGGCTTCCCATGGTTTAAATATAGATAATATCTCTCGGCTATCTGGGCGGCGTGCTTTGGATGTCGATCCTCAGTCGAGTCAGGCCTGTATTGAATTTTCAGTACGCGGTGATGCGCTGGATAGTGCGCATTTGCGTGAAGATTTTCTACGCATCTCTAGTGAGCTTAATGTAGATATCGCTTTTCAGGAAGACACTATTTATCGTCGTAATCGGCGTTTAGTGGTATTTGATATGGACTCAACCTTGATTGAAGCTGAAGTGATTGATGAGCTGGCAAAAGAGGCGGGAGTAGGTGAACAGGTATCCAAGATTACTGAGCAAGCTATGCGAGGAGAAATAGACTTTACAGAGAGTTTCGCGCGCCGGGTGGCTTTACTTGAAGGTCTTAGTGAAGATGTGTTGGGTAAAGTCGCTGCAAGATTAAAAATGACTGAAGGCGCAGAACGTTTAATTTCAACCTTAAAAAGTCTGGGTTATAAAACGGCAATATTGTCTGGTGGTTTCACGTATTTCGCAAAAGGTCTTCAGGATCGATTGGGGATAGATTATATTTTTGCTAATGAGTTAGAAATCAAAAATGGCAAAGTGACAGGGCGGGTGACTGGGCAGGTTGTTGATGGACAACGAAAAGCCGCCTTGCTGGATGAATTAGCCGAAAAAGAAAAAATAGGGCGTCAGCAGGTTATTGCTGTTGGTGACGGGGCGAATGATTTGCCTATGTTGAGTCGAGCAGGCTTAGGCGTTGCGTTTAGAGCGAAACCTTTAGTCAAAGAGTCTGCAAAGCATGCAATCTCTAATCTAGGACTTGATGCCGTCTTATATTTGATTGGTTTTCGAGATCGAGATGCTGAGTGAAGCTTATTCAATTAACTTGATTAAGCCTTCCTGGAAGTCGCTTTGCGCAATTGAATGTTCATCTGGTTGGGGTTGTGTCATCCAGGTGAGCACATCATAGTAGCGTCGAATATTTTGTACGTATATAACGGGCTCGTTGCCTCGGGCATAACCGTAGCGCGTATTTTTATAATATTTTTTCTTTTGAAGCAAAGGTAGGAAGGTTTTAACGTCTACCCATTTGTCAGGATCCTTACCGCCTTTCTCAGTCAATATTCTTGCATCTTCTAGGTGCCCGTAACCGATGTTATAAGACGCCAAAGCCATCCAGGTTCTATCTGGCTCTTGAATGCGCTCAGGAATACGCTTTTTTATCTTCGCAAAATATCGGGTGCCACCTTTAATACTCTGTTTGGGATTTAATCTGTTTTTGATGTTCATCTCTTTTGCTGTTATTCGGGTGAGCATCATTAAGCCCCTGACACCGGTGGGTGAGGTAGCTTTTGAGCGCCAGTGGGATTCTTGATAACCCATGGCAGCCATAAGGCGCCAGTCAATGTCTTGTTCCTCACTGTATTTTTTGAAGGTGTCTTGATATTTTGGTAGCCGGTTATTTATATGTTTGATAAAAGTGCGGGCACCCACGTAATTTAGTTGTCCTAAATGACCGAAATAGCGTTCTTTCAAATTGAGTAGTGTGCCGTCATCTTCGATGCGGGAAAAGAAGGCGTTTACCTTGTTTATGAGGGAGTGGTCGGTTCCTTGAGGGAAGTGCCAACTTATTTCTTGGCTTTCGCCTATTTCAAATGCTTTTTTGACGCGAGGATAATAGGCTTGGTGAATATCTAATTCTTTGGATGTAATAATGGCGTAGTCAATTTCTTTATCTTGAACCATCTTCATTAAATCTATGGTTTCTACATCGAGCGCTTGCCATTGATTTTGGGACGTTAGCTCGGGATCTTGTTTTTTGAGTATATCTAGTTCGTCGGCATGGTAACTGTCGCTGACGACGGCTACTTTTTTATCTAGTAAATCATTGATGCCTTTAGGGCGAGTGCTGCCATAACGGTAAACGACGATAGGGGTCGTTTCCATGTACGGGCTTGAGTACTGATAGCTGTTTGCGCGAGTTTGAGTGGCAACCATGCTGGCAATGGCAATATTGGTATATTCATTATCCAAGGCCGATAAAATCTGGCTGCGAGTAGAAGCTACTTTTACTTCGAGTGTTAGGCCCTGATCTTTAGCGAATATCTTAGCGAGTTCGTACTCAAATCCCAGAGGGCCTTCTCTTCCTTCATAGTAAATGGCGGGCGCATTGCGGGTAATGACATGAAGCGTTTTATGCTTGGCTATTTTTTCAAAGGTGCTAGGTTTTTCGCACGCGCTCACTAAGGCGCAGAGTAGTAGTAGAAATATTTTGAGAGTGAATTTATGTATCTCGCTTCTTTTATAGAGCCAAGAAGGCTCAAGAAGCGCTTTGCGCGAATAAGCACCTTTAAATATCAACTTGATCAAGCAAAATACCTTTTAATGTAGATCGGGTTGTCTTTTCAATTTATCAAGTCCTTATACTTCCAGTTAGCCTGTAAAGAGTCAACCTAGGTGTTCCCAAAGATTGTCACAAAGTGTGTGATTTTATTTCAATTGATGGTGTTGGTTCTTCAGTTGATGGTGTTGGTTCTTCAATTGATGGTGTTGGTTCTTCAATTGATGGTGTTGGTTCTTCAATTGATGGTGTTGGTTCTTCAATTGATGGTGTTGGCGCTTCAATTGACAGTGTTGGTGCTTTAATTGCTGGTGTTGATGCTTTAGATACAATTCTTTATTAACAGTTGCGATTGTTTCAAGTAGAATACGGCCTCCTTAATTCCACCAATGTCTTTTAAGAGGTACGCCTTTATTATGTTGGAACTCCGAGGCGCTCCAGCTCTCTCTCCCTTCAGAAGCCAAAAACTGCTCGAAACTATCCAGGCAGTGATACCCGATGTTCAATCTATTTATGCAGAATTTATGCATTTTATAGATGTAGCGGATGATTTAAGTCCAGCTGAATTGAATGTCTTAAACAAATTGTTGACCTATGGTCCTAGCACTCAGTCTGAGGCGGCTGATGGTGTTTTGTTTTTAGTTGTTCCGCGTCCCGGAACTATTTCACCTTGGTCAAGTAAGGCAACAGATATTGCGCATGGTTGCGGTTTGGGTAAGCTAAGCCGAATCGAAAGAGGTATTGCTTATTATGTTCGCTCCGAGAATAAGCTCACGCTTGAGCAACGTCAGCTCTTGTCTGCAGAGTTTTATGATCGGATGACCGAAGCAGTTTTTCATGAAACGGCAGGTGCAGAATTATTATTTAGTCATGCTGAGCCGAAACCTTTGTCAACCGTCGATGTACTTTCGTATGGTGTAAGTGCATTGGAAGAGGCAAATAAACGCATCGGCTTGGCCTTGGCAGAAGACGAGATTGAATATTTAGTCAAATCGTTCTGTGAGTTGAAGCGTAATCCGACAGACGTTGAATTGATGATGTTTGCTCAGGCTAACTCAGAGCATTGTCGTCATAAAATATTCAATGCGTCTTGGGATATTGATGGTGAAGCACAGCAGAAATCATTGTTTTCGATGATTCGAAACACCAATGAATTGAACTCAGAAGGTGTATTGTCTGCTTATGTTGATAATGCAGCCGTTATCGCTGGTTCAAATGGTAAGCGTTTCTATCCAAATCCTGAAACAGGTGAATATGAAGCGAAAGAAGAACCGATTCATATTTTGATGAAAGTTGAGACGCATAATCATCCAACCGCAATATCACCTTTTGCAGGCGCCTCGACAGGCTCCGGTGGCGAAATTCGAGATGAAGGTGCAACCGGTAAAGGCGCCAAACCTAAAGCAGGTCTGACTGGCTTTACTGTATCAAATCTACGTATACCGGGTTTTGAACATTCTTGGGAAACCGACTTTGGTAAGCCTGATCGAATGACTTCAGCTTTGAATATCATGCTAGAGGGTCCTTTAGGCGGTGCTGCATTTAATAATGAGTTTGGTCGTCCAAACTTATGTGGTTACTTCCGTACTTTCGAAGAGGAAGTTGCGGGTCCAAATGGACAGGAAGTAAAGGGTTACCATAAACCAATCATGATTGCCGGCGGTATGGGTAATATTAAAGAAGATCACGTCCTGAAGGGCGAGATCGATGTTGGGGCGAAGCTAATTGTGCTTGGTGGCCCTGCGATGCTTATCGGTTTAGGCGGGAGCGCTGCATCGTCAATGGATTCTGGCACGAGTCACGAAGATCTTGATTTTGCATCGGTTCAACGGGAAAACCCGGAAATGGAACGTCGATGCCAGGAAGTGATAGATCGTTGTTGGCAGCTAGATGATAAAAACCCAATTGCATTTATTCATGATGTCGGTGCGGGTGGTTTATCAAATGCCTTTCCTGAATTGGTGAAAGATGGTGGCCGTGGTGGCCGCTTTGATCTGAGAAAAATTCCAAATGACGAGCCTGGCATGGCACCCCATGAAATATGGTGTAATGAATCACAGGAACGCTACGTGATTGCTGTGCTGCCTAAAGATTTAGCTCGCTTCGAAGCGCTTTGTGAGCGCGAACGTTGCCCTTACGCGGTTATCGGTGAAACCTTAGAGGAGCATGAGTTAACACTGGAAGATCCTCAGTTTGATAATAAACCTGTCGATTTACCTATGTCTGTACTGTTTGGTAAGCCGCCTAAAATGCATCGCTCGGTTGAGTCAGAAGCATTTACCAAGCCTATGTTTGAATCAAGCCAGATTGATATTAAAGAAGCCGCTGAGAAAATACTGACATTACCAAGTGTCGCGAGCAAGAGCTTCTTAATTACGATTGGTGATCGCTCTATTACGGGTATGGTAACGAGAGATCAAATGGTGGGTCCTTGGCAGGTTCCTGTGGCAGATGTTGCGGTTACGTCTGTTGATCTTGAGGGTTATGCTGGTGAAGCAATGGCGATGGGTGAGCGTACACCGCTTGCTAATATAGATGCGCCTGCTTCTGGCCGTATGGCTGTCGGTGAAGTGGTTACTAATATGGCAGCAGCGTCTATTAGTAAGCTTTCTGATATTCGACTTTCAGCAAATTGGATGGCGGCAGCAGGGCACCCTGGTGAAGACGATAACTTGTACAAAACAGTGCATGCTGTTGGCATGGAGTTGTGTCCTGAGTTAGGTATTTCTATTCCCGTTGGCAAAGATTCCATGTCGATGAAAACTGTGTGGGAAGAAGGTCGTGAAACCAAATCTGTGACATCTCCTTTGTCTTTGGTTATTACCGGTTTTGCACCTGTTGCTGACGTTAAAAGAACATTGACACCTGAGTTAAAAACTGACCAAGGTGAAACTGATTTAATTCTGATTGACTTGGCTAATGGTCAGAATCGCTTAGGTGGCTCAGCATTGGCGCAGGTTTATAAGCAGGTCGGTGCAGTCACACCTGATGTGGATGATGCAGAAGATTTGAAAGCATTCTTTGCGGTGATCCAGGGACTAAACGGTGATGATAAGTTATTGGCTTATCATGATCGTTCTGATGGTGGGCTCTTTACTACTTTAGTTGAAATGGCCTTTTCAGGACATGCTGGTGTAGATATTAAACTGGACTTATTGGCTGAAGATAAGTCTCATTTTGCACGCGAACTCTTTAATGAAGAGCTTGGGGCAGTCATACAAGTTAAACAAAGTGATACCGAAGCTGTATTGCAGCAATTTACTGCGGCCGGTTTAGGTGAACATACTTTGGTGATTGGTCAGCTTAATCGTGATGACACTATCCGTTTTACCTTTGATGATGAACCTGTATTGGAGGAGGCGCGAAGCTATTATCAGCGAATATGGGCTGAAACCAGTTATCGCATGCAATCCCTTCGCGACAACTCTGAATGTGCGCAAGAAGAGTTTGATAGTATTCTTGATGAAAAAGACCCGGGCTTGAATGTCAAACTCAGCTTTGACCCTCAGGAAAATATTGTGGCCCCATATATCAATACAGGCACAAAACCACGTATTGCTGTATTAAGAGAACAAGGTGTGAACGGGCAGGTAGAAATGGCTGCTGCATTCACCCGAGCCGGTTTCTCGGCAGTTGATGTTCATATGAGTGATCTGGTTGCGGGTCGTCATAAACTTGAAGGCTTTCACTCGCTTGTTGCCTGTGGTGGTTTCTCATACGGAGATGTACTCGGTGCGGGTGAAGGTTGGGCTAAGTCTATTCTGTTTAATCCTAAAGTTAGAGACCAGTTTGCAGCATTCTTTGAGAATGAAGATACCTTAGCGCTAGGTGTATGTAATGGTTGTCAGATGATGTCGAATCTTCGTGAGTTGATTCCGGGATCAGAAAACTGGCCGCATTTTGTTAGAAACCGCTCTGAGCAGTTTGAGGCGCGTGTTGCTTTATTGGACGTGCCTGCTTCCAAGTCCTTAATATTGAGTGGTATGGAAGGCTCTCGTTTACCTGTGGCTGTTGCGCATGGTGAAGGGCGTGCTGAGTTCTCTAATGAGACAAAACTACAAGCCTTGAAGCAAGCGGATCAACTCGCTTTACGATACGTTGATAGCTACGGACAAGTTGCCAGTCGTTATCCGGCTAACCCAAATGGCTCACCAGATGGGCTTGCAGGTGTTTGTTCTGAGTCTGGTCGTGTCACTATTATGATGCCGCATCCAGAGCGTGTGTACCGCACGGTTCAAAACTCATGGCACCCTAATGAGTGGGCTGATGATGCGCCTTGGCTACGCTTGTTTAGAAACGCTCGAAAGTGGTTTGTATAAGTTTTATGCTCTGTATTAACTTTATGGGCAGACCCTACAAGATCGTCTTGTAGGGTCTGGTGCATTTGAGTTTATACGTTAGTGTAAAACTGTTACAGGGTGTAACTGAGTGTAAGTGATTGTGGTTTGTATGTTTCAGTTGCGATGTCATATAAACGTCGACTTTAACTAAAGTTGGCTAAAAAACAATCATTATAATAACAAAAAATTGACAGTACTTCTTTTTGATAACTTTTTCTGATCTTTTTATACACATCTTTGGGTCGTCATTCTAATAGCAAGTATTTTTTTTATAAAAAACAGTTGTAGATTTTATTGACTTATATAACCTGCTGAAATTAAAGGGTTTTATTTCTTAGGTTAAAAAATTAGCAAATTGTCATGAGTCCAGTGTTTACGCGCTTTCGTGGCGCTTTCCCAAAATCTTTCCCCAGACTTATCCACAGTTTTTGTGGGTAACTTGAATAAAAATCTAACGACCGTTTGAAACGCCAGTTCTAATGCCGCTTTTGGGGAAAATGTGGGATGATCCATGTAAAGAAAAAATGCCATTGAGGAATTCCGTTATGTATAGATTTTGTTTTTTTGTACCTGTTGATAGTGCTGAAAAAGTAAAAAGTGCGGTATTTTTGACAGGTGCTGGGCGGATCGGAAACTATGATAGTTGTAGTTGGGAAACCTTAGGGCTTGGACAATTTCGACCAAGATCTGAAAGTAAGCCTTTCATTGGTAAACAGGGCGAGCTTGAAATCCTAGAAGAATTAAAAGTTGAGTTGGTTTGTAAAGACGATGTCATTCAAGAAGCTGTGCTGGCGATGAAAAGTGCTCACCCTTATGAAGAGCCTGCTTATGATGTAATTAAGCTTGAATCTTTTTAGTACTTTTCGGTGCTATGAGAAGTGATTCGTGTCTTGGGTTTTTTTAGCTCAATAGGCTACATTAATAGTAAATTTAATTTTGGGAATAAATTATGTCTCTTCAATCTCAATACAATATTACAGAGAAAACCATGGCGACTTATTCGCCCTTGGATCAACTTTCAGGCACCTATCTCAATGAGGTCCTGAAGAAAGCAAAAGTAGTGGTGTTTGATTCAGGGGATATTTTGTTTGAAAAAAATCATGACCTGGATTTTTACTACTACCTTTTAAAAGGCAAGCTTTCTATTAAAAAAGGTATTTTACTGAGTAAAACAATTAAAGCTAAAAGTGATAAAGCCTTACACCCTATTAATACTTTGATTCCAAGCGAAGCCATCGTTAAAGCCCAGGCTGATGGGCACCTTCTTCTGATTGACCCTGAACTACTAGACCGTGCGCTTGCCTGGAGCGAATCCAACACACAGGGTGATACTGAACAGTCAGCAAATCAGAGTACGTCAACGAGCACTGATCAAGCTTTTGATGAGGCGTATTTTGACTGGATGACAAGTTTACTTGAATTTCCACTTTTTCTAAATTTACCGCCTGCCAATATCACTGAATTGTTTGAACAGTTTGAGCGTATTGAGGTTGAAAGCGGTCAGGCCATTATTAAAGAGGGCGATGATGGGGACTATTTCTATTTACTGATTAGTGGTAGTGCGCAAGTGGCTGTAGGAGATAATAATACGATACTTGCTACGCTTAAGCCTGGCGCCTATTTTGGAGAAGATGCGCTCGTGTCTAGTACTGTTCGTTCAGCCACCGTTACAATGAATGAGGCGGGTAGCTTAGCGCGCCTGGATAAGGAATCATTTCAGAACCTCTTACATAACCCTTTAGTTCAATATATTACTCAGCAAGGCTACCAGGAAAAGCTCAATGACGCTGAGCATAGCGCAGCTTTATTGGATATTCGTTCGAACTCTGAGTTCGAGCATATACCTTTTCCTGATTGTCAGCATATTCCACTCAGTGAGTTAAGGGCAAGCCTGGCACTGTTGGATAAAACGCTTACTTACTATTTGACCGAAGAGGGGGGGCAACGCAGTGATATCGCTGCACACATCCTGTCACAAAATCAATTTGACGTTTTTGTATTGCGTAGTTGAAAATTAAGGAGTTGAAGGTTAAATAGACTATCCCAAAACAATTACTTATCTAGGGTTGGCTATCTGCTACAGTGGGTGCCCACTTTGTGTGTTTTTAGCTTTATACCATCTTAGGTTCACGGGTGCTTGGTTTTATGTATTTCAGGTTTTAATAACTATCTGGTGAAATTATCTCTTTACAGCACTCGCCCCGTTTTAATGAATGTCTATTGATCTTGGTCACTGTCATAGCGGCAGCCGGTTGGGGCTTCTCTAAAAGTGCGCTGATTGACTTTCCTCCCTATGTTTTTTTGGCTTTACGTTTTGCTTTGGCGGCCCTATTGCTAAGTTTATTTTGTTGGTCTGACTTGAAGGCTTTGAATAAAACGCAATTTCTCAAAGCGTTTTTGACCGGATTGCTGCTTGGTTTGACGATGCTTGTCTGGATTATTGGTTTGGATAAAACGGATAGTGTAGGGGAAGGGGCTTTTATTGTTAGCCTGACGGTCGTGGTTGTTCCCATTATTGGTCGTTTATTTTTTGCTGATAAGTTAAGTCTTAATCACGTGCTGGCTTTATTTCCAGCCGTCGCAGGCTTGTTTTTATTAAGTTTGCGTACACAGGCCTCCGGGGAGTTTGTGTTTGTTTTAGAAACCACTCATTTACTGTTTCTTTGTTCTACTATTGGTTTTGCATTTCATGTCATTTTAACCAGTCGTTATGCTAAGAGTATTCCTACCTTACCTTTATCGACCGTTCAGCTTATTGCTATCGCTGTTGTGGCGACCGTAGCAGCACTTTTGACTGAGGGTTGGCCAGCAGATGTCAGTGCGATTTCATGGTTCTGGTTGATCTGTAGTGCGGCGATAGCGACAAGTTTGCGGTTTAGTTTGCAAATAAAGGCGATGGCTCATCTACAGCCTAGTCATTCTTCAATGATTTTTATGCTTGAGCCTGTTTGGACGAGCGTGCTGGGGATCGTTTTTCTGCACGAATTGATGTTGAGCAATCAGATCTGGGGTTGTGTTTTGATCTTTTGCTCATTATTGATTTATCGTTTATCTTCCTTGAAAGCGCTTAAACGCCTATTCCCAGGTTCTATTTATGCTAAATGAAGATTAAGTTTATGCTAAACAATGATTAAATGTGCAAACTAATTGGGGTAACACGCAGCACTTCATCGATCGTTGTTTGGCCGTTGGCAATTTTGTTAGCACCGCTTAAACGTAATGAATGCATACCCTCTTTAATGGCTTGTTTACGTATGTCTGAGGCTTGCCCATTTTCATGAATTTGTTCTTTGATAGCTTCGGATAAAGGCATGATTTCATAAACGCCTGCACGCCCTCGATAACCCGTGTTTCGACACTCTAAACAGCCGACAGGTTTATGAGCATTAGCAGGAAGAGGGGTTGTCCAGGGTTTTGTAATCATCTGCCAGTCGTCTTGATCAAGCTCGACGGGTGCTTTGCATGAAGGGCAAAGTGTTCGCACAAGTCGTTGAGCCATGACGCCTAATACGGTTGCTCTGATTAAATAAGGCGGTATGCCTAACTCCATTAATCGTGTGATGGCGCTAGGGGCGTCATTGGTATGTAAAGTTGAAAGCACAAGATGCCCAGTTAGCGCAGCCTGAGTAGCCATTTCAGCGGTTTCAAGGTCACGGATCTCACCGATCATGATGATGTCAGGATCTTGTCTCATGAGTGCTTTGATGCCTGTCGCAAAATCTAGATCGATAGCATGTTGTATCTGCATCTGGTTGAAGGCAGGCTCCACCATTTCTATTGGGTCTTCTATCGTACTCACATTTACTTCGGTGGTGGCTAAATCACGTAAGGTCGAGTAAAGCGTGGTAGTTTTACCTGAGCCAGTTGGGCCTGTGACTAAAATTATGCCGTTAGGTTGTTTGGTCATTGCCTCCCAGCGTCGTAAGTCTTCGCTGGAAAAGCCAAGGTCTGAAAATGAGCATTGCAGTACTTCTGGGTCAAAAACTCGCATCACCAGTTTTTCGCCAAAAGCGGTCGGTAAGGTTGATAAGCGAAGCTCAATTTCTTTTTCTAGTTTATTGCGTGTTTTGATGCGGCCATCTTGTGGTTTTCGTTTTTCAGCCACATTCAGGCGCCCTAGAATTTTAAATCGACTGGTTACTGCAATGCCGACTTTGGCTGGGAATTCATAAACATTATGTAGTACGCCGTCAATTCGAAAGCGAACTTGGGCAATGTCCCGCCGCGGTTCGATATGAATATCACTTGCGCGCTGATCAAAGGCATACTGAAGCAGCCAGTCAACAATATTTACGATGTGTTGATCATTTGCATCCGGGTTGGACTGGCTTCCCAGTTCCAGCATTTGTTCAAAATTCTGCGTGTAATTCTGATCGCTCTCTAAGCCTGCTTTGTTGACAGAGTGGGCTAGCTCATAAAATTCAATAGTAAACTTTCGCAAGTCTTCAGGGTTGACTAGTACACGTTTTATGTCTTTTTTCAAAACATGTTTAAGGTCACTTTCCCATGCATTGATAAAGGGTTGTGCGCTGGCAATAACAACCTCATCAGAGTGTATTTCGACCGCTAAAATTTGATGTCGTTGAGCAAAAGCAAAAGACATGATTCCCGAAATTTTCTGCGAGTCAATTTTTAGCGGGTCAATTTGGAAAAAGTCTTGCTTGCTCCAGTCAGCAAGCCATTGAACCAGAAAGTTCAAGTCCAAAGGCTTTTCGTTCTCTAGCTTTAGTTGTGCGTCTGAGATGGTTTCAATGGGGTGTTGCTTGGCTTGCTTCTGTCCCTTAGGTGTCTGTATTAAAGCATCTGCATTTTGTTTGGATATCCGCTTTTCGGCCAATAGTTGAGAGACAATTTGAGGTAAAGTCAAAGGATCAGAACTTGAAGGGGAGAAATGCATTGTTTATTACTCGTTAAATAAGGCTATTAAATACCGCGACCAAGGGAACGTTCCCACTTTATATAAAACATAGCAGACAAAAACATAATCACCGTCAGTGCAGTGATGAATAAGTCAATATTTGCGCCGCTTGAGAGAAATGCCTCAACAACAGACTGGGTAAAATAAAATAAGACGACAAAACAAAGCCAAATATAGGCGCGAAGATGATCCAGAAATAAGCCTGGCATGAGAATTAATAAGGGGATTAGTTTGACTGTTAATATAAATAGCGGCGAACTACCTTCAGGAATCATGCTGGGTAGGCTGGTAACGATCATCATTAACAATAACAGCACGTAAGACCATAAGCTCAAGTTGCGTGCGATATCATGCTTGAGCGAGCGACTAGGTGTAGTAGAGGGAGTGGGTGTAGCAAAACGATTATTGTTCATTTTTATAAAAGACCCTTAACATTTTCTGGAGGACGCCCTAATATAGCCTGATCGCCTTTTACAACGATCGGTCTTTCGATTAGTTTTGGGAATTGGGTCATTTTTACAATCAAATCTTGTTCGCTTAAATTGGTGTCATTTAGCTTATTGTCTTTGTAATCTTGTTCACCCTTGCGTAGTAACTCACGAGCAGAAATATTTAGCTTTTTTAGTAGGCCGCTTAAGGTTTCTGCTGTTGGTGTGTTTTCCAAATACAAAATAATCTCTGGTTGAATATTTTGTTCTTCGATTAAAGCCAGGGTTTGGCGAGATTTTGAGCAGCGAGGGTTATGGTAAATTTGTATGGTATCTGTCATTTTGCTTCTTCTTTCGTCAGTGTGGTTGATCAACAAGGCGTACATTCTAACAGGAGTCTAGCTTGAGAATAAAAACTGTTTTTCTTTTAATTTTTTTAGTGGTATTGAACGGCTGCACCTCGTCGGAGCTTGAATTTTCCTCTGGAGAAATAAAAAGCTTGTCTGATTTTGACGGGCAATGGTTACTTATCAATTATTGGGCCGTTTGGTGTAAGCCCTGTATTAAAGAAATTCCTGAATTGAATTTACTAAACCAGAAGCCTGAAGTGAGTGTGATTGGTTATGATTTTGATGACAGTCAGGGAGATGTGTTACTAAATCAGGTGAGAAAAATGGGCATACAATTTCCTGTTGTAACGCAAAACCCTGCAGATATATTTCAGCAAGCGACACCCAGCGCTTTGCCGGCAACGATGCTAATCAATCCTCAGGGTGATCTGGTGACTTGGTTATATGGGCCTCAAACACAAGAGAGTATAAATAATATAATCAGTGAGGTGGAGTAGGCATGCCTCCGGGCTTTTATTTAAGCTTTTGCTGCTTTTTGTATAATTCTTTTAGGGCACTGATCCATTACCACTGTCATTGCTGAAGCTTCTGCTAGCTTAGCCGCATCGTGATTAATAACGCCTATTTGCATCCATATGATCTTCGGCCGTTTTTCGGGTGCAAGTTCGATGACTTCTTTACATGTGCTGCCTGCTGCTTCCGGATTTCTGAATATGTCTACCATATCAACGGGAATCGGGATGTCGGCAATTGCTGCGTATATCTTTTCGCCCAATAAATCTTGTCCTGCCAGTATTGGATTTACAGGGATGACTCTGAAATTGTGCGCTTGGAGGAAACTCATTACTTCATAGCTAGCTCTATGTGGTTTTGAGCTTGCTCCGACTAGAGCAATCGTTTTGACTGTTTTCAATAGGTCGAGAAAATAAGTGTTTGTTGGTAGTGAGTTGTTTAAGGGGCTTGCTTGCATTATATATTTGCCATGTCTAAATCGTGTAATACCTTTTGTTTGATCCGCTCTACATCTGAAGCTTCAAAATCTAAATTATACTGTTTCTTGATGCCATAATCAGTGAGGGTGTAGTGCATAGTCGCTGAAATGCTTTGTTGTGTAAGGCAGCTTTTAACGCAATGCAGCGCGCACCCATCCAGGGCAATTACGGTACGACCTGACTTGGCAAGCTTGACTAAGCTTTTTACATTGCCCCCAATGCCTGCAATGCATGACATTTCTGCTTTCTTTTCCCTATTTAAATCGATAGCTACTTTGTTTGCAATTTGCGCAATGTTAGAGCAGCCAGAGCATGAGTAAATAAGGGGTAATTTGTTTGTTGCTTCCAAAGCGAGCGCCTATTAATAGATTCTAAGGTATCAAATATTAGTAGAATATTGTGACAGTATTCTGCGCCACAAAATAAATTTCAATAGGTAGTTACTGACTTATTGTGAGTAATACGCCATTGAATATGTTGCGATGAATTAGGTGTTGATTCCTTATAATTTATGCCTTGTTTTTATTTAAATCATGCTAACATCAAACCCTATTCCAAATAGAATTTTCCAACCTTTCTCTTTAAGACCGAGTTTTCTGAAACCATGCCAGCTAAATTTATTCACTTAAAAGTTCATACTGAATTTTCTCTTACTAACGGTTTAGTCAAAATTAAGCCACTAGTTAAGCAAATGCTTGATGGCCAGATGCCTGCGGTCGCAATTACAGATCAGTCTAACTTATGTGCTTTGGTGAAATTTTATAAAACAATGCGCGGCTCAGGTATTAAACCCATTGTGGGCGTGGATATTTGGTTAGAGAACGAAAGTGAGCCAGCGAATCCAAGTAGGTTCACCTTGCTGGCTAAAAACAATGCCGGCTATTTAAATATTACCGAACTGGTTTCCAAGGCCTTCACCGAGGGGCAGGCTTTTGGTAAAGCGATTGTTAAGCCCGAATGGTTGGTGGCTGCTGCGGATGGTGTGCTGGTCTTGTCGGGCGCTAAAGACGGTGAAGTAGGGCGAGCCTTGTTAGCGGGAAAGATTGAGCTGGCAGCTGAGCGAACTAAATTCTGGATGCAGGCTTTTCCCGATAGTTTTTATTTGGAGTTACAGCGTACTAACCGGCCAAATGATGAAGAAGTTGTGCATTTAAGCGTCGAGTTGGCTCACTCTCTAAATTGCCCGGTCGTGGCAACGAACGATGTGCAATTCCTGTCATCATCAGATTTCGAAGCGCATGAGGCTCGAGTTTGTATTTCCGACAGCAACACTCTGGATAACCCGACGCGCGAGAAAAAATACAGTGATGCGCAATATTTAAAAACCGCTGACGAAATGCTTGAGCTGTTTGATGATATTCCTGAAGCCATTGAAAATACCATTGAAATTGCAAAACGCTGTAATGTTGAAATGCGCTTGGGGGAGTACTTTCTTCCACAGTACCCTATTCCTGAAGGGATGGGGATGGATGAGTTTTTTCGTGATTTGTGCCGTGATGGACTTGAAGAGCGTTTAAAAGTGATTCACGCAGACTGTTCTGCTGACGATTTGGAAGCCGCGCGAAAACCTTATTTTGATCGTCTGGTGTTTGAGCTGGATATTATTCTTCAAATGGGCTTTCCTGGCTACTTTTTGATCGTGATGGACTTTATTCAATGGGCTAAGAATCATGATATTCCTGTCGGGCCTGGTCGAGGCTCGGGTGCGGGTTCTCTCGTCGCTTACGTATTAAAGATCACCGATTTAGATCCGCTCAAATATGATTTACTGTTCGAGCGATTCTTGAATCCGGAGCGGGTATCGATGCCGGATTTTGATGTCGATTTCTGTATGGATGGGCGTGACCGGGTTATCTCTTACGTTGCTGATCATTATGGTCGAGAAGCGGTTTCGCAGATTATCACTTTTGGTACCATGGCCGCGAAAGCTGTGGTGCGCGATGTCGCTCGTGTTCAGGGAAAGTCTTATGGCTTAGCGGACCGTCTGTCGAAGATGATTCCTTTTGAAATAGGTATGACGCTCTCGAAAGCAGTCGAGCAGGAGCCAAGCTTAAAAGACTTTCTTGCTGATGATGAGGAAGCGCAAGAAATTTGGAGTATGGCGATTCAGCTAGAAGGCATTACCCGTAACGTCGGTAAACATGCCGGTGGTGTGGTGATCGCGCCGACAAAATTGACCGATTTTTCAGCGCTTTATTGTGACGAAGAAGGTGGCGGTCTCGTTACGCAGTTTGATAAAAATGACGTTGAAGATGCCGGATTGGTCAAGTTTGACTTTTTGGGTCTCAGAACCTTAACCATCATAGACTGGGCTTTGAAAATGATTAACCCGCGGCGAATCGCTGAGGGTAAAGATATCATCGATATTGATCATATTCCTTTGGATGATCCTGCGTCATTTCGTTTATTGAAGTCAGCTGAAACTACCGCGGTATTTCAGCTGGAATCACGTGGCATGAAAGACCTGGTTCGTCGCCTGCAACCTGATAATCTGGAAGATATGATCGCTCTGGTTGCACTCTTTCGTCCTGGCCCGCTTGAGTCCGGCATGGTTGATGACTTTATCAATCGAAAGCATGGTCGTGCAGAAGTGGCTTATCCTCACCCTGATTTCCAGCATGAAAGCCTGAAAGAAGTATTAGAGCCTACCTACGGCGTTATTGTCTACCAAGAGCAGGTTATGCAAATAG
>Ga0105348_1000854_pt1 | contig 21722 bp, 19 predicted proteins | sample EN8Hudsemesocosm_2_FD_83504 | JGI IMG/M metagenome (GOLD analysis project Ga0105348, IMG submission 83504) | Methane-oxidizing microbial communities from mesocosms in the Hudson Canyon - EN8C Hudson Canyon | ecosystem: Environmental > Aquatic > Marine > Cold seeps | place: Hudson Canyon... | reverse complement strand
TCATTCCTTATGAATATTAATCCCTTTCCTGTCATCCTTAATAGCCAAATCCTTTTTAGCTGATCCTTTGTTTCCCTGCTGTCCTAGCGATGAATTATATATTAGAGACTTCGAGTTAAAAAACATACGGACGATGACTGAAGCTTGCGTGAGATATATCGCACAACACATGCACTTTTGTGTTTTTCAGCCTGTTATTCATGGGCGATACGGCTAATATCTATCAATTGAGCCATGATTGTTTGCAGTGAATCAACCTTTAATACTATTTAAGCTTGCCTGCCCTGTTTAATATATTTTTTTCACGCTCATATGCTTTATTTATCAACAGAGTATTAGGCTCTGCATTTTTTTATTGGTTCATATTTGGTAATAATTTGGGGGGATAATTTTGAAACATTTCTGCGATCAGTTCATTAATAAACGCTGTTCGTTCATTAGGTTTCATATTTTCCCGAAGATTGCGTTTTGACACGGCTCGCCATATGACATTCTTTCCAAGAGGTTCAATCAACTCAACGACAAGCTTTCTCTCTTTGAATTCTTTGACCTGTGGTGAAACGTGCGTTCCAAGCCCAAAGTGATTGTGAAAGGTTCCAAAACTGTAGCTGAAGCCAGTGCTTCGTAAGTGCTTTTCCTCTTCGAGGACGTAGTGGACAAGTAGAGCTTTCGACCCCTCTATAGCTTCCTGAAGCCCTTTATTCAATAACTCATGTGTAATTGCTTTTTGAATACGATTATTGTCCAGCGATTTATAGTTATCACTGCTCACGTCAAGAATATAACGGTACTGGTCAAATTGACTAAAAGATACGACGGGGTCATAGTCATAAATCACTTTACTGCTACAACTAGCAAGAAAAAATACTAAAGGAAAGATCCAACGCATCTTCTTTTTCTCCTCTGTTAAGGAAGGAGCTACACATTTACAATCAATATAGCACTGAAACAAGCGCGCATTCAATCCACATAAATCAAGCTCCGATGCACTTATTTATCTGTTTTAACGTCAGGTCGTTCGTTGTGGCACTGTGAAATGAAAACTCTGCCATCACCTCCAGAAATCGATCCCGTTTTTTAGGCGGCCGCCCTAACCACAAGATATACATTGACTGTGAAGGAACGTCCTATTTTACAGCAGTCGCCTTGAACGGTTTGTCAATCTCTCTAATTGAGTTACCAGCAACAGGTATGGAGATTAGAGTAACATTTACGCATCGCTGCCAAGGTGCCTCAAAGCTCAGGCTCGATGGTTTGTAATAAACATTTTAAAAACAGTCGCTAAACAATATGCAATACGGTAATTTCAGGAGCCATATGTCTTCTAAAAAAGTCCAAAAATCGATTTAATAAGCGTTCCATAAACACCTCGATAGGTACATCAGAAATCACGACTGATGATCCTTCTAAATCTTGAGACACCCATATTCTCATATTAAAAAATAATATAATCATAAGGCGTTTTACCTACTCATATTTTAGCACTGCTTAGTGAGAAAACTTAGCGATAAAAGATAATTTCATGTCAATTGGTTGATCAGAGTGTGAAAAGCGTGCCCTACTGAATGTGCAGTTTGTTGAGCAAGTAATGGTCTTTTTCAAACCCTTCAAAATATAGCTGTGTATCTGGGTGGTTGATTTCAGTCAGGTCGCTTGAGGCGATTAAGTTCTGTTGTGCGACGTAAGTTGTGTGCATGGCATTGTCTACTAAAACATTGTACCAAGGCTCATTTTTTGGCGGGCGTGATAAGGCAACTTGAAGATACCACTCCTCACTCAGCATGAAGTAAGGGTCAAGTTCGAAAATTACTCCGCGATAGCCAAACATACGGTGTTGAACTAATTGGCCTATTGAGAATTTCGCTTCTTCGCTCATCGCGCTTATTTCCAACCAATAATGGATAGTTTCATTAGTATAACGCTTAAATTTTAATTCGAAAGTTTGATTAGAATTTGAAACCTTTAACTCCGGTCAACCCCCCATTTGTGGGATATCTTTTAAATTTCCGCATGGCAAACTATTGAGACTGCTCACGGCTAAATATTATTTTCTTTATCGGAGTGAAAAATATTTTAGTGGTGTGGGTAACTTCGCCATTAGGCATTGAGTATGTAGCAAACACTCAAGAAATATCGCGTTTGAACATTCTTGTTTAGATATACCTGAGTATAAAAATAACTAAAGGAAACACAATGAATATTACTAAATCTAAGCGTTTAATTATTGGAGCAGCATTTACGGCCATCTCCTTTTTTAGTGTACAAGCAAATGCAGGGTGTTGGAGCAATTGTAATGCTTACAAAACACAAAACCCTATCGTTCTGGTACATGGTGTAGCGGGTTTTAACTCTATTTTTGGCATTGACTATTTTTATGGTGTGCGTGATGCATTAACCGCTAAGGGGGCAACCGTTTATACGCCGAATGTTACAGCGTGGGAAGATGCCTACGACAGAGGCCAGCAATTGGTTGATTATTTGGAAGATTTACAGACGTCTATCGGTGGTGATGTAAAGTTTAATTTGATGGGACACAGCTTGGGTGGCCCAACTATCCGTTATGCTGCTCAGGTTGGTGGGTCTGACCTGGTTGCTTCCGTCACGACTATCAATGCAGTTAACTTTGGTTCAGATGTCGCCGATGTTGCCTTCGGAATTATTCCTGTAGATGGCGGCGCGGCTGCGTTTATTGACACTGCATTGAGCCTGATGGGTGACATTACTGACTCCTTAGCGGGCGACCCTGAATATGCAAATAATGCTATGGATGCCGCAACATTCATGACAACTCCACGTTCAGAAGAGTTTAATGCTATTTATTCAGACGGTAAGCCAACATCAACCTGTGGTGAAGGTGCTTCGCTAGTTAATGGCGTGCGTTATTACTCTTGGGGTGGGGATATGGCTTTCACGAATATATTTGATATTTCAGACCCATTCCTTATCTTTACGGGCGCGGTGATCAGCGGTAAAAATGACGGGCTTGTTGAGCGCTGTGACCAGCACTGGGGTGACGTAATAGGTACTAAATACAATATGAATCACCTAGACGCGGTGAACCACATTTTTGGCATTCACCACTTGTTTGAAACAGATCCACTTACTTTATATAAAAACCAAGCAGTAAGATTAAAGTCCGCTGGTTTATAAACTGTTATTAAGTGTTACTTAAATACAAGTACCGCTTGATAGAAACTACGGCGATAGGATTGAGAGTGATGTCGCCGTAGTTTCATTTGTTACCTGATTAAACTCTTATACACTGATTAAAAGGTTTTCGGATGAGCATCAAAAAAATAAAAAAAAACAATTTACTGCCTTTATTTGCAGTCATCATAGCTTTAACAGTCGCTATTATTTACATAAATAAAAGTGATGAACAATTCAATAAAGTTTCAACAGTCCCTTTGCTTGAAGTAAATAAGCACATAGGACGCTTAAATAGTGATGACACTCAGCCTGTTATAACAAAAGAAGTACTTGGTTTTGAATCTCAATATGGAAAGTTACCCAGCTCGCTTGAAGGCACCCTACTCTATGACAAGCTTGAAACCGGTGTAGATGGTCACCTGATCATCACAGATGATATCAAATATTTATTTGATTATTTTCTGTCTACCATTAATGAAGAAAGTATCGATACGATTTTATTACGTGTTGATGAGTACTTAAATCATTACCTACAAGAACCTGCACTCAGTGAATCAAAAGCTATTCTGACTCAATATATCACTCTAAAATCATCTCTGGTGGAGCTGGAACAGGAAATGGGAGAACAAGTCTCTGAGTTAGGAGGGGAACAAAAGCATGGCAGTCAATACCTTGAATTACTTCGACATAGATTAAGCCAACGAAACGCTTTAAGAGCTCAATACTTAGACCCAGAAGTCAACGAGCAATTTTATCAAGAAGAAGAAATCTATGATGAATACACTTATTCCAGGTTATTAATTAACGCAGATAAGTCACTCACACCTGAAGAGCGTGGACAGCAATTAAGTGATATACAACAGATGCTTCCTAATATGGTGAGGCAATCAATGCGTAAAAGCCAAATTATTGATGAACTAAAAATTAAAACTGACCAAATTATCGCTGAAGGTGGTGATCAGCATCAAATTCGCCAATTGCGTAAAGACATGTTTGGCGAAGAAGCCGCTCAGCGCTTCGACGAATTGGATCGAAAACGCGCACAATGGAAAGCACGTATTGATGACTACCTTAGCCAACGTTCAAAAATAATGAATAATGAAGGTTTGCCGCATGATGATTTAAAACTTCAAGTTAATGCACTTCGTGATGCGCATTTTGATTCACGTGAGCAATTAAAAGTAGTCATTTTTGAAAGGCGTGCCGATGCTTAGCGCTGGTACATTTTGAGGCCTTGTTGCATAAAACAGTCTTTGAGAAATGTAAACCAGCACTACAACACTCCTCTTGATTTACTTACAAAAATACTCTTAAGCTACTAGTGTATTGAAAATATTGGCTAGCCTCTCCTAACGACAGACAACTTATATATTCGACATTTTTCTATAAATCAATATTCATATTTTTAAAATACCCGCACCTAATGAAAATAATGAGCCAGTTGCTTATTATGGTTTTTTAATCTGGCTTGATAGTGGTTTTGTTACTTATTTGCTACTCTTGCGAACAAATTTCAGCACTTAAACTAATTTTTAATTCTTCAAGGCTCTAAACACTTAAAATGAGTAAAACAGCAAAAAAACCTATAACTCAAAAACCTGCTCACACACCTATGATGCAACAGTACTTTAATCTAAAAAAAGATCATCCCAATGAGTTGCTGTTTTACCGCATGGGTGATTTTTATGAGATGTTTTATGATGATGCGAAAACCGCTGCTCATATTTTAGACATTACGCTTACTGCGCGTGGTAAGACCGATGGTGAGCCAATCCCAATGGCTGGCATCCCCTTTCATGCGGCTGAAAATTATATTGCTAAATTAGTGCGTTGTGGTGTTTCTGTTGCGGTTTGTGAGCAAACGGGTGACCCTGCAACGAGTAAAGGGCCGGTTGAGCGTAAAGTGATGCGCATTGTTACGCCAGGCACTTTGACAGATGAGGCTTTTCTTGAGGCGCGACGGGATAATTTATTGTGCGCAGTCCACTTTAATGATGAGCAATGTTTTGGTATTTCCTGGATTGATTTAAGTGGCGGGCGTTTCAGTGTAAGCGAGGTTAAAGGATTAGATGAAATGGTTAGCGAGCTGCAACGCATACAGCCAGCTGAAATTTTAATTAGTGATGAATTTCCGTTTGAAAATAGCCTTGAGGGGTTTTCTGGTATACGCAGACAAGCTCCGTGGTTGTTTGACTCAGACACCTCCGCGCGTTTACTTACTAATCACTTTAAAACCAAAGATCTAAGCGGCTTTGGTTGTGAAACAATGCATATTGCTATTCAGGCAGCAGGTTGTTTACTACAGTATGCGAAAGATACACAGCGTAACGAGCTACCTCATATTAATGTTCTTAATAAAGAGTTGCGTAGCAACAGTATTTTACTTGATGCGGCCAGCCGTAAAAACCTAGAAATTGACACTAATCTTGCTGGCGATACCCAGCACACATTAGCATGGGTGATGGATACTTGCAGCACCTCAATGGGTAGTCGTCTATTGCGTCGTTGGTTAAACAATCCACTGCGTGATAGAGCCGTTATCACTGCCCGGCAAGATGTTATTGCTGAGTTACTGGAAAACTACCACTACGACCCAATACAAGATCTATTAAAGAAAACAGGTGACATTGAACGAATTTTAACCCGTGTTGCATTACGTTCAGCGCGCCCACGCGACCTTTCGCGCTTACGAGATACACTAATTTTATTACCTGCCATTCAAGCAGAGCTTAAATCGCTATCGTCTAGGAGAATGTCTGCTTTAAGTCAGCAGATATCCGAACACCCTGATATATCTAATTTGCTTTTTAAGGCCATTATCGAAAACCCTCCCGTGGTTATACGCGATGGTGGCGTAATTAAAGAAGGTTATGACGCAGAACTAGATGACTTGCGCAATATTAGCGTAAACGCAGGTCAGTTTTTAATTGATCTGGAAGAAAGAGAACGAGAAGAAACGGGGTTATCAACCCTTAAAGTAGGCTATAACCGTGTGCATGGCTATTTTATTGAGATCAGTAAATCTCAGTCTGAGAAGGCGCCTGATACTTATGTGCGCCGTCAAACCCTTAAAAATGCCGAACGTTTTATTACGCCTGAATTAAAAGTATTCGAAGACAAAGCACTTAGTAGTAAAAGCCGTGCCTTAAGCCGCGAGAAATTATTATACGAAGGTATTATTGACCAGCTTAATGACCACTTAAGTCAACTACAAGATTGCGCACAAGGAATTTCAGAGTTAGATGTTCTATGTAACTTCAGTGAACGCGCACAAACTTTAAACTTTAGCCGCCCTGATTTCACCGACGAACACAAAATACTCATTGAAGAAGGTCGCCACCCAATTGTGGACCAGCTTATCTCTGACCCTTTTGTTCCCAATGACTTGATGCTAGACGAACATCGCAAAATGTTAATTATCACTGGCCCGAACATGGGCGGTAAATCCACTTACATGCGGCAGGTCGCTTTAATCGTTTTACTCGCAGGCACTGGCAGTTTTGTACCTGCTAGCCGAGCTAGCATTGGCCAAGTAGACCAAATATTCACGCGCATGGGTAGCTCTGATGACACGGCAGGTGGTCGATCGACCTTTATGGTGGAAATGACTGAAACAGCTAATATTCTAAACAATGCTACCGAGCAAAGCCTGGTTCTAATGGACGAAGTAGGCAGAGGCACCAGTACTTTTGATGGGTTATCGCTTGCCTGGTCTAGTGCGGTTCATCTAGCGAAAGAAATAAAAGCCTACAGTCTGTTTGCTACACATTATTTTGAAATGACACAGCTGAGTGATGAAATAGAAACTACAGCTAATGTTCATCTTAGTGCGACTGAACACGATGATACAATTGTGTTTTTACATAATGTTTTAGAAGGCGCTGCCAGCAAAAGTTACGGGCTTCAAGTCGCCAAGCTAGCCGGTGTGCCTGACTCCGTTATTAGTGATGCTAAAAAACAGCTTGCAGCGCTTGAACTGAAAGACCAGCAGCTACACAACTCAGAAAAGAAAATAAGTGGAGTACAAAACACAGTAAGCACCGCCGACAGTCAAACGGATAAGGAGCAGAGTTTTAAGCACTACCAAAATGATTTATTTAGCAGCGAGCCAACTGAGCTCGAACTAAAATTAAAACAAATTGAGCCTGATGATCTCAGTCCAAGAGAGGCTTTAGATGCATTATATGCACTCAGAAAACTATTATAGCTTGAACCAAGTCACAGCAGACTTTAAAATAGCACCAATATATTTAAATTGAGACCACTTAACGCTGGAAACGCACTATGACTTTCGTTGTTACCGATAACTGTATTAAATGTAAATACACTGACTGTGTAGAAGTTTGTCCTGTAGATTGTTTTTATGAAGGGCCTAATTTCTTGGTAATCGACCCTGATGAATGTATTGATTGCGCACTTTGTGAGCCAGAATGTCCGGCTGACGCGATCTTCTCTGAGGATGAACTACCTGCAGATCAGGTTAAGCACATCGAAACAAATGCAGAGCTTTGCCAAGTCTGGCCCTGTATTACCGAGCAGAAAGATCCACTCCCCGATGCTAAAGAATGGGACGGTGTTGAAGACAAGTTCAAGTATTTAGAGCGATAAGTCCTATTATATTCTTTCACGGCACTAGGTCGTGAAAGAATATAGTGCCGAAAAAGCATTGCATCTTAAAAAAATCCCTCTTAAGCCTCCGCCAATGCACTACCGCAACCTTTGCAAAGGTAACGGGCTGTTTCCCTACGTATTTTGTTGTGCCTGATCGCTGTTAAGCGATGCGTTACATCTTCACAAGCACACAGATAAGCAAAGGTTTTTCTGACTCTTTTGGGTACTTCAAAAGTATGTGTCACTTTAGGCAGCAAACCATACAAAGCACTCATCTGTGTTTTCCATTCCAAACCATGAGGTTTTATTTTCATACCGTATATCTGATAAGCGACCAAGTGCGCACATTCATGAGGTACAACCTGCTCTATAAAAACGTCTTTGTATTGACTAAGCAAGTAGGGATTAAATCGCAAAACAGGTAATGAGATCGCTTTTCGTGAATACTCATAGCGAATTTGGCCTGCTGCACGCCCACGTATATCAATTTTGATGACTTGGTAATTAAACTTTCTTTGGTATTGTTTTTCAGCCAGCAACAAACAATGCTTAACTTTTAATTCTAGTGCCTCTATTAAGGAATCCATTTAAATGACCGTGATTCAGATTTGCAATTAGGGTAACATTCGCCACCAATATTATAAGTACGTAATATAATCTATTTCAAGCGAAGCGAAAATGTACGAACTCACTTTTACCTATATATGTATATTAGTTTCAACAGGGTTTATCGCAGGTATTATCAATACCATGGCCGGTGGTGGCTCTAACCTAACAATTCCTGCATTAATGGTACTTGGTCTACCAGCTGACATAGCTAATGCCACCAACCGTGTCAGCGTTTTGTTTCAGTCATTAACTGCCGCGAAAGGCTTCAAAAAACATGGCAAGTTAAATATTCCCGATCTAAAAACAATCGTGGGTACAACACTTATTGGCGGTATTGCAGGAGCATTGCTCGCATCTTACATGCCTGCTGAATATTTGAAGCCAACCCTGCTGAGCGCCATGATTATTATGGCATCAGTGATTTTATTTAAACCTTCGGTTATTTCGCCTCCAGAAGGCACAATTCCAAATACGGTCATGGGCTCAAAGCAATCAATTCCAATGCTCTTGTTAGCCGGTTTTTATGGAGGCTTTGTTCAAGCGGGTGTAGGCTTTATTTTGATTGCTGCTGTTGCTGGTAGCCTTCGTTATGACCTCGTGCGTGCTAATGCACTTAAAATTGTTTGTACTGCAGCATTTACCTTACTTGCCGTCATAATATTTGTAGTTCGTGATCAGGTTTTATGGGCTCCAGGCTTAACGCTAGCTTGCGGCTCCATGCTAGGAGCTCATTTGGCCGTAAAAATCACCATTAATATTAGCCCTAAGACTTTAAAGTGGTTTTTATTCATTATGACAATTTGCGCCAGCTTGGCTGCCATTTTTACATAGTGTTATTTTTATTCTGGTTTTCGTTCATCAATCGTGCAATGCAATAATGCTCGGCTATACTTATTTTTCAAATACTGATTTTAAACCAACTTGTTTACCGCTAGTTAATCCTTGTTAATAAATAACGTCATTTGAAAATGGAGTCTAATATGGCCGAAGATGCAAAGCTTTTATCATTAGCAGAAGTCTGCAAAATGCTAAATAAACCTGAATCAACTGTAAAACGTTACGCAAGAGAAAGCTTACTACCTGCAACTAAAGAGGGCAGTAACTTATTCTTCCCTGAAGACGCGGTGTTGAAATATATGGAAATCGAAAAACGCTTAGGCTAAAAACTGAACGCTTAGACTACCTGGTCTAAGCTTTTTGCTCAATTAAATGCTCATTCAACAGAGTCTTGATCTTGCCAGTAATAGGCATTGATTTTTTAGCAGTATGATCAAAATGGACCATAGTTGCTCGCCCTTTAGCTACCAGACAACCTTTTTGCCAAATTTCCTGATAAACCACAAAAGAACTTGTGCCTATTCTTTCAATATAGCTGCGTACTTCTACATCATTGCCATAAAAAATTTCTTGCACGAACTCTACTTCGATTTTGGCAAGTATCAGGGTCCATTTTTCCACATCGAGACGAGGAACAAATATTTCAAAAAAAGGCGTACGCGCCTGTTCAAACCAAATAGGTAATACGGCATTATTGATATGCCCAAGTGCATCAGTCTCCGCGAATCGTGGCTGTATTTTTTGTGTAAACATTAGTCAACCTTAAAGTAGTTTATTTAATATATGATTTATATTATTGTTTTTATTGTATTATTTATAATAGTGTTTCCGAGTATCTGGATCAAAAGAACGATAAAAAAATATTCAAGAGAATTACCCGAATTACCTGGAACCGGCGCAGAGTTTGCTGAGCACCTTATTAAACGGTTCAAACTTGAAGGTGTCAAAGTAGAAATGACAACTGAAGCAGGTGATCATTACTCTCCCAATGAAAAAATTGTGAGGCTCAGCCCTGACAATTTTAATGGCCGGTCTGTAAGTGCTGTCACGATTGCCGCTCATGAGGTCGGTCACGCCATTCAATATCACTTTGATGAACCAATCACCAGACTCAGACAAAAGTATACGCCAATTGCCATTATGGTCGAGAAACTATCTATTGGTTTAATCAGTCTGTGCCCTATTCTGATAGCCATTTTTAAAATTCCGCAAATAGGCTTGATTAGCATCTTTGCTGGCATCATTGCTTTATTAATTTCAGTTATTTTGCAGTTTATTATTCTACCTATGGAGTGGGATGCCAGTTTTAATAAAGCCTACCCCATTATTGAAAAAGGTGAATACCTATCGGAGCAACAACTTCCTGCAGTGAAAAAAATATTGCGTGCAGCAGCGATGACTTACCTTGCAGCAACACTATCGAGCATTTTAAGTGTTTGGCGTTGGTTGGCAATTCTAAAAGGGGTTCGTTAAGCTAAAATCACTTAGCGTACCAGTCTCTCAAAACAGGTAATTTAAATAATGTTCCGTCTTTGCTTACTTTGATATATATCTCACCAATTTCAATTAAATCTAAATCATTGAAGGACTGACCTTCTCTTAAATAAAAATCATTAATCATGACCCGCCTAGCGCTAGCTTGGTCGGAATATATATGACTGTTAAAGGTTAACTCAGGAATACTGCGTTGGAACCCTATATCCAGGGTAGACAATAAAGGGGTGTCGACAAAATAGTCTACTTGAGCTGCTTCAATTGGATCTTCCGGTTGCACTACAGTACTTGCTTGTGAAGCAGGCTGTGCTTTGACTACATACACTGGCTTGGGCTCACTATGGAACTCCGGTGATAGTTTTGATTTGGGTTGAATAAGCAAACCGTCATCGACAGTCGCGCCATATAGATAATCATTTTCTCTGCTACCTACATCCTGAGGAAGCGTTTTTGTTACAGGCACAGTGACTATAGATCCTGCAGGTCTAGTAAGGAGTGGCTGGATAAATTCTGGCTTATTTAACACATTAGCTGGTGGTGCCATTCGTTGAGATACTTGGTGGCGCTTGCTTTGTTCCTCTAATGTTTGCACTTGCTCTGGCTTGTGAATAATAGCTTGAGAGTCAATTTCAGGAGTTTGACTCCAATTGAAAAAGCCAAAAAGGATTGCGTTCAATAACAAAACAGCAATCAAGGCATAAGGCCACCAATGTGTACGCTTATGACTTGTTTGCAATATCATATTTTCAGATGAAAAACTGGGCAACTGGTCTTGATGGCGCTCTTGCTCGGATCGTTTAAGCGCATCTAATATATAAGACATGGTAAATCCTAAGCTCCACCTAAAAGTGTGGGGTAATGTAGCTTTAATTGAGTATTAATCTGAATAACAGTCATGCTACCCGCTATGCCATCTGGCACTAGTCCTGATTTCAATTGGAAGCGTTTCAACTTGCTCTCCAAAGGCTCATTTCTACTAATTCGATTTGAGTTTTGCGAACGTACTCGAGCATTACGCTGAAGTATATTGAGGCTATCATTTAACCATTGGTCTTCTTTTTTCTGGCCTGGCTTAATAATTTGTGATTTATATGGAGGTAGTTTCCATAAAATGGAATATTCGCCTAACCAATAACGGTCAAGCTCATCCAAGCCAACCCAAAAGGCTTTATCCTGATGCCCCACATAAGCATCATCACCACGAATCGAGAGCAATGATATATACAAGGTTTCACCATACTCTGTGATCAATGTTAAAACCGCTGGACGGTTTAGTTTTAAGACGCTTCGCCAATTTCCATTCTTATGCAAACAGCGCAAACCATACATTTCTGCAAAATCACAAGCGAGCATAAAAGGCTCATTGGTGTAGTTGACACTCCATTGCTTAAAGATATCTTTATAGGCATAAAATTTATCTGTTTTATGCTGTTTTAGTTTAGAAATAGAGTCGACAGACGAGGAAATCTCACTCTCCAAAACATTAGATTCATTTTGAATACGTGTATTTATTTCTACTTGAGGAGCTGGAGCTTGCTGCATAACTATTTTTTTAGGTGATGTAACTATAGCTTGATCTGATTTAGATTTAGCTTGATCAGACTGATCACTCATTTGATTTATATCAGCAGCAAACTCGCTTTTGTCTGTCTTATTAAAAGCAAATAAAACACTTCCACCCGAAATCATCAATAGCAAGGTTATTACGGCCGGCATAAACCAGCGATGATTAATGCTTGAATGACTACTGGATTGATGGCTAAATTGACGCTTGGTTTTAAATTTAACCTTTTCCCCTTGGATCTCCCGACAAGCATTTTTGATATGGATAGCTTCGACCATATCAGACTGACTTGCATAAGCGCCTAGCAAAGCTCTGTCGGCCGTTAGGTTTATCAAACGTGGAACGCCGCCACTGACTTGATACAATTTCTTAATAGCTTTTAGACTAAACAAACGCCCTCGCCGCCCTGCAACAGCAAGGCGACACTGAACATATGCACCTACTTCCATCTTACTCAATTCATGCAAATGATAGCGGGCAGTAACACGTTGCGCTAATTGGCGCAGGTCATTTTGGGCCAACATTTCTCTAAGTTCTGGCTGACCAAGCAGAATAATTTGTAAAAGCTTTTTTTCAGAAGTTTCCAGGTTGGTAAGTAAGCGTAACTGCTCAAGTACATCTATCCTTAAGTTTTGTGCCTCGTCAATGATTAAAACCGTATGTCGATTATCAGCATGGGCCGCCAATAAATAATGATTAATCAGGTCATTTAAAATTTTGATCGAAGCCGAGAGTGGATATGTAATATCAAGCTCATCACAAATCGATGCCATTAACTCTCTAGCAGAAAGCTTTGGGTTAATGATAAAAGCAACATCAGTATTAGTAGGTACTTGATTCAAAAAACAGCGGCAAATCGTGGTTTTACCTGTACCGACCTCACCCGTTAGTACAATAAAGCCACCTTGGCCGGACACACCATATAACAGATGCGCTAAAGCCTCACGGTGACGCTCGCTCATATATAAGTATCGAGGGTCAGGTGCTATTGAAAAAGGCAATTCTTTAAGACCGAAGTAGTCTAAATACATAGGGGTAGCTTGGCCATTTTATCTATTTGTTTGCGGCCAAGCTTAATTAGAGCGTGAGTGAAAAGCAAGTCCCTACTGCAAAGAGACACTTATGCGTAAAGCTTTAAGCAATAACACTCAACGTTGCACGATGGCTGCGAACATCTGCTTTTAATTTAGCAATACACTTTTCGAGTGTTTTACTAATTTTAGAGTGAGTGCGTATCATTGAAATCTTCGGCCAGGTCGCCCTTTCACCTTCCAGCATAAGCTCTTTAATAAATTCAGGCTCAGGGTTACTAAGCACTTTCAGGTAGTGACCAAGCTTGTAACGGGGCGCCACTGTAACATCGCCATAATAATTTTGTGACATCATCGAATAACAATGCCCAGAAACCTGACGAATAATCTCTGAGTCAGAATGCTGACGCACATAATCACAAATAGCTTTACCATGAAAAGTTGCTTCAGCTTTTAACAGTGCAGCAGGCATTTTCCACAGTCTTTTCTTACCTTCCCCCCGACTACGGTCTAAAAATGGAACGACATGCGGGTTGGTTTGGCTGACGATGGTATAATTCACATCATATAAATGCATCAAGCGTTCTACAGGCAGGTCACTAACCATGCTGCCATCTACCCAGCGCAAACGCGGCATATAAGGCACATTGCGTCCATCAGCATCTTTTTTGAGCAATTTAACTGGTGGAAAAATTGCGGGTACTGAGCACGACGCCAATGCTGCACTCCAAGATAAAATATAAGGCGATGTATAACCACACAATAAGCGTTCTTTTTGATGATGCTGTACAGGTGAAACACTTATATTAATACTTCGTCCTGTTTTTTCATAAGCTTCCTGCATGGTATATTCGCCAACATAGCTGCGTATATAGTCTTGCAATTGCCGCTGATCCATAAAGCCTTTGCCTTTAATACCATTCATCATCCCCATCCAGCGCCAAGCTTTCATATTATGGCTGTTGGGATCAAATAATGCTGGAAGCTCTTCATCTGTATGGGTGCCAAGTGCAGCGGCAATGATAGAGCCTGAACTTGAGCCATTAATGACTTGTGGTAGTAAGTCCTGCTCCCATAATGCCTTTACTACACCAATATGAAATACGCCTAATGATGCACCACCACTCAGTAAAAGCGCCGGGCGCCCAAAACTTAGTAAAATATCTTTAAAGAAGTCTAGTTTTTTAGCGCTTGCCAACTCGTCTATATTACTTTCACACAAGTATTCTAAACAGGCACATACCTCGGTAACATAGTCTTCAATAAGCGCCTTAGTACCGAAATGGCATTGCTGGTACAGGCGAATATCCCCCATATTACCAAGATCATGATGAAGACCTTCACGCAAGGCGCGGTACAAACCTTCTAAATCATTTTGCTCTTTAAGCTTTCTGAGAAAAATCAGGCGGTCAGATAAAAGTTCATAATTATAAATATCTGAGGCAATATTATTCTTCCAGGCGCTTTTATTTTCTAATGCGTCAAGTGTTTGAGCTGCTTCTTTCCATTGCTCAAAACTATTGGAATTTTTCATTGCTTCCTGGTGTTTTTTAAAAGGGTTATTCAAGGCTATTAGCTCCACAAGTTTGCCATAACTGAAATAATCAGAAAATATGAGAATTAATATAACTATAGGTCAATAAATAGCTTTGTTGTGTTTAGCTTGGTTATTAGATTGTGAAGTAATGTTATAGCGGGATGAAGTGTGACTGCCGTTGCAATATTTGGCAGCCATTGTTTGAATAAAGAAAATTTAAAGTAAAACCTAAAAGTCGTCGTAGTCTACGAAATCTTCATCGGCAAAAGGGTCATCAACTTCCCCATCATTGATCAGGAACTCTCTATTTTGATAATACGCACTACGAATGAAGTCGTATCGGTCAGTACCAAACAATAAATTCTCAGCTCCAAGTAAATCAGCTCTTTTATCAAGTAATTCCAAGCCTGTCGCCATTAGAGTTGTGTCGGTATGAAGTTCATCAATATATTGCAAAGGCTGAAATGCGATATCAACGATGCGGCCAGATAAATCCCTTACTGTAGATGGGCCTATAAACGGTATCATTAGATAGGTACTGCTTTCATAACCCCAGTACCCCAAGGTTTGCCCAAAATCTTCTTCGGAATTTTCAAGACCAAATGAAGTAGCTACATCAAACAAACCGCCTAAACCAAATGTAGTGTTATAAATCACTCGATTTAAAGTCACTATCGCATTATGAAATTTCCCTTGAAACAAAGAGTTGGCAAAGGTTTCAACATCGCCTAAATTACTAAAAAAGTTAGTTACCCCCTTATTTACAAAAGAAGGTGTTACAAACTTATAGGCTTGGGCTACTGGTTTCAGTACGTATTGATCTGCACTGTCATTAAATTTGAAAATAGCGCGATTAAAGGATTCAAAGGAATCAAGTTCCTCATAGTCGGTGTTCGCATAAACGGAATTCGATAAGACTACTGAAAACAAGCATAAACCTAACAATAAATGTATATTGTTGAAGCTAAACACAGAATTAAATTTCACAAATAACTCGCCTTACTTATTGCTTTTTTAAAATGATGTTACCAACAGAATACCCTGCACCAAAGGAACATATCACGCCGATATCGCCGGCGTTCAATGATTGTCGATGCTTATGAAACGCAATTATTGAGCCTGCTGAGCTAGTATTAGCATATTCGTCTAGAATAACCGGGGCTTCATGCGTTTCAGCTGGGCGACCTAACACTCGCTTGGCAATCAATTGATTCATGCTTAGGTTTGCCTGGTGTAGCCACAGTTGTTTGAGGTCTTGGGCTGAAAGGCTATTTTCTTTCAGGTGATCAGAAATCATATTAGCGACCAATGGTGAGACTTCTTTAAATACTTTTCTACCTTGTTGAACAAACAATTTGTCTGCATCACTTTCAGAACCAGGAGCAGTACGATTCAAAAACCCAAAATTATTACGAATATTGTTTGAAAACTTGGTCATTAATTTTGCACTAAGGACTTCAAAATAATCATCTGTTGCAAGATTATCCTGACGTTCAACTACCACAGCCGTACAAACATCACCAAAAATGAAATGACTATCACGATCACGAAAGTTTAAATGTGCAGTGCAAATTTCGGGATTAATTAATAATACAGCTTTAGCCGAGCCGCTTTGTACGGCATTTAAAGCGGCTTGTAATCCAAAGGTAGCTGAAGAGCAAGCAACATTCATATCATAGGCAAAACCCTCAACACCTAAATAGTGTTGAACTTCAATAGATACCGCAGGATATGCGCGTTGAAGGTTAGAGCAGGCAACAATCACTGCGTCAATGTCTTCTACACTGCGGTTTGCATTTTTTAAAGCATCTTTGGCAGCAGCAACAGCCATTTCACATAATATACTGGGCTCATCATTACTGCGCTCAGGTAACAAAGGGTGCATCACTTCAGGATCAAGTATGCCCGACTTATTCATCACATAACGGCTTTTAATCCCTGAAGCCTTTTCAATAAAGGCCGCGGAAGATTCCTGCAAGGCATCTAATTCACCTTTTTCTATTTGTTCAGCATGCTCTTTATTAAAGGTCTGAACATAGGTATTAAAACACTCAACCAGCTCTTCATTTGAAATCGATTCAGATGGCGTATAAAGCCCTGTTCCACTAATTGCTGCTTTGATCATACCTACCCCTTAAGATCATGTGAAAATTGTCTTTATGACAAAGACATTACTAGCCAGCCAGAGTACGTTTGGCAAACAAATAAGGCAACTAAATTCTAGCCAAGACCGGTGAATAAACGGTCATGCCCGCCTGATCAATTCCCATTGTTTATTTAAGCGTTTTTCTGAAATAGCTTCAGAGGTTTTTAAATTCTGTGCATACCATGAAATCCTCAACTCTTCGAGTAGCCAACGAAAACGAAGTAAGTCTTCAGCCCATATCCCTTGCGCTTCAAGCTGTTTTTTCCGCTCCTCGTAAGCTTCCCACCATTGGCGTAAAAGAGGTACATAACGTCGCTCGTTTGCCATGTCACGAGGCATCTTTTCTAAACGAATCAAGCAAGCTTCAAGGTAGTAAGGCAAGCGCTTTAAATACTGCATAGGTGTGGCTGATAAAAAGCCATCAAATATTAAATGACTCAATTGTGCTTTCAGGTCACTCATAGGGATGGCAACAGACAGATTTACCTTCCCTTTAAGCTTTTTCATCAACTGATGATACTTTTGCAGTATCTGAAACACTAACGCTGTAAACTCACCAACATAAGCCATAAAGTCAGCGCGTCCATTTTCAAAAACGGTTTCAAAATCATCCTGGCTATAAACACACTTTAAGTCTGAGGGGTTTTGTTCAATAAAGTGATTAACGATCACGCTAATCAAAAAATCATCATACAAGCGCTTAGCCTGTCCAATTGGCGCATAAAGCAAGGCCATTTCTTTATAATGTTTAATGTCTTTTTTAAACAAATCTATTTGGGGCCTTAATTTGTAAGATAACAATCTCGCCTGACCAAACTTTGTAAGTTGCAGCGCCTGCAAATCATTAGAGCATAATGTTTTTTCTACATGGTCTATACAGTCTTTCAAAGCGGGGTACATCAGCATTTCTATACCAGCCTGAACAACAACTACCTCTGTTTCGAGCTTACCAAAGCTCCATGCGGTAATTTTTTCATCTTTTGGTAGCGCTTGGTCCAACTTTGCTGGCGTTTTATCAATAAGGTGTTCAACTTTGTGGACTACATTCAGCAAATCACGCCCCTGCTCTATGACTTTGCCACCATGATCAACAATCTGAATATTAAAACGTAAATGATTTTCTAATAAATCGACATTCCATGCATCATAAGGCACTTCAAAAGCTGTTTTTCGTTTTAATTCATGCGTTAATGCCTCTAAAAGTGGCGCATCGGACACTTCGACTTTTACGAGTATTGCATCTACGATGTCAGGTACAGGGACAAAATTTCGTCGAATTGTTCGAGGTAAATTCTTAATAAGCTGAATACATTTTTCTCGAAGTAAGCCGGGGACAAGTTTTTCAAGACGACTTGCCGTAAGTTGTCTTATCGCATTGACCGGCACAGAAATAGTCACACCGTCTTCATTGGTACCAGGGTCAAAATTGTAACTAAGAGGGAAACGAATACCGTTAGTTTCTATCTGGTTAGGATAAAGCGAAGCGTCAAATTCTGGTGCAGAACCTTGTAATAAGTCCTGCTTGGTAAAGCACAATTTCTCCTGATCTTCTTTGGCAAGCTTACGAAACCATTTTTCGAAACTGGCACCGCTGACGATGTGTTTTGGAATAAGCTTCTGATACAAATCATAAACAGTTTCATCGTCAACCAGCATATCGCGACGCCGGGTACGGTCCTCCATTTGTTCCAACGATTCAATCAGTTCTTTATTCTGGTGCAATGGATAAGCATTACTTTTAAATTGCCCGTCAACCAAAGCAGAACGAATAAATATCTCACGACATACGACAGGGTCAATTTGACTGAAACCGACTGGACGGTTTGAAACAATCTCCAAACCGTAAAGCGAAACTTTTTCATTAGCGACAACCTGTGCACGTTTAGCTTTCCAAACGGGTTCTGACCATGATTTTTTAATAAGATGTGGCGCTAAAGGTTCGACCCACGCTGGGTCAATTTTGGCATTATTACGCGCAAACACCTGCTGGGTTTCAACAATTTCAGCCGAGAAGATCCATTTTGGACGTTTTTTATTTAAGGCTGAGCCCGGAAACAAATTAAACTTACGATTACGACAGCCATGATATTCACGTTTCTCTTCATGTCGACCTACATTACCTAACATACCGCTTAATAACGACTGATGAATTGCATCAAAGTTAGAGTCCTGCTTATTTTCATTAAGTTGCATATCTTTTAGGGCTAAATGCAGCTGTCGATGAATCTCACGCCATTCTCGCATACGCATAAAGGACAAGAAATTTTTCTGGCAAAATCGTTTTAGTTGGTTAGAGCTTAATTCCTGACGCTCTTTCTCATACTCTGTCCAAATATTTAAATAGGCAACAAAGTCTGATTCCGGATCTTTGTACTTAGTATGAGCTTGGTCAGCTGCTTGTTGTTTATCGCTAGGGCGTTCACGAGGGTCCTGAATACTTAAACCGCTGACAATAATGAGCACTTCTTTGAGCGCATTATTGATGGAGGCATTTAATAACATTTTACCTAAACGTGGATCCGTTGGAAGCGATGCAAGTTGTCGCCCAATTTTGGTTATCACGCGCTTTTCATCCACTGCTCCTAACTCATGTAAAAGTTTATAGCCATCATTCCACGAACGGTTATCAGGCGGATCAATAAACTCAAACTCACTAACATCACCAATGCCTGAATCCATCATTTTTAAAATAACGGCAGCCAGGTTGGTTCTTAGTATTTCAGGATCGGTAAACTCAGGTCGGTTTACAAAGTCATCTTCACTATACAAACGATAACAAATACCTTCCGAAATCCGGCCACAGCGACCTTTTCGCTGGTTAGCACTTGCCTGCGAGACGGCCTCAATAGGTAAGCGTTGAATTTTAGAACGCACACTGTAACGTGACATTCTAACGGTGCCCGGGTCAATAACATAACGGATACCAGGCACGGTAATAGAAGTTTCTGCAACATTGGTAGCTAATACAATACGACGACCTGCATGGGATTGAAAAACACGGTTTTGATCTTTATTTCCCAGTCTTGCATATAATGGTAAGACCTCAGTATCGCGCCAATTTTCATGTTTTAGTTGTTGTGAAATCTCACGTATTTCGCGCTCGCCTGGTAAAAAAATAAGAATATCGCCTATCCCCCAGCGACGATGTTTTTCTTCTACCATAATCTCTTCAACCACCGACGCAATTTGCTGCGCTAGTGACAGTCCTGATTCTGCATTTTCAGAACTATTATGAGAACCAGCTTCATGCGCAGGCCGATATTCAACATCAACAGGATAACTTCTACCTGAAACAGAAAAGATTGGGGCGTCACGAAAATAAGTTGAAAAACGTTCTACATCAATGGTGGCAGAGGTAATAATCAGTTTTAATTCAGGACGTTTACTCAGTAGTCGTTTTAAATATCCTAAAAGGAAGTCAATATTCAAACTACGCTCATGAGCTTCATCTATAATTAAGGTGTCGTATTTATATAGATAACGATCATGTTTGATTTCAGAAAGTAAAATACCATCCGTCATGACTTTAACAAGTGTGTCATCACTCGCTTGATCGGTGAAACGTACCTGATAGCCGACAACCCCACCCAATTCAACCTGCATTTCTTCTGCAATACGTTGAGATACCGTCCGTGCAGCCAGTCGCCTTGGTTGAGTATGCCCGATTAGACCTTTTCGCCCTAATCCCGCTTGCAGGCATACCTTTGGTAATTGCGTAGTTTTGCCTGAACCTGTTTCACCAGCAACAATGACTACTTGATGCTTGGCAATGGCTTCAACTATATCTCCAGCTCGCTGTGAAACCGGTAGTTGTTCAGGGTAATTAATTTGTAGGTTTAAAGACTCACGCTTGAGTAGCTTTTCTTTAGCCGACTCAAGTTTACGCTTGATTTGTTCGAAAGCTTCAAATTGGCGGGTAGCATCTTGAATTTTTGTTAGTTTATGAATGCTGTTTTTAAAACGTCTCTGATCTGTATACATACAAGCTTGTAGATCAGAATAAAGATCAGAGATTGATTTGTTCGGCACTGTATTAGTCTCTTCATTAAGCATTTTATTAGACAAGTGAGTGCTTGAGGTTTCTATATCTGGCATTGTTAACAACTAAATTGGCGTTTTAAAGGGTATTTATCAAAATAATAGTCGATAAGTGCATATTTAATATCGATGCTTTTTGATTCGAGCAGATTCTAGCCTATCCTTAAAAGATAGCAATCAAACTAATGAGACAGCAGAATTTTATGCGCGTATTAGAAAATATCACTTACGATGAATTAAACATTGGCGATTATGCCACATTTACCAAAACTTTAACGGATGAACAGTTGGTTTTATTTGCTGCAGCCTCGTCCGATATAAACCCGCAGTCACTTAACCTGGCTGATGTAAAGAAAGAGCTACTAAAAGTAGATATTGGTTATGGTATGTGGTCTGAGTCAATCATTTCGGCTGCAATTTTAAATGTTATTCCGGGTCCTGGAACAATTTATCTAGAACAGCAATTAAAATTTGCACGCGAGCTTGAGATTGGCGACACACTCACAGTAAAACTTACTGTGAAAGAGAAGCTGGAAAGACACCGGGTTATTTTTAATTGCGAAGTTAAAAATCAGAATTCTGACTTGGTAGTGAGCGGCGAAGCCAAGGTCATAGCTCCGGTTGAGAAAATTTCAATTGAGCAATTTGAATTGCCTAGAATTAAGATTTTATAATATTCTAGTACACAAGTAATTAAGATGAAGG
>Ga0105348_1000852_pt1 | contig 21766 bp, 14 predicted proteins | sample EN8Hudsemesocosm_2_FD_83504 | JGI IMG/M metagenome (GOLD analysis project Ga0105348, IMG submission 83504) | Methane-oxidizing microbial communities from mesocosms in the Hudson Canyon - EN8C Hudson Canyon | ecosystem: Environmental > Aquatic > Marine > Cold seeps | place: Hudson Canyon... | reverse complement strand
TTTGGGCTTTTGAAGCCTGAAAAGCCCAAATATAAAAATATTAAACAGATTTCGAAATTATATGAGATCGTTTTGTCCCGTTTAGTGCATTACAGTACTAATGAAGCGACGCTTGATGATCATTTGCTTAAAGAGATGCAGCTATCATTTAATAGAGCGTGTAATACTGCGGGTACGCATACGATTAAACTACTGCCGCTTGAAAAATGCCAAGGTGCACTTTTTACGCGTGCTGTTCATGAGCTCAGCTTGGCATATCCATTATTAAAGCCGCGTTTAATCAAAGGCTTGGTACAGGCTGCCCGCTCAAATAATGTTATTAATGACCATGAACGTTATGTGATAACGGGTATCGCGGCCGTGATGGACTGCCCTCTAATGGGCTTGGACGCCTAAGACTAAAGTTAAGGTATCAGTTCGCAAAATTTCGAACGCTGGACTATAAATACTAACAATAAACTAGTTTAAATATTGCTATTGTGACTCTCGGATATAACTTACGTGATGCTCAAAAATAAGAACTTTATTCTAGTGATGTAGCCAAATGAGTAAACAATCAAGCAAGCATAACTAACATGCATGACGATATGAGGGGAGAGAGGTGTGGTAACGGATGAACTGATTTTGTGGGATACCGACGCGGTTTTAAAGCGAGTAATGGGAAAAGAGAAGATTCTGGTCGTCCTTGTCGGATCTTTTATTAACGACATGCCTGCTTTTGTAGAAGAGCTTCAGAGTAAACTTAATGAGGGTGATGTAGCTGCTACTGCAAACAGTGCGCATGCAATAAAAGGCGTTGCTGCCAATTTGAGTGCGCTTGCTTTGGCTGATGTTATCGCCAACTTGGAAAGTGCTTGTTTGGATGGCGATGAAATAGAAAAAATTAACACGCTTTGGGATCGCTTTATGAGTCTTTACCCTAAAACGCTTTCATTGTTCGAGTCGTGGCTAAAAGCCCATTCATAAAGTGACTTGTTAAGCTTAAGGCCTATATCGTATTTTCTAAGGCTATCGGCAGACTTTTTGAGTGGTATGAGTATTCCCCTTTTTCGCTTGAGAAGAAAAGAATAAGGTGTAGGAAAGAATAAGAAAGAACATGAGAATGCTCATGTTCTTTCTATTTTAGTGAGCTATGACCGGTTTGACCTCTACTTAAAGTCGTAGCAATAAAACCGGTTGTCAAATGCCAAAGATTGGATCAAAGGTTATAACCGGTTTCTTCATGCTCGACGAGATCTAAGCCTTGAACTTCTTGCTCTGCAGATACACGTAGAGGGGTAAATAGCGCGACAGCTTTAAGGATGATGAAACTTGCTATGGCTGTATAAGCAACTGTTGCTATCACGCCAATGGCTTGAACGCTTAGTTGGCCGCTCATGGTGCTAATACCGTCAGCAAAACCATAACCACTAAATACGCCTAAACTCGTTGCTGAGAAAATGCCTGCAAATAAAGTACCTATGATGCCGCCAACGCCATGGACAGGGAATACATCTAATGAGTCATCAATTTTCAATACACGCTTAATATATTGCACCGCATAGAAGCAGACAATGCCCGCCATAATACCTATTAATAATGCGCCTCCTGGGCCTACATAACCAGATGCGGGTGTAATGGTGCCAAGACCTGCAACCATACCTGTTACGCCGCCTAATGCGCTAGGTTTGCCAAACTTCTTCCACTCAATCGCCAGCCAGGTCAAAGTGCCCGCAGCAGCAGAAATATGAGTGACTAACATCGCCATTGCGGCATTGCCGTCTGCAGCTAATGCACTGCCACCGTTAAAGCCAAACCAGCCAACCCATAACATGCCAGCGCCAGTGACTGTCATGGTCATGTTGTGAGGCGGCATAGCGGTCGTCGGGAAGCCTTTTCTGGGGCCAAGGACTATGGCGGCTACTAAGGCCGCAACGCCAGCTGTAATGTGGACGACTGTGCCGCCAGCAAAATCTAATAAACCCATGTCAGCGAGCCAGCCGCCACCCCAAACCCAGTGTGTGATGGGTACATAAACCACTAACAACCAGGTCGCACTAAAAAGTAGCACGGCAGAGAAACGCATTCTCTCGGCAAAACCACCCACTATTAAAGCGGGCGTAATAACAGCAAAGGTCATTTGGAAAAGCATGAACAGGGATTCGGGAATATCGCCTGCTAAGGTCTCTTTATCAACGCCCGTCATGAGTACGCGGCTAAAGTCACCAATAAAATTATTTCCTTCTGTAAATGCTAAGCTATAGCCAACGACTAACCACAAGATTGAAGACACGCCCGCTATTGCAAAGCATTGCATGAGTACAGATAGAACGTTCTTGGATCTAACCAGTCCTCCATAGAATAGCGCTAAACCGGGTAGTGTCATAAATAACACCAGAGCAGTTGAGGTTAAGATCCAGGCAGTATTGGAGCCGTTCAGGGTATCTTCTGCAAAAGCAAAAGAGGGTGCCAGCAAAATTATTGCTAACATGAAGTACTTAGTCATGAGAGTTTCCTGGTTTAATAGTTAAGTGTGACTTTGGATAATCTGGGTTTAAAAAGTTATATCTCCGGTGTTACAAGTGGTGAATGCATTAATGATTGCAGTCATCTGTTTCATGTGAATACTCTTAAGCTTCGTTAGAGTAATCATTTTATTATTGTTTTAATTTATTTTGTGCTTGTTTGGTGCGCTTTAAAATCTGATACAAATCTATGCACTGTAATAAAGCATCGTCAAACTAATCAAAATAGAGATGGATTTCAATAGGTGTTTTGGAATTAGTTTATTATCGGTATTTCTAAGTGAATTTGTGCACTTTGATGGGGCTATATTCTCCTTGGCGCACTATCTTAGGGCTGTTTTTGCTCTTGGGCTTGTATTGGTTTTTCAATTTAAGGTTTTAAATTTCTTCTATGATCTTTGCTAAATTATCAACCCTATATTTCGTTTATTTCGCCTTGCTAGGCGTGATGGCACCTTATTTAGGCTTATATTTAGAGTCGCAGGGATACAGCCTTTTTGAAATAGCACAATTGGCCTCTTTGTTGATGATGACTAAGGTTGTTGCGCCACTGTTATGGGGTAGTATTGCTGATCGTTATCAGAACAGTGTGTTTCTGGTACGACTAGGGTCTTTTATGACCATGCTTTGCTATCTGGGCTTTTTTGTCGCAGCAACATTTTGGCAGTATGTTGTCGTGATAGCGTTGTTTAGCTTCTTTTGGAATGCAATCTTGCCGCAGATTGAAGTGATTACCTTGTTCAATCTTGCGGGTTATCAAGACCGTTATAGTCGAATTCGTTTGTGGGGGTCAGTGGGTTTTATCGTGAGTGTGGTTGGGGCGGGTTGGTTTTTTGAGATTGCGGGTATTCGACATTTTCCATTGGTTTTGTTACTGATTGTATTTGCTCTCTGGGTCGTGAGTTATTTTAATTATGAACAGCCCAAAATAATAAAAAGGGCTTCATTAGCGGCGGTGAGTTTAGTCAGTCAGTTCATGCAAATAAAAGTAGTGTTGTTTTTCACTATTTGCTTTTTACTTCAGGTGTCGCATGGCGCCTACTACACCTATTTTAGTATTTATTTGGAATCTCTCTCTTATAGTAAAAGTATTATCGGGTGGTTGTGGAGTCTTGGTGTGTTAGCTGAAATTATATTGTTCTGGTTTATGCATCGCTGGTTTGAACTACATAGCGTAAAAACCATTATGATTATCGCATTGCTGCTCACTGCCGCTCGTTGGTATTTTGTCTCTGAATATTCAGAGCTAATAATCGTTATCATTATGATGCAATGTCTACATGCTTTTTCATTTGGTGCCATGCACTCAGTCGCCATAAAATTTGTGCATTATGCCTTTGATGCATGTCATCAGGGTAGAGCGCAGGCGATGTATAGTAGTTTTGGTTTTGGTGCAGGTGGTGCTGTTGGAGCGTATATCTGCGGCTTGATGGTTTCGCAGGGGGATTATGATCTGGTGTTCAAATTTAGTGCGTGTACCGCATTGTTGGCGTTAATTTTTGCATTGTTTATGAGTTCAAATCTCTCTAATAAAAACCAACTTTCTGAATGAAAAAGCTCTGCTCACTGCTTCAATCTAAGGCGATTAAAAAAAAAACCTTATAAATTGGTTGATTATCAAAATAGCGTCTATGCTTTCTTTTAAGTGTATTTATAAGTCATGAACCATTAATAATAAATGTCTTGGCGTATTTATAAATAGTGAAAAGAAACAGAAAAAAACGATCTATTTTAGGTTCTTATCTAATTTCAGAATTAAGAGCCTCAAGAAAAAATCTCAATGTAACGGAGTAGCGTTCGATGTCGAAAAAAACACAGCGGTTGCATCAGTTTGCCAAACTGCCTTTAGCAGTGGCAGTCGCAGCCTCAATGTCAACACCTGCTAGTGCCTTTCAGTTCTATATGGGTGATATGGAGGCAAGCTTTGATACCACGCTAAGTGCGGGTGCAAGTTGGAGAATGGCTGGTCGAGATGACTATCTAGTTGGTACAGGTAACTTAGGAGACGGTTACTCTATTAACACTGATGATGGCAACTTGAACTTTGATAAGCATGACACCTATTCGAAAATCGTGAAGGGAAATAGCGATTTTTTAGTGACCTATGAGGACTGGGGCGTTTTCGCACGGGCTAAATACTGGTATGACTTTGAGTTAAAAGATGAAAGTCGCGCGACTGACGGAAATGGATATACGCGTGAGCTCAGTCGAGACGGAAAGGCAAACGCTTCAGGAGCCGAACTTTTGGATGCTTATATCTGGCGAGACTTCTGGTTTGGCGATACGCCCTTAAACCTGCGTTTAGGTAAGCAGGTGGTTAGCTGGGGTGAAAGTACTTTTATCTTTAATGGTATTAATGTCATCAACCCGGTTGATATCGGCGCGATAAGGGCGCCAGGTGCCCAGATTAAAGAAGCATTATTACCGGTGAATATGTTATACGGTTCACTTGGTTTAACGGATGATATTACGCTTGAGGCATTTATTCAGTTGAGTCATGAAAACTCACGAATTGATGATTGTGGTACATTTTTCTCAACGGTTGACTATGTAGCGGATGGTTGTGGCGATAACAGCCCTGTAAGCCTAATTAATGGTTTAAGTGAGCAAACAAACCAAGAGACCTTTTCTCAGATGGCTAGACTTCCAGATCAACAGGCAGATGATACTGATCAATTTGGTGTTGCCTTACGTTGGTTTGCCGCTGACTGGAATGAAACTGAGTTTGGTTTGTACTTTTTACAATATCATAGTCGCTTGCCTTTAGTGGGTGGTCAAGTTGCCACAGATACTGATAATGATGGTGTGATTTCTTCAGCAGAGAAATTTACCACTACGGCTTACCAAATTCAGTACCCTGAGAAAATTCAAATGTTGGGTTTAAGTTTTAATACTACTGGCCCTGGTGGGATCTCATTAGGGGGGGAGTATAGCTTCAAGCATGATATGCCACTGCAGTTTAACTCTATCGACTTGGTACTTGGTGCAGCTGGTGATACTGTTTCACCTCTTTTCCAAAATCGAGTACCTGATACGGATAATGATGGTACGAGCACGATTGCTGAAGCAAAGGCTGCTGGCTTCTTAGGATCGACACAGCAAGGTTATGATCAGTACGATGTATCCCAGATTCAAATGACGGCGATTAAGTTTGTCGATCAAATCATGGGTGCGAGCCGTTTAACTTTTGTGGGTGAAGTGGGGGCTACTTATGTACATGATTTGCCCGATGTGGATGAAATTCGTTATGGCCGTTCTGACCAGTTAGGCTTTGGTTTGACTGACGCAGGCCTCGCGGCTTGTGAGGCAGCCAACGCTTTGAGTGCAGGTTGGGTTTGTGATAAAGAAGGTTACACAACCAGCTTTTCATGGGGGTATCGTATGCGCACTTCGTTGCTATATAACGATGTGTTTGCAGGGGTGAATTTAACGCCTCAGCTTGCTTTGAGTCATGATGTGAAAGGTTTTGCGCCTGGGCCGGGGGCAAACTTTGTAGAGGGACGTAAATCTGTAGGTCTTTCTGTTCGAGCTGATTACCTAAACCAGTACAGTGCAACGATGGCGTATACAAATTATTTTGGCGGAGGTCGGCATAATACGATCTCTGACAGAGATAATTTAGCGCTTAGTGTTTCGTACTCTTTCTAACAACCATTGGCTCGGTATAACGAGGTAGTCTAAATGAAAATGATTAAAACATTGTGTGCCATTGGTGTTGTTGCTGCGAGTGTGAATGCAACAAGCGTTATGGCAAAAGTGTCTGCAGAGGAAGCGGCCAAATTAGGCGGAGTTTTGACTCCTGTCGGTGCAGAAAAAGCAGGTAATGCTGACGGAAGTATTCCTGAATGGACGGGTGGTATAAAAACACCGCCAGCTGGTTTTGTAGAGGGTAAGCCCTATATTGATCCTTTTGCGGATGATCAAGTACTTTACACAATTAATAAAGGCAATATGGGTGAGCATGATGGTAATCTGACTGATGGTCAGAAGAAAATGCTCACCAAGTATGACACCTTCAAAATGAAAGTGTATCCCTCGCGCCGGTCGGTATCGTATTCGGATAAAATGGTTGAGTTTGCAAAAACAAATGCCTTAAATGCCGAAATGATTGATAACGGAAATGGTTTAACGAATGTTCAAGGCAATGTGCCTTTTGCGATTCCGAAAGAGCCAATCAATTTGTTGTGGAATCATATATTGCGAAACCGCGGTGGGAGTTTTGATCGGGTATCCGTTCAGGTAACGCCTACAGAAAGTGGCGCGTTTGCACCAGTGAGGTTCTATGAAGAATTTTCGCGACGTTTTGAGTTGAAAGATTTTGCTAAGAACAAAGATAACAATGTGTTCTTCTACTTCAAACAAAGGGTAACGGCACCTGCTCGTTTAGCGGGTAACGTATTACTCGTTCATGAAACCATTGACCAGGTCAGAGAACCTCGACGAGCATGGGTGTATAATGCTGGTCAGCGACGTGTTCGTCGTGCACCTCAGGTGGGTTATGATGGTCCGGGTACTGCATCTGATGGTTTAAGAACTGCAGATAACTTTGATGGTTTTAATGGTGCACCTGATCGTTATGATTGGACTTTAGAAGGTAAGCAAGAGCTTATTATTCCTTATAATGATTATGCATTTGATGATAAGTCTTTAAAATATGAGGATCTTGTTAAGCCTGGACATTTGAATAGTGATCACATCCGTTACGAAAAACACCGAGTATGGAAACTGGTTGGAAGCCTGAAATCTGGCCAGCGCCATGTATACTCTAAACGAGTACTCTATCTAGATGAAGACTCATGGGCGATTATTGTATCAGACTATTACGATGGTCGAGGCGAATTATGGCGCTATCATGAAGCATTGAATAAATTTTTCTATGATGTAGGGGCGCATTTTACGATTGTTGAAACTCAGCATGACTTGTTAGCAGGGCGATATATCTCGGCTGGCTTGGCGAATGAAGAGCCTAAGCGTTATAACTTTAAGAAACAGTTTAAGAGTAAAGACTTTACTCCCGCTGCGCTGAGACGTTCAGGTAAGCGTTAGTTGTTAGCGGTATAAGTACTTAAATTTTATGATGCAAAAACCGGCCACTTATTGGTCGGTTTTTTTTTGTCCGGTTTAAAAAAATCTTTGTAAAAGTAGATACCCTTACCTATATTTATATAAATCAGATTTGCACCTCATTGCTTTTTAAAGAGTGGTAAAGTACTGAAACATTTCTGACACAAATGACATCGTATCCTTAGTCAATATTGACGTTAGCTGCTAGTAATCTCGTCTGTTTGAATGACGAGTAGGAGGCGGTGCTTATTTTTTGAATCACCGGAAATGGAGATTGCCGTGACGAAAAAATATGGGGTAATTGTATATAACCCTTCTTCTATTAGTACTTCCATAAGAGCCTTAAAGTTAGATTTTAGGCTAACGCATTGTCAGTCTTTCGAAAGCCTGTTGACGCATGCCTCCTTCCAGGAAAATGATTTATTGCTCATTGACTGCATTCCCGAAGTAGGAAGTCATTTCGTTTTCCTAGACAGGATTAAAAGTGAAAGCCGGCCTGAGTTGGAATCAATGTCGGTGGTATTATTAGCTGACGATCTTGATTTAGAACAACGTCTCATGGCATGTGAATTGGGTGCTGATGATTGCATCTCGACGAATGTCAGTCATGATGACTTGGTGACAAGACTTCAAAGTACGATTTATAATGCTATTGCCAACAAACAGTTAAAAGAGCAGCTCAAAGCCGCGTCAGATGTGGCGATGGCTGCGATGACAAATACCAGTGATTTGGGTGCAAACATCCAGTTCTTATTGGAAAGTTATCAGTGCGAGAATCTGGATCAGCTTGGCCAGTTACTTTTTCAAAGTTTGAATTATTACGGTTTGACATGCAGTCTGCAAATGAGAGGGGAGCATGTAACCAAGAATATGGAAGCGAATGGCATGGAGCGCACCATGGAATCCAGGCTGCTTAATGAGCTAAAGAATGCAGGTAGGTTTTATGATTTTGGCTGCCGTACTGTCGCTAACTATGGTTCGACTTCGATCCTGATAAAAAATATGCCAGTAGATGATCCTATTCGTTATGGGGTGATTAAAGATAATATTTTTGCTTTATTACAGGGCACGGATGCCAAGGTTAAGGCCTTGGATACTCAGACTAACCTACATTTTGAACATCAAGCTCAAGAGAGCCTGACGCACCAACTTAAGCAGGGGGTCAATGATTTAGATGCGCAATATAGAAGGCTTACTGAGAAAATAGCCGGCGTGGTTAACCAGATGGCAGGAGCGGTTGAGAGTGCCATGCAGACCATGTTGCTAACAGATGAGCAAGAAGTTATTTTACTGGCAAAACTTGATGACGGTAAAAATAATGTTTGTGATCTCTTTGAAGAGTATGCCTCCATGGATGATGATCTGAAGGCCATGGTAGAAAATACAGCTTCGATTTTACTTTCAAAGGAAGACGGGGCTACGGTAGATCAGCTTTCAGAGGATGATATCAGCAAAGCTATCGAATTTCTTAAACAGACCGGCTGAGCGCAGAGTCTAAAAGGGGCGTGTTTAACGAAACGTACTTTAAAAAACTGTACTCAAAGAGACCCGTACCAAAACCTTAGCTGTGGCAGCATAAGGTTAGGCTGTTTAAATTAGGTATTTAAGATATCTGGTGCTGATCTTTAAGTTCAGTGATTAGAGCATCCTTTTCAGTCCACAATATATTTAGCCATGATTGAAAATCAGCTTTGAAGGTAGGATCGCTAGAATAATCTTTGCCTAAAAATTCTTTCGGAATTTCTATTTTCTTTATATGAACAACTACTTTATTAATTCGACCACAAAATAAATCCCAAGGGCCATTTTGCTTGTCAGGGTAGACAATAGTGATATCAAGCATGGTATGCATTTGTTGTCCCATACTGCCTAAAACGAAAGCAGCACCACCCGCTTTAGGTTTTAGAAGGTTGGTAAATGGCGATTGTTGCTTATCATGTTTGGCTTGATTAAAACGCGTACCTTCTACAAAATTGAAAACAGATACCGGTGTGGATTTGAATTTTTCACATGCCTTACGTGTTGTGTCTAAGTCTTTGCCAGCAAGTGCGGGGTTTTTTCGTATTTCTTCTGGGGTAGAGCGTTTCATGAATGGAAAATCGAGCGCCCACCAGCACACGCCAATAATAGGCACCCAAATGAGCTCTTTTTTAAGGAAAAACTTGAGCATCGGGATACGTCGATTGAGTATTTTTTGTACCACGGGGATGTCAGACCAGGATTGATGATTACAATTGACAAAATACCAATCATTTTTGCTAAAGCCTTCGATGTCGGATACTACCCAGTCAATTTTTAAAAATAAAAACATAAAAAAGCTATTTAGTGACACCCAGTTATTGGCACAAGCTATCAGTGTTTTACTAATCCACTTTTTGAGGAATGGTAGGGGGATGATTATTTTAATGACGGCGCCTATTACCAATATAGGTAGCCAAAATAGAGTATTTAAAATCACCAGGCTGAGAATGAGTGAACCTTTTAACTTTTGGGGCAGAAAACTAAACATGATCTTTCTCTGAGTGTGTAGGTTTAATAAGCTGAAAAAATTTCAGAAAATTTTATCTAGGGTCGTTCGTTAGTTCAAGCAGGTGCTCGTTTGAAGGGGGTTTCTTGCATATTCACTCTAGGTTAGTGGCTGAATTGTACTATTTTGAAATGTATTGGTTTGAAAGTTTGAAAGTTAAGGGACTTTTTTCTCTAGAATTTCATCTGCTTTTTTGTTTGCTTTATCTTTGATTTCGGGTGTGATGTATTGTGATAATGCTGCCACTGCCGCAGCCATAACGCTTATGTCGTCTGTATACCCTAAGAAGGGTGTGAGGTCAGGTATGCCATCGATTAAGCTTATAAAGTAGCCTAAGCTGCCTAAAATGACAGTTCTACACCATAAGGGGGTATTGGGTGTGCGTAAGGTATAGTACAGGATTAAGGCGTGTGAGATAGCTTCTTTGCCGATCAAATGAAATGCAGATCTTATCTTTCTGATAAGACCTTTTTCAGTTAGTTTTGTTTTTGCTTGCTTTGGCATGGCGGTCAATATAGTTTTACTTTGTATTATTAGTTTAACTTATTCGGCATCGAACTGGGCACTTAGTGCTTGTTCTTTATTCGCGAATATTAAACCTAGGTTATCATCTTGTTTCCATATTAAGGTCATTAGATTGCCTTTTGCGTTCGACCCTGTTTCATTAGTGTTTTGGGTAATAAAGCCTTTGAGGATTAAGTCTTGGCCGAAGATATTTTCAAAGCTCATTTCAACTTCACTGCCATCTAATCTGCATGTCAGGCTTGGTTCATCTATACTCCCTATCTGTTTTTCAGCAGCAGATAAGGTATTGTCGGTTATACCGACTGTGTGCTCTATGAATATTCTTTGTACGCTCAAGTTAGCATGACAATCAATGCTAATATTCTCACCGTCGATGCGATCTGACATGACCAGGCTAGAGCCTGTTAAGCTTTGCAGAATGTTTTTATCACTGGTCATACCAAAACTATTACCCTGAAGTTGATATCTTTCACCTTCTTCAGAAAAGAGTGGATTGCCTGAAGTATTTAATTCAGTGGCGAGAATAATGCCCGTTCCTCTATCTTCTACCTCTGATACTTGAGCTGTATTGAAAACGAAAGCTAGATATTTACCATTTTGTGTTGAATGGCCGACAGGCTCTCCTGTGCTGCCATCAAGTTGAATCAAACCTTGGTTACTGGCAAGGCCGCTGGGGTTGCTTTGTGAAGATTCCGTTGTTTTTAGTGTTGATATAGTCCTGGAGGTACCAATAATATTCGACTTCTCGTTAACGCCACTTACAGTATTGTCTTCTGATCGATCAAGGGTGTAGGAGGTATAATGGTTATTAGTACCAGGCTGTGTAATGCTGAAATTTCTTGAGGGAATATCCCATTTTAGGGTCTCGGCAAAAAGCTCTAACACTTTGCTGCTTTCATTCATTTTTAAAGCATAAGAAATAACACCATATTCTTTGCCAAGGATGTCATTAATTGAAAAGTCAGAGTCTGTTTCAAGTCCGTGTACTTCCCAAGAAAATATATTCATGGTTTCGAGTTGCGTGCCGCGCTCAAATGAAGGCGAGTCTCCAGTAACGGAGTATAGTGAACCGGTATGGAAATTTGATGAAACCAACCAGGTTGGCGCCAGACCATAATCGATTTCTACTGTCTCACTTGAGGTGAGAGAGCTATCCGTCTCAGTTTCATTCACTTGATAAACTTTGTTAAGTAAGGACTCAAACTGCCAGCCTATTTTATTCCCAGGGTTACTCTCATCTACCACCTGGCTATAATTTCGGGTATCAAGTAAGTTACCTTCAGTCGAGAGGAAGTTACTGGCCAGGGGGGTTGTCAGGGTATTTGCGGGTTCGTTTCGATCAAGGTCAAATGTATTGCTTTGTGAAATAGATAACTGAGTGCGTTTAAAGGGAATGTTTGATATTAAGTTATCCCGGCGCATGTCATATAGGAAGGTCGTGTGATTTAAAGTGGGGTAAACCGGAAAATGGTCGGTGGTTTGGTCTACAATTGTTGAGTTAAAAGTCGCAATGCTGACTTCATCTTGACCATCTGTTGGTTTTAGGTTGTTTAATGCGAGCCCAAAAAACAGGCTGTTGTATTCTTTTGCCACGTTTAATTTTGAGAGGATGTCACCTGCATTGACAGGAATATCTCGACGCACGCCTTTGGCGATAGGAGACGTGGTGTTGCTGTCTTCATTGAATGCAGACTCACGGGTAATTTCATTTACGGCTATTTCGATATGCTCTTTAAAGTCTAAGCGTTGATCCATAGCGGCCAGGGCTTCGCTCACGCTTGCTTCGCTATCTATTTCAATCTCATACCCTTGAGCCGCCTTATTGATCTGTTCTAAGAGGCTTGCCTTAGCTTCAAATTGATTAAGGCAGTTAGCAATAGACGAACTACACTCTAGCATTTGTTCTAACTCATCTTTTGAGTCTATGGTGTCAAATAGCTTTTTTAAGACATAGTGAGACTTAGCATTAACGGTAATTGCTTCGCTTTCAGAATCCAAACCATGTAAGGGGGCATATAGGACCTCATTCTGGCTGAAACGTACTTTAATAGCGTGATGCAGTTGCTCTATATAAATTTTATCAAGTTTGATTTCGTAACTGATGCCATTGCTAATATGATCGCTGTCCTCAACTAGGTAAAAAGGAATACTGCCATCTCTTACTTCTTCAAAATCTTCATCAAAAGAAATAAGTGATATTTGGCTAGTGTTTACTTTGTCTATCTCACCATTAATCCGCTCAACTCTTACACTTATAGTCTGCGCAGGGGCAAATTCATCCCCATCATCAGAGCCGCCCCCCAGGTCATTATTTTCCTGGTCATTGGTACTGCCCGCCGGGAGTCCGCAGGCCTGAAGGCCGAGCAATGTTGTCATAGCCAAGCATAGAATAAAAAACTTGAAAGCGTACTTGAAAGAAATGTTAGTGCGGATTAATAGCTGCATAGAGAAAATATACCTGTTGACGAATGTATATATCGTTGAGATAAGATTAGTTCACCTAGATCCTTTTAGGAAACTGATAAGCTAATATAGCGAAATATCGTATTTTTAAAAAGCTTCAATCCTAAAGAGTGTGACTAATATGCAGCTTAATTACCTTACGAGTATGAAGCTTGAAAGTTTAAATATAGCCTTATTCTAGTTTAAGGCTCAAATAAGCTATTTGCTTCATATGTGATTAAGCACTTTTCCAGTTTAAGATTCGATTAATTTCATCGATGACGCGTTCTACCTTTTCATTTGCGTGTGGTTCTTGTTTCTTTAAAGCGTGTTCGGCTTTACCAACAGCATCACGCAGACTAGGTACGCCACAGTAATGGCATGCACCATGCATTTTATGAATACACGCTTCCAATGCTTTTAAGTCATTGCTTACTAAAAGTTGCTTAATTAGTTTAAGCCCCTCTGGCAGTGTGTCCAAAAATTTATTAAGAAATGTTTCTGCGAGCTCCTTATTTCCATTGCAAAGTTGAACGCCTTCATCTCTATCGATAATGATTCCAGATTGAATGCTAGAGTTTTCAGTAGCCGTTATTTCTGCGCTGGTTGCATCAGAACTTGAGAGCTCCGACTCTTTTGCTAATGTCGGTTGTACGACCTCAAAGCCTGGTAGGAATTTAGATAACACAGTAATTAACTTTGACTCATCAATTGGTTTGGTCAATAAACTTTGAAAACCCTGATTTAAGAATGTTTGGCGTTCTTCTGGAAGTGCATAGGCAGTAAGTGCGATGATGCTGGATAGTTTAAATCTGGCATCCTGTTGACGGATTTTCTTCATCGTTTCAGTGCCATCCATGCCCGGCATTTGAATATCCATAAATATGAGAGGGTAGTGCTGTCTCTCGCACAGTTGTACGGCTTCAAAACCGTCCGTTGCTGCATCTGCATTGATCCCAATGCTATCTAGAATCGATATAACCAGAGATAGGTTGATGTCATTATCATCAACCACTAAGACAGGTTGAGTGTCTATCTTGAAAATAGGTTTTTTGGGTGCAGTTAGTTTTTGTATGACGTTATGTTTTTGGTATTGCTCTTGGCTTAATTCACATAAAGCATGATAAAAACGCTGCCTTGTGAGCGGTTTAACCAAGTGAGCGCTGGCGAGTTGGATGAGCTCTGTGTCGTAATGTTCCAGGGTCGGTGTGACGAGTAAAACTTTTTGTTCTAAATTTAATAGGGTTTCGATTGTGTCTATGTATTGAGCTTGATTTAGCTGGTTTTTATCCAAACAGACTATACTCACACTGGGCTGTATATTTTCTTTGTTGGCGATCTTTGCGAGTGTGGTTAACTGTTGAGTGGTATCAGAAAACTGGAAGTCGGCTCCCCATGCATTAAATAAGTGTTCAATAGCTAAATGCGCAGTTTCCCGGGGCTCTAGGCAAATAATATGCGTGCCTTGCAGTTGCTCCTGAGGCGGTAGGCTTTCAATTTCGCTGGGTTTTTCAACGGGTAAGGTAAACCAGAAAGTAGAGCCTTTTCCTAGTTCGCTTTCAAAACCTATTTCACCATCCATTTGTTCAATTAGATTTTTGGAAATCGCCAAGCCAAGTCCAGTTCCACCAAAATTCCGTGCAGTTGTGGCGTCAGCCTGCGAGAAGGCATTAAATATAGAGTGTTGTTGGGCACGGGATAAGCCCACACCTGTGTCAGTGATAGAAATCTTAATATACTCTTGTCCAAGTTCTGTGCCTTCATCAGCCAGCATAACCCTGACGAGTACTTCCCCTTCTTGAGTGAATTTGATGGCATTATTGACGAGATTTGTGATGACTTGTTTGATTCGCAAAGAGTCACCAATAATAGCGCGTGGAACATCCTGATAATGTAGATGTACTAGCTCAAGGTTTTTAATGTGTGCCGTAGGTGCCAGCATTGAAATGACATCATCAATTAAATCCCTGAACTCAATCGCACTTTTTTCCAACAATAGTTTTCCGGCCTCGATTTTAGAGAAATCCAGTATGTCATTAATGATCAACAATAAAATTTCGGAAGATTTTTTGATGGTGGCTAAATGATCTTGTTGGCGTCTATCTAGGTTGCTTTTCAATAATAAGTTAGTAAAGCCGATAATACCGTTGAGAGGGGTGCGAATCTCATGGCTCATATTGGCCAAAAACTCTGACTTTGTTCTGTTTGCCAAAACAGCTTGCTTTCGCGCTATGTCAAGTTCAACGTTCTGGACTTCAATTGTTTCAAGCGTCTCTCTCAGGTCTTCCGTTGTTTGTTCAATTTCTTGCGTCATATCTGACTGGGTTTGATTTAATCGAGTGGCGAGCGTGTTGACATATTTAACTAGACGATTCACTTCTCTGGAAAAATTGGGCTCAATTTGAACATTGGTATAGCCTTCGATTAATTTATTTAAATCATCACCAATGTTTAAAATAGGCAGGGTGATTTGTTTGCTTAAATAACGAATAGATAAAAAACTGGCGACTGAACCGACTAATAAAAGCCAAATAATTTGAAGAATGATCTCACCCGTATGCTCGTTCCTATTTTCTTGATTTGTATTTAGCAATAACCAAACGGTATTTTCTTTTGAGCTTGCTTGATCTGAACCTGTTTGATTTGAAAGAGTCTTATTAGGCCCATTTTGCTTGAGGGGGACGATAAAAATTGACTCGTTATCTGTTTTTATTAATTCGGGTGCGGAGTGGGGAAATAAAGCAGGGTTTAAGCGGGCAGATAAGGGCGCTCCTTTATGAAGGAGAACATTGTGTTTGTTGTTAAGTAGTGTTATTGAGTCAATAAGTGGTGAGGATAGTAATACCTCGCAATGTATAATCGCCTGGGCAAGTGCTTCTTGCTTAGGTGTTCTCGAGGTGCTGTCGACGTCAGGAAGTGTTTCCAGATTATAAGGGCTGAGTTGGCTGAGTAATTTGCCGTTAAGCAGGCTTGCTGTTGTGCGTGTTAGTTGATCCAAATGTTGGAAGTGTTGTTTATCAACGGTATTGAATTGATTTTGAATAAAAAAACAGCCGAGACTTATTAACATAACAAGTACGGGTAAAGTAGCTATGATGATGACGCGTGTTTGAAGGCTAAAGGATTTCATATTATTAATTTGTATTTAAACCAAGCGTTGTAAGATGAAAGCTATGATGGAAAAATTAGCGCTGTGTCAGTGCAATAGATAAATGTATCATGAAGCACGAAAAAATACTCGCTTGCAGAGCCGTAAACTTTTGCTCAGTGATAAACTATTGGTGAGCATTATTTAACGCGACATTAAAGGACAGGATTAGAAAACTAGATGATTAATTATCCCACTATCGAAGATTATGTAGGCAATACACCTTTGGTTAGATTGCAACGTTTACCTGGAGCAACAAGTAATGTCATCCTGGTTAAACTGGAAGGAAACAATCCGGCAGGCTCAGTTAAAGATCGTCCAGCACTTAGCATGATTCAGCAAGCTGAAGCGCGTGGCCAAATCAAAACGGGGGATACCCTGATTGAAGCGACAAGCGGAAATACTGGTATCGCCTTGGCGATGGCGGCGGCCATTAAGGGTTATAAAATGATTTTGATCATGCCTGATAATGTCAGTCTTGAACGAAAAGCATCTATGGCGGCTTATGGTTCACAAGTGATTTTGGTCACCAAAGAAGATGGAATGGAAGGGGCTAGAGATTTAGCGCTGGCGATGCAAAGTGAAGGTAAAGGGATCGTTTTGGACCAGTTCGCAAATCAAGATAACCCGCTAGCACACTATCAAGGTACCGGGCCTGAAATCTGGCAACAAACCCAAGGAAAAATAACACACTTTGTGAGTGCAATGGGAACAACGGGCACTATTATGGGTAACTCCAGGTATTTAAAAGAACAAAATGAAGCCATTCAGGTTATCGGCTTACAGCCTGAAGAAGGCGCTGCTATACCCGGTATTCGTCGTTGGCCAGAAGCCTATTTACCCAGTATTTTTGATAAAACCCGTGTCGATAAAGTGATTGAAATGGGTCAAGAAGAAGCTGAGCTTACGATGAAAGATCTGGCCGCCAAAGAGGGGATTTTTTGTGGTGTATCCTCAGGTGGTGCTGTTGCTGGCGCTTTGAGATTATCCAAAACGCTTGAAAATGCAGTTATCGTCGCCATTATTTGTGACCGTGGTGATAGGTATCTATCAACGGGCGTATTCTCTTAATTTAATTTTGGAAATTTCTTAACGAATGACTAAAAAACTGTTTTCTCGTCAGCAAGCTGAAAAAAGACGCCAACAGGTTCGTGATAAACAACGTAAGTTGCTCAACCGTGATATAGAGCCCCAGGGTAATTCGACTTGTGACATTGTAAGGATGAATCACGATGGACGGGGTGTGGCTCTGCGTAAAGGTAAAACGCGTTTTGTTGACGGTGCTTTAACTGGAGAGCAGGTTAAAGTAAAGATGTTAGCTCAGCATGCTAATTTCGATGAACTCAAGATGACCGAAGTGTTAAAGGCTTCTGACGATCGAGTTGAACCTAAGTGTGAATATACAGCCGAGTGTGGTGGTTGTAGTTTGCAGCACCTAAAACATGCGAAGCAGCTTGAACATAAAGAGCGTGTATTGCGGGAGCAGTTAGCCCACTTTGCAAAAGCGAGCCCTAAAAAATGGCTTGAAGCCATGCAATCCGAAGCATACGGGTATCGTAGCAAGGCGCGTTTGAGCACATATTATGATGCGGCCACTAATAAAATTTCAATTGGTTTTAGGGCAAAAGGCGGTAAGCAGATTGTCGATATAAAGCGATGTGCGGTTCTGGATGTGCGTGTTGGTGATAAGATTGATGCCTTGCATAGCTTGGTGCTGTCTATGTCGGTGCCACATGCTTTAACTCATTTTGAAATAGCCGCAGGTGATGATCATATAGCCTTACTTATTCGGCACGTGGAACCTTTGTCTGAAGAGGATAAAAGCAAACTTGTTGGTTTTGTTCGAACTCATCAGTTTGACTTGTACTTGCAGCCAGGTGGCGCCGAAACCGTTCATAAAGTCTGGCCAGAAAACTCAGAGCCGCGCTTATCCTATCGCCTGCCTTATGCTTTGGATAAAGAGCAGAATACTCAGGGTCAGGATCCTACAGCGTTGTGTTTATCCTTTCATCCCAAAGATTTTACCCAAGTAAACTTAGGTATGAATCGAAAAATGGTGCTTAAGGTGCTCGAGTATCTCGATGTTCAAAAAGAAGAACGTGTTTTGGATTTATTTTCTGGTTTAGGTAATTTCACCTTACCTGTTGCTGTTTATGCGAAAGAGGTTGTAGGGGTAGAGGGCAGTGAAAAGATGGTGCAAAGAGGTATGGATAATGCATCACAAAATAGTTTGAGTAATGTCTCATTTTATACCGCTGATCTATTTTCAGACATTTCTGGTTTGCCATGGGCGAGACAACAATTTGATAAAATTCTAATTGATCCTCCTCGTGCGGGCGCACTTGAAATTGTCAATTTTCTGAGCTGTTTTGGCGCTAAACGTATTGTGTATATTTCCTGTAATCCTGCTACGCTTGCAAGGGATACGGCAGTGTTGATAGCTAAAGGTTATATACTATCGAAAGCGGGTGTGTTGGATATGTTTCCCCATACTTCGCATGTTGAATCAATTGCTGTTTTTGACCGTAAGGCATAGGCGTACTCGAGATGATACATAGCTACTCGTTACCCTGTAAGCCTTATTAAATGTTCATGAATAAGTACAGGTTAATGGGTGTCATATCATTAACCTAGATAAAGCCTGATATAAGCTTAACGAAGGATAAGTTCATGGTGAAGGTTCGTGAAGACTACATTGAAGACTCTGGCGGCGAGGCTGCCATTGATCAATGGTTGGATAAAATTAGCAACATTGTTGATTTTGGTGATGTCGAGAAAGTCCGTCGTGCCTGTACCACAAGTTTACAGATAGAGGCCCAGTCAGTTCAGGAAGATCGGGTGTGGGCAAAAGAGCATAACAGTTTCAAAATTGGTCTGGAAATGGCTCAAATCTTGGTTGAGCTGGAGCTAGATCAAAATGCCATCATCGCCGCGATACTTTATCGTGCTGTCAGAGAAGGAAAGGTAGCACTCGAGACTATTCAAAATGATTTTGGTGAAGAAACAGCTAAACTGATCAATGGCGTTATGCAAATGGCGGCCATTTCTGCGACTCATCGCCCCTTCAAAGGCTCGGTGTTAGGGCAGTCGCAGGGCCAAATAGATAATGTTCGTAAAATGCTCGTCACCATGATTGATGATGTCAGGGTCGTGCTCATCAAACTCGCCGAAAGAACATGCGCTATTCGTGCGGTTAAAGATGCATCCTCAGAGAAACGTCAACGTGTAGCACGGGAAGTCTTTGATATTTATGCACCTTTAGCGCATCGCTTAGGCATTGGCTATATTAAATGGGAATTGGAAGACCTCTCATTTCGCTACCTGCATTCATCAGCGTATATGAAAATTGCGAAATTATTAGATGAGCGCCGTGTAGACCGGGACTCGTTTGTAAAAAGAATGACCAGTAAGTTAGAGCTGGAACTTGAGAATGCACATATTGAAGGTGAGGTTGAAGGGCGAAGCAAGCATATTTATAGCATCTGGAGAAAGATGCGTCGTAAGAATTTAGATTTCTCTGAAATTTATGATATTCGAGCGTTTCGCATCTTGGTACCGAGTGATCAGGATTGTTATGCCGTATTAGGAGTCGTGCACTCTTTGTGGCGACATATCCCTTACGAGTTTGATGATTATATTGCCAACCCCAAAGAAAATGGCTATCGCTCTTTACATACAGCTGTGATTGGACCAGAAGGGAAAGTCATGGAGGTGCAGATTCGTACGCCGGCCATGCATGAAGAAGCTGAACTCGGTGTTTGTGCGCATTGGCGCTATAAAGGTACCGATGTTAAGAGTCGTTCATCCGGCTATGAAGAAAAAATCAATTGGCTCAGGCAAGTGCTTGAGTGGCAGGAAGAGGTGGGTGATGCGTCTGAAATTGCGGCACAGTTAAGTTCAGATATAGGTGAAGACAGAATCTATGTATTCACGCCTAATGGCCATGTCGTTGACCTGCCAAATGGTGCAACCCCTGTTGATTTTGCCTACCGTGTGCATACTGAAGTAGGGCATGCTTGTCGGGGCGCTAAAGTGAATGGTCGTATTGTGCCATTAACTTATCCATTGCATACAGGAGAGCAGATACAAATTCTGACCTCGAATCAGGCAGCGCCCAGCCGAGATTGGTTGAATTCTAGTTTAGGTTATATTCAAACCTCTCGCTCACGCGCTAAGCTTGTGCACTGGTTTAAATTACAGGATCGGTCGCAAAATATAGTAGACGGTCGAATTCTATTAGAGGATGAGCTTAAACGCTTATCAATAGGCGACATTCTTTTTAGTGAATTGCTTGAGCATACTCAGTTCTCATCGATAGATGACTTGTTCGCAGGAATCGGTGCAGGGGATGTTAAGCCGACTCATATTGCACATGTTGCACAAAAAATCCTTCAGCCAAAAGAGCAGCAGCTTGACCTCCGACTGCATCAGCCACAGGACCGCCAAACAAATGCGGCAGGGCGTGATGATATCAGGATCAAAGGTGTTGGGCGCTTATTAACAACAATGGCAAAGTGTTGTCAGCCGGTTCCAGGAGATCCGATCACGGGCTATATAACAGTCGGTCGCGGTGTTTCGATTCATCGACAAGATTGTATGAACCTACTGCAATTAGAAAACATGGAACCAAATAGAATTATAGAGGTGTCTTGGGGTTACGAAGCTGATACAGCTTACGGTGTTCATATTGAAATACAGGCCTATGATAGAGAAGGCTTATTACGTGATATTACAACCGTTCTTGCCAATGAGAAGGCTAATTTAACAGGTGTAAACTCCTTTTCTGATCCACAAGATAATATGGCAACTATCACCATCTCGATGGAAGTGACGAGCCTTGATATTCTTGGTCGGGTGCTCGCTAAGGTAAAACAGTTACCAAATATAATTGATGCCAGGCGTAAGCGGAATGCTTAGCCTGTTGTTTGTAAAAGGACGGTCTGTTAAAGGCCAGTTTGTAAGGGTATGGTTTAGTGAAAAAAGAATTTGACGCTAAAGTTGATAGTGTCTTAAAGGGCCTTTCTGGAGGCGCACCCTTAGAACACGCAAAGAATATTCAGCTAAGGGCGTCCTCTCATGGTTTCGACTGGACAGAAATTGCCCCGGTTTTTGATAAGGTTTATGAAGAGCTTGAGGAATTGAAAGTCGAGGTGGATGCGGCGCTGAAAAAAGGAATATTAGGGCAGAAAAACCTAGATGACCCTCAATACAGACGCCTAAGGGATGAATTTGGTGACGTGCTTTTTAGTTGTGTGAATCTGGCCCGTTTTATCAATGTAGAGCCTCAAGAAGCATTAGCTGGCACGAATGAAAAGTTTACAAGAAGGTTTCAATTTATTGAAAAACAACTTTATGACTCAGACCATTGTTTTGAAAATGCCTCGCTTGAGGACCTGGATGCTGCCTGGGAAGAGGCAAAAAAAGCAGGTTATTGAGTGGGCCCCGAAACGAGTAAGCAGGTTTATATAGGGTTCGCCATGCGCACCGTTTTATCGTAATTAATTCTCATCACTGAAATCATAATTCATTTCAGCTGACGGTGCTTGTAAGTAGTAA
>Ga0105348_1000849_pt1 | contig 21794 bp, 12 predicted proteins | sample EN8Hudsemesocosm_2_FD_83504 | JGI IMG/M metagenome (GOLD analysis project Ga0105348, IMG submission 83504) | Methane-oxidizing microbial communities from mesocosms in the Hudson Canyon - EN8C Hudson Canyon | ecosystem: Environmental > Aquatic > Marine > Cold seeps | place: Hudson Canyon... | reverse complement strand
TCTGCGGTGATCATGCCCAGTGGTCGAATTCTGGCGCAGACCGAAGCATTCAAAAGGCAAGCGGTGATCGTGGATATGCCTTATTCCGAGCGTTCCGCAGGCAGTTTTTTTAGTCGTTATCCAAGGCTATTTATTTATTGTGTTTACGGCTTGTTGATATTCTTGATTTTGGGTCAGCTCAAAAATGCGCTTGTACGCAGAAGAGCTGCTTAGCTTCATCCTATGCAGTAGTCTTTATGCTTAAATATCGACGAATCCTGAGTAGTTTACCCCTGACAGCATGGCTATTTCCCGGTGCCAAGTTGCTAAATCGTTTTTATTGAATTTATTCAGGTGGTCATGACCACATGCCCTGGCCATGACACTCATAAGCTCAATCGAGGCATTAAGGAAGTTGTCTAATTGCAAGGCTGACTTGTCGATATTTAACCTTTTGCGCAGTTCTGGATTCTGAGTGGCAACGCCCGCAGGGCAATTGTTGGTATTACACATTCTGGCGGCCACACAGCCTATCGCCTGCATCGCGCTATTTGCAATGGCAATGCCATCAGCACCTAAGGCCATGGCTTTCACAAAATCGGTGGGCACGCGTAAACCACCCGTGCTTATTAATGTGACTCTACCGCTAGCACCTTGTTCGTCCAGATAACGCCTTGCTCTTGCCAATGCTGGAATACTTGGCACGCTAATATGGTCGCGGAACATTTCAGGTGCCGCTCCCGTGCCCCCTCCGCGTCCATCTAGAATGATGTAATCCGCACTGGCATCCAGAGCGAACTGAATATCGGCTTCAATATGATTGGCGCTCAATTTAAAACCGATTGGGATACCACCTGTTAGTTCACGAACATGGTTTGCGAAATACTTGAAATCCTCAACCGTTTCCAAGTCTCTAAAAGTAGGTGGCGAAATAGCAGGCTGACCTTCGGGTAAATGTCGTACCTGAGCGATCTTACCAACATTCTTATTGCCGGGTAGGTGACCGCCTGTGCCTGTTTTTGCACCTTGACCGCCTTTAAAATGAAAAGCTTGTACGCGGCTAAGCAGGTCCTCATGAAAACCGAATTTGGCACTTGCTAGCTCATAGAAATAGCGACTATTCGCTTCCTGTTCCTCGCTTAGCATTCCCCCTTCGCCAGAACAAATGCCCGTGCCAGCCAATTCAGCCCCTTTAGCCAAGGCTATCTTGGCTTCTTCTGACAAGGCGCCAAAGCTCATGTCCGATACAAACAAGGGTATTTTGAGCGACAGTGGTTTTTTACTTTCAGGGCCGATGATCAATTCAGTGCCGACGGCATGATCTTCCATTAAAGGCTTGGTCGCCATTTGGGCCACCATAATTTGCAAGTCATCCCAATGGGGCAAAAAGTGCCTGGGGACGCCCATGGATGTCATTGGGCCATGATGTCCAAGTTTTGAAAGGCCCTCGCGTGCCAATTGATGAATAAAGGCGACAGTGGGTTCTTCTGACGTGGGCTCTGCCGTGGGGAGGGTATTAGCTTTGCTTTTTAAACCCGGCCCGGCTTGGCCAACCATTTCTGCTGTGAATTGCTTATGTGAACCATCACAAAAAGGGGCGTTATGTGTATGCTTGCAGGCACAAAGGTAGGCATCCTCACTCTTGTCAGCAGTAAAGGCCAAGGGCTTGAAGTCTGTGCCTGCGTGAGAACCATCGCAGAAAGGTTGTTTTTTAGATCGGCCACAGGCACAAAAATAGTATTCTTTGCCTTGCTCCAGGCTGACCTTGATAGGCTTATTGTCTGATATTACAGGGTGCTTAATCATATCGGTGCCTTTATCCGGAGTTTCAATAAAGCGTCGCAATAACTACATCAGTATAGACTAGATATTGGTGTCGCAATTTGAATAGTGAGAACGCACCTAGAAGAATGCTGTCGTTTGTCTGGCAGACTTGAGCCTGTTTTCGAAAACTCTCACACCGGGAGTGTCGGGCTTTACGCCTTATCGAGAGGTTATTCGCTGACTTTAAATTGAATCGCTTGGCTATTGATATCGTGGGCTAAGGTATCTAAATTTCGGGTCTGCTCGGCTATCTCACTGAGGACAGCACTGCTGTTATCGGAAATGGCGACAATGCTATTTATAGTAGAATCCAAATTCTGCGATATCTGACTCTGACCCTCCACTGCGAAAGCAATCTCATTGGCCATCGTGGTAATCTCGGTAGAGGCCTCGACAATAAGTTCAATTGTTTGGGCTGACTGTTGTGTGATCGCTACCGTTTCTTCACTTTTAGTCTGACTTTGATGAACCACGTTCACAGCAGATTTAGCACCTTCTTGTAATTTCTGAATCATCTGATCAATTTCTGCCGTACTGGTTTGGGTGCGGCTTGCCAAAGCCCTTACTTCATCAGCAACGACAGCAAAGCCTCTACCATGTTCGCCGGCCCGAGCTGCTTCAATTGCCGCATTTAGCGCCAGTAAATTGGTCTGTTCTGCCACGCCTCTAATGACCTCTACTACGCCCACAATAGCCGTCACGTTTGTTTCCAGTTCTAGTATGACCTTGTTCGCTTCAATTAACTGAGAAGACAAGTGTGACACTGAATGACTAGCGTGTTCGACAATAATGCGTACCTGTTCTGACTTATCTTTGGTCGCTGAGGCTGTCTTGGCAGATTTCTGTGCATTTTCTGTGACTAACTTTCCGTGTTCAACCATTTGAGCAATGGCTTCTGATACTTTCTTAACTTCACTTTGTTGAATGGCCAAAAATACTTCAGATTGCTCCGTATCTGCTTTTACCAGTTGCGAGGTGTTCTTAAGTACGGCGATGGATTGATGCATGGACAGCATCAAATTTTGTATTTTTTCCACAAAGGAATTGAATTGGGTGCAGATATCACCCACTTCATCCTCTCTTGATACAAGTAGGCGTTGAGTTAAGTCGCCTTCACCTTGGGCTATGTTTGTCATTGCTTTACTGATGCCAAGTAGAGGGCGGTGCACTAAGGTGTTTGATAGATATAATAGGCAGCTTATTAATATGCCGTTGACTAATAATACTTCCCATATGATATTGACTAGCACTGAATTAATTTGATTATTGACTCTGTGCTTGTCTAACTGAACAACCAAGGTGCCGATATTATTTATCTCTCCTGCATCATCATAAGTTAGTGAAAAAGACTGGTTCAATGCGAACGCTTCTTTGTAGCTAGGGCTTTGGAATAGCATTTCTCCAGAGGCTGTTGTGACGGAGATAGCGCCCACGTACGGTGTTAAAGATTCAGATTTTGAAATAGCTTCTATTGATTCGTTCTCATAATTCCAAATCGAGAAAGGCAGGTTTAGTTGCAGGCGCTGTCCTGTCAACGTGACATTTTCTTCAGCAAAGGCGAGTAGTTCAGTTTTCGTTGAGACGTAATCGAGTGCACCTCTCGTTATCATGGTGAGTGTTACCATTAAGGAAGCCACTATGATTAAACGAAATGAAATACTTTTCGTAAAAGTTGTCATGATATTAATAACCCTTTGTAAGGCGTATCGAAAACTGACAAGCCGAAGTTATCGAAGGAAATACGTTTATTTGACGACATGATTTTACCTGAAGTCAATAGAAAGTTCATTTGAAGAGCCCTAGTTATGGAAGTAACACTAAATAAGAAATTTTGCAGTATCACTACGCTGGAATCCTAAAGACACATACAAGGTATCATAGGCTAAAAGGCTGATGCTGCACGGAAACAGGCGCAGTCTTGTGTCGCTTATCAATCAGGAATGTTGATTTTAAATTAGCGGGGGAGGCTAATGAAATATTCAATAGCCCATTTGGGCAAACTACTTTTGGCAACTACCTTGGGTTAGCACACTTTGTGCTAACGATATGCACTCGCTATGATCGCCTATGTTTGGAGAGGTCTGAGACGAATATTCTGGCAGCTGCTCGTGCCAGAATAAAGGTAAATAGGCTTTAATCGTTAAATGCTAACCATCAGCATTGATACGTTCAATCAAGGTGGCTAATACGCTTTCGGCCTGATCATTATCGACCTGACAAGTACCCGCAGCATGATGACCGCCGCCATTGTATTCGAGCATTAACTCGCCGACATTGGTTTTCGATCCACGATCAAAAATAGACTTACCGGTCGCAAACACCGTGTTTTGTTTTCTCAAACCCCACAGTCGGTGAATAGAAATATTACATTCAGGGAATAGCGCATAAATAACAAAGCGATTACCGGCGTGAATGACGTCTTCGTTCTGTAAATCCAAGATCACTAAATTTTTATGTACAGTCGAGCAACGTTTTATCTGCTCTTTGAATTTCGTGTCTTGATCAAAATACAGTTCAACTCGCTCCTGCACATCAGGCAAAGCCAAAATCTCTTTAATATTATGATTACGGCAATAATCGATCAGATCCATCATCAAATCATAATTCGAAATTCTAAATTCACGGAAGCGGCCTAAACCCGTGCGTGCATCCATTAAGAAATTCAGTAGATCCCAATCTTCAGGGTTGAGGGCTTCTTCTTTGCTGAACTGTGCTGAGTCGCCTTTATCGACGGCTTCCATCATATCTTTCCACTCAGCCGGAAAAACCTTTTCCGCACCATAATGGTCATACACCACTCGCGCAGCAGAAGGGGCGCTCGGATCAATGATATGATTGTCTTTTTCTTCGTTTCGAATTGTTTCAGATAAATGGTGATCGAACGCGAGATGAATGCCTTCTACATAAGGCAGGTTGGTCGAAATATCATTGGCGGTGATATCAATAATCCCGTCTTGCATATCTTTAGGATGGACAAACTTAATGTCATCAATCAAATCCAAGTGTTTGAGCAACACCGCGCAGACCAAACCGTCAAAATCACTGCGGGTCACTAAACGAAATTTATTTGCTGAATCAGTCATACCTTTATTCTCCATCCAATAGCATCATAATAAAAACAGTATAGACGAGATATGAAAGTCGTCAGCAATAAGAAGGTAACTAAAAGTAAATGATGCACTTAATGCATTTTCGGCAATTAAGCTTTAAATGACATGTGTATCCGTTAAACTAATACTCATCGAGAAAAGCCCTAAAAAATATTTGTAAAGAGCATTTATGAAAGCGTTAGTTATTGTTGCACACGGAAGTAGTCGCGAAGCTTCAAATCAAGAAGTCATCGCTTTAGCGGTGCGAATGAAAGAATCTCTGGCCAGCGAGTACCCGCTAGTCAACGCAGGCTTTCTGGAGCTGGCTGAACCGCTGATCCCTGCTTCTATTGAACAGTGTATTGAACAAGGCGCGACCGATATTTCAGTATTGCCATACTTCTTATCTGCCGGGCGCCATGTTCAGGAAGATGTACCAAATGAAGTACAAAGCGTTATTAATAAATTTCCGCAGGTGAAAATAACGATTTTGTCCCACATTGGCGGTTTGCCTCAAATGGATAATTTAATTAGAGAAGCCGTTCTGGTTTGAAGAACATGGGAATCAAAGGCGGTTATTATCGAAATAAACCCGACATAATCGCTTTAGTAACGGCCCATTCGCTTGAAAGGTAACCTTCAAACTTCGGCAGCGAATCGTTCACATCGGCAACGCGTCGATGGTAAAAAATATGTCCTTGGTTATCGGGCAACGCACCTTGCTCTGGGTAGCGACTGCTGGCAATAAACGCGAGCTTTAGAAAGGGCGCGATACGCAGAAAACCAATGACGGGTCGATTGCAAAATGAACATACGCCTCGCTTAAGCGCCGGGGGTAAACGGTACTTTTTAAACTGGATCGAGCCTGCTTGAAGCATTTTCACGTCTTTGGCGAGTACCACCGTAAAATTCGCAGACGGCTTTTTATATAAAGATTGGCAGATCTCGCAATGACAAGTGAAGCGGGCGATTGGTTTAGCATTGACTTCAAAAGTCGATTCACCACAGGGGCAAGCACAGGTTTGATGGATTGCGTTATTCATATTATTTTATCGCAGTAGGTTGAGTGTCTTAGGTGGAGTGGTCGGCCTAATGGCCTAACCTAAAAATCGAGCTTTCTATCTTAATGCATCCTAAGTCATTTAATCTGCCAAGTCATTCCATCAATTAGGTCATTTCATCGACGACGAAATCAATAAAACGCCTGACTTTAGATGACATATGCTTTCGGCTGGGGTAAATCACATATACGTCGATATACTGTTTCTGATAATCACTAAACAGCTCAACCAATTTACCGGTTTCTAATTCATCATTAAGAATGAAATAAGGTAGGCGTACGATGCCTTGTCCTGCGACACATAAAAATAACTCCATTTCAGAGTCATTGGTTTGAACGCGGCTGTTCACCGGCACCTGGTGTTCCCGATTGTTCTGGTCGGTATAGCCAAACACATTCGGTTGCTTCAAGTAGCTATAGGTGATCATTTTGTGTTTGCTTAAGTCTTCGGGGGTTTCCGGTGTGCCGTAACGTGCCAAATACCGAGGTGAGGCAATAGTAACTGCATGAGAACGAAAGACTCGGCGGCTGATCAAACTTGAATCATCTAATTGATGTGAGGCTCGAATGATCACATCAAAGCCCTCGGCCACCATATCTACCTTTCGATTACTAAAGTCTAAGTCTAAATTGACTAAGGGGTAAGCTTCTAGAAAGCCTGAGATGATATGTTGCATACGCGCATTACCAAAGCTTGAAGGGCAGCTCACCTTTAACAATCCTTGAGGCTGGGCCTGCTGGCCGCTCAGCGAATTTTCTGCATGTTCCGCGTCACTGATGATTTGTTGGCATTGTTGAAAATACGACTCACCTTCAGGTGTCAGGCTTAATGAACGCGTCGTGCGATTCATTAACCTTACGCCAAGGCGAGATTCCAGCTTATTCATTTCTTTGCTGATAAACGAAGTTGAGTGGCCAGTATTTTGCGCAGCTTTAGTGAAGCTACCAGCCTTCACTACGGTCACAAAAATAACTAAACCATCTAATAGGGTGGTTGGAGAGCTCATAAGTGTGCCTTTAAGTTTTAAATTCGTCTTATCCAAAATAAGGATCAAATCTATTAGGCTTCATATGGAAATAATGAGTCCACATTCAGTCTATTAATGTTTGAATGTGATTAATATAGAATGTTTTCAAGCTTAAGAGAAGACATAAGTCTATAAACACCAATTATCATGAGCGCCCGTTTGAAGCGAGCCCTACTTTTTAAGAGATCTTATTTATGAAAATATTAGCCCTAGCCGCCAGTAACAGCCGTCAATCAATCAACAAGAAACTAGTCACATACGCGGCGGGTTTATTAGAAACGGGTCTTATTGACAATGCCGATGTTGAAATTATTGATATTAACGACTACGAAATGCCGATATATAGTGCTGACCGTGAACAAGACAGCGGTATCCCGGAGCAAGCACATGCTTTTTATAAAAAAATCGGAGAAACCGATGCCATTTTGATTTCCTATGCCGAGCATAATGGTTCTTACACCGCGGCGTATAAGAATTTATATGACTGGACCTCACGCATCGATATGAAAGTGTATCAAGGTAAAGCGATGGTTATTTTAGCCGCATCACCTGGCCCAGGTGGCGCCGGCAGCGTATTAACTACTGCTAAGAACTCCGCCCCCTATTTTGGTGCCGAGTTAAAAGCTGATCTATCCGTCGCCAGTTTTTATGATAATTTTGACATGGAAAAGGGTGTTATCAGCAATGCTGAGATTCAAGGGCAGCTAGAAGCAGCGTTATCGGCTTTAAAGTGATGGATTCCCTGTAGCCATTCTCGCAGCTACCCTCTCCGTCATTCCCGCGGTTTCTCCCCTGTCATTCCCGCGGTTTCTCCCCTGTCATTCCCGCGGTTACTTAAGCGGGAATCCACCTTTGTCGTTACCCCGTGGAAAATCCTTATGGATACCGGCTCAAGACACTACCGGTATGACGCGTAAATGGATACCGGCTCAAGACACTACCGGTATGACGCGTAAATGGATACCGGTCGATGGCTACACCAACATGATGAGTGACTAAAGCACCACCGGTAAACCCTTTAACCAACGGTGACCCGCTCTGAGTTCCCATTGAATTTTAGCGTCATCGACGGTCACAGCAGGTAGTGCAATCAGGGCTTTTATTGCGCTTTCACACATCGTGGTCACCAGTACCCTGCCTATGCAGGTATGTTCGCCTTTTCCAAAACTCATATTCAAGTTTCGCTTTCGGTCGAACTGTAACTCATTGGCCTGCTCAAATAGTTCAGGGTCTCGGTTCGCTGCGGCGAGCATTAAAAGTACGCCGCTGTTCTTTTTTATAAGCTGCTCACCTAATCGAATATCTTCCAACGCTCTTCGGGCAATAAACAGCGAGGGTGACTCAACGCGCAAGAGTTCATGTACCGCGTTAGGAATCAATTCAGGGTTTTGTCTAAGCTGCTCGAGCTTTTCAGGTTGCTGAAGTAATGTGAGTAAAGCATTGGCGACACCGTAATCGGCATTGATACCGTCGGCCATCAGTAACATGCAATTATCTATCATCACTTGTTCGGTCAAGGCCGGGTTCGACTCATTGGCCGTGAGTAACTTAGAGATAAGATCACTACTTGGTTGTGCTTTCTTGTTTTCAATAAGTGTTTGAAAAAAAACACGAAAATCACCTAACTCCTGGTTTAGCTGATCTCTCACCTCTCGACTGGGGATAATAGAAAACAGATAAAAAAACCAATCACTCCAGTTTTTTAAATCTGTATGTAATTGAGAACGGGCTTGCTCGCCCTCAATGCCAAATATCTCGCACATAAATTCGGTACATAACGGGGTACAAAGCTGTGTTAGAAGGTCGGCTGAGTTTTTATTAGCAGCTTCATTAGTAGCTTGATTAATCGTCTTCGAAAATATGGCATTTACATCGATCATGGACTCAAACGAGGCTGACTTCATTTGCTCATGGAATGCCCGTGTGATGAGCTTTCTCGGTGCGGTATGTTCAGGTGCATCCAAAAAAGGCAGGGTATTATTAGCCACATTCGCGCAGGTAAGCTTGTCACTATTGCGTTGGCTCACGACCGCAAAAGGCGAGGGTGTATTGCTAAAACGTGCATCTGCTAAAGCATTAGCGATATCCTGATGACGGGTCATTACCCAGTTGCCGCTTTTACTTTGAAATATGGGGTGCTGCGCTTGTAAAAAGCGAAGAGTCGGATACGGGTCTTCAATAAAACGCTGATCAAAAGGGTCAAATGACGTGATATCAATCGTAGCCGCTTCAGCCGCGCTAGTTTCGCAGGCTCTGGTCTTGTCAGCAGGGGTTTTATCTGCCTTTATTTTATTCGACGGGATAGCCGCTGGAGCTATCTCTTCGCCAGCGTTGAAAGTTTGTTTCGCTTTAAACTTATCAAGCAGGGGTCTGAGAAGTCTCACGGAGCACCTTGTCTATTTCTAGGTTATTGTTATGAAGATGAGACTGAATCACCGCTCTATCTTCTGCATTCAATTTAATGCCTGCCGCTAATTTGGCGAGAATTTTTACATTGTAATAACGGATAGCCGCCGACAACATAAATACTTCATCAGTCAGATCTGCGGTGGTACTGGGTGAGCAAATATCAGCGATGTTATCTGAGGCCAGTTTGACATGAACGCCAGCAGCTAATAGCTCCAATACTCTCGGAATACAATTATAAGTCGGGCTACTTAAAGGGCGTAATTGACGCATGCCGATAGCCGCTGAAGGGCAGCATATTAGCCCAATATTATGTTCCAGCATGCCGTCAACTAAACGCTGGAAGCGCGTCTCATCATACATCGACGGTGAAATCATATGTACCGCCCAAATAGAAGGTTCAGGATTAGAGGCCGGGCTGGCTATGTTTGAGTCATCATTAAGAATCGGTGAGCCATATTTTTTGACTGCTTCAATTAAGCGCTCAGTACCCGTCTCTGTTGGCTCATTTCGCTGGTCGGTATGCACATGCAAGATACAGCGTTTGTCTTTTGCGATATGTATCATGCGCTGTAAGTGTTCTTCAAAACCGATATGATCCGGGTATTCATCATGATCATCGGCTTCAGGCAAGGCTGCGAGAAAATCTGCTGACTCCGCGCCTTTAGCAAAAACCTCCCAGCGTTCGGGTGCATCATTTAAAAAACCTAAAGGCGAATAAGCGGCTATTTGAAGGTCGATTTGACCCTGCCTTTCACGTTTTATCGTTTGCATCATTTCAAGTGCCGACAAACCAACACAGTCAGCTGTCACATCTACTAGCGTATCTGCCCGACGGGTATTGCTTTCAATCATCACATCAAGGCTGTGATTCACCCGGCGGTGGAAATCTTCGCTCTGGTAGGCCGGGCTAGCATGCAGCTTATGAATTAAATGGTGTTTCTCATGCAAAGAAATATGTGAGGTTTCCAGAATGCTTTGCTCGGCCACCAAGATGTAAGACTCATCAAGGGTATTTGAACGGTCCAGATGAAGGTGGGCGTTATGCATGCCGCCAAGGCTTGCAATTTCTGCTTCTAATTTCAAATAGAAAGGGGAGATATTTTTAATACGCATGTTGTTTTTTTATCCTTATTTTATCCCTGATAAGGTGCCAGAAACGGGCACCGTAAATCACTTGGGTTTTTAGTCTTGCCGGGCTTGAGCCGTAATCCTGAAACCAGCAAACGCCTTCATCAATTAAATCTATTTCTAATATCCATGGGCGCGGCACCGTGGGCGCGATAACCTTCAAATTTAAGGTAACTTTTTCACCCGGTGCTACAGGTTCAGTGAGTTCAGTGAGTCCGTCTTTCCATACTTTTACTTTGTTATTCTTTCTCTTACGCCAGCGATTGGCGAGAAAAATGCCACTTTGTTTTGACGGTAACCAAGTCACCTGACTTTTATTCTCAAGTACCACCTTTAAATTGAGCGACTGTTCTGGTGAGAGTGCCGGGTCTACTGATGAACTAATTTTGGCCTGAAAACCATTCTCTGGCAGCACCTGAGTAGACACTGTTGGAAAGTTGTTTAATGAGTTCTTCGATGGCGTACAATTCAAGGCGCCATCAATCTCATGCTTCAAGTGGTCTGCGAATACGGCCGCCTCGGGTGGCTTAAAAAAGCCAACATGGTGAGTGTGTAAAAATGTCACCGATAACTCGCCAGAGTAATACTTTGGCCAACCCCTTTCAGGGGTATAAAAGTGACGATAGGGCGTTTGTTTACTGCGTTTAACATAAAATAAGGCGGTTCTGCCATCATAGTGACGCGGAATAAAGGTTTCGATTAAAAATAAGAGCTGCACCTTTTCCTGTAATAATTTCAGTTGTTGTGCAATCTCAAAAGCAAATCTACCGCCTGCGCAGAAGCCGCCGATAATGTAGCTTTCGTTGGGTAAGCTTGCTCGTATTTCTTCTGCGAAATGTTTGCTCAGAGCCTTCTCGTTTTCAGGCGATTTGAAATGCAGCTCCATCAATGAGCGAAAACCATAAACCGGTTGCTCAGGCCCCATTAGATCGGCAAAGGCCTGAAGCTCTGCATTACCTTGGCAGCCATAAAATATAGCGGGTTTAGAACCTAAGGTATTCAGGCCAACAATTAATGAGTCGGGTGTTTTTTTAAGCCCCTGCCAGGCCGACATAAAATTCGCGATTTCGTTATACACTTCTTCTGAGAGGTACTTTGACTTATTGAAGGCGGGCATTTCATCTTGTTTGCTTGAAGCTAAAGCGTCTTGAGCTGCAAGTTGTTCTGATAAAAAAGCATCAAATTCTGACAGTGTAGGGTGGTCATAAAATAGACCCATTTCGACAGAGCGGCCCAGATTTTTTTCTAAGGCGGTAATAAATTCTGTCGCACTGAGTGAATCGCCGCCTAAGTCAAAAAAATCATCGTCGATGTTGACGGAAGGTACAGCTAATACTTCTTTCCAAATAGACGCGATAAGTGTTTGCTGCTCAGAGCAAAGCTCTACGGCAGTAGGGGTATCCCTCCGGCTAGCATCGCTACAAAATTCTTCAGTTAGACAGTGCCGTTGTAGCTTTCCACCTGAAGTACGGGGTAGCTGTTTTACAAAGAACATATGATGCGGAATCTTATGTTGGGCTAATGAACTGGCAAGAAATGCACGCAGCTCATGTTCGTTAACTTTATGCTTCGACTGTATGGGGCTCGCCTTTATTGAGCTCGGTTTTAGCACAATCGCCGCGGCGATATCTTCGCCTAAACTCAGATGCGTGAAAGCAAAACAAGCGGCATCGTCTATCAAGGGGTGTTGTCGTAAAAGAGTATCGACTTCGATGGGCGATATTTTCTCGCCGCCGCGATTAATAATATCCTTGATCCGTCCGCTGAGAAATAACTGGCCGCGCTCGTCGAGATAGCCTTCATCACCGGTTTTGAACCAGTCATTAATAAAGTCTTCATTCTGTGGTTCTGAACCAAGATAACCAGAAAAAACGTTGTTACCCCGAACAATGACTTCCCCCCGCTGGTTAACTTTAGCTGGGTTACCCATATTGTCGGCGATTTGAATATCTGGCCCGGCGCTTTTGCCTACCGTGTTGGAAACATCAAGCGTACCGCTATCACTCGTCTTGTTGGCGAGCGTATTGCTGGTGATTACGCCAGCGGTTTCGGTCATGCCATATATCTCAATCACAGGCAGCTTGAACAGGTCCTCAAATGCCTCACGGATAGCAGCAGGTAAAGGGCTCGAGACCGAACGACAAAAGCGTAAGGAAGAGCAATCTACATTAATCTGTTCTCTTTTCGCTTTAGCAAGCAGATCTTGCATCATGGTCGGTACGGCCTGATACCAGCTTGGTTTGAACGCATCTAAGGCTTTGAAAAAGCTATCTGCACTCATGTCACGGCTAAACACAATACGGCCGCCCACTGCGAGTGGTGCCAGCATCAAATCCAGTAAGGCACCAATATGGAATAAGGGCATCATGTTCAACGCGCAGTCATCTGCTGTCAGCTTAAGTGTGCTGATCAGATTGTTGCTAGAGGTGAGTAAATTCTGGTGAGTGAGCGGCACAGCTTTTGGTAAACCCGTTGAACCCGAGGTATGCAGAATCAATGCTATGTCAGTATGTTGGAGCGGTGCTGAGTCTATGACAGTATCATTAGCCGTGAGGGTAAGTTTTGGGGTAGTCGGTTCAAGTACGAAGACGCCAGCAGGCGCCTCTTCAGGAATGTTCAATACTAGCGTGGCAATGTTGAAGGTATTTGCCACATTAATCACAGCAGCAGCCACTTCGTATGCGGTGATTATCAGCCTGATATTGAGCTGTTTAAAAAGTGCTTCAAGCTCAGCTTCTTTATACTCGGGGTTGAGCGGCACGCAAGTCGACACACTCATCACCGACAGGCAAACTAATGCATTTTCTGGCCCTTGAGGCAGTAAAACGGCAATGCGGTCGTGTTGGTTTATCCCGGCTTCAGAGAGTATTTTCCAAGTAGCCTTACAGCTTGCAAGAAGTTCGCGGTAACTAAGTGCTTCCTTACCTGAAACATGAAATGCAAGCTGCTTATCATACTTTAGGGCAGCATCACTAATGAGTGATTGTATCGTGCTTGTGCTGGGTATGGGAGTACCCGAGTTTATGGTATCCATTTTTAATACTTATTTTTCCGAAACTATATTATTTTATTTTTTGACGGTAGATCATCCTTGTCAATGAGTCTAGCAGTTGGGTTTATGAGTGCCAATAGCTGTTTCTTAATCATCTTGAATTGAAAGAAAACTAGATATCTTGTCATTTAGAGCCATACTGATATTGGCAAGAATAAAATTTCAAATTCAAATATGCGAGGGTTTTTCCCTAAGCATCTCTTCTATGAGCTGTATGTATGGAAATACACGAGATACTTAAACTATTAACACGTTTAACTGAGCAAACCTCAGTTAAAGACGCGGTTATAACCTTGTCTGAATTAGTTGCTGAAAGCTTTTCTAATGTGTCATTGGTCGTATATGATCTACACTCGATTCGAGTTGATGAGTCAAAAGTACAAAAGGTCGTCTGCATTAATACCCTGGATCATGACGAATTTATTTACCTCAATGACGATAGCGCTTTGCTGGATGCCTATGAGAATTCTTGTGCTGTTAAGCAGCAAATTGAGGGCGCTAAAACCAAGCTCATTTTTCCAGTGGTTTTGTACGATAAGACTATCTCGCACTTTATTATCTTCGAGCATGAATACCCAGACGGACAATATGCGAGTTTAATCCCCGAGTTATTGAAGATCTGCACCAATGTATTCAGAAGCCTACATGAAAAAGGCTATGACCCATTAACACGTATACTTAATCGACAAGCCTTTGACCAAGTCACCTCAGACATTCGTTACAATGAAAACCCCTCACCAGATTCCGGAACAGAAAAACAATTTAAAGCCATCGCGATTCTAGATATAGACAAATTCAAAGCCATTAACGACAACTACGGCCATGCCATCGGTGATGAAACCCTGGTTTTATTTGCGCAAGCTATTCGCTCGGTACTTCGTCAAGAGGATCTGTTTTTTCGCTATGGTGGTGAGGAGTTTGTTGTACTCATCAAAGAAAAAAGTGATTCAGAACAAGCGCATACCGCACTTGAGCGTTGCCGGCATGCGATCGAAGAAAAACGTTTTCCACAAGTCGGAAGTGTGACCGTGAGCATCGGTTATGCCGATTTAAACCCAGAAGCACATTTCGCAGACGTCTTATCAAAGGCCGATAAAGCGCTTTACTACATAAAAAATAATGGCCGAAATAACGTTGAGTCTTACGAAGAATTATTGGGGAAAAACCTACTCGAAGAAGTGAAAGACATCGAAGGTTCAGCTGATTTTTGGGATTGATTTAGCGTGGTATAAACTGTCTGTAAGAATAGTGCCAGCATTGCGTCGGAATAAATTCCGACAGGTTTTGAATACTCAGCGGAGTAAAACCTTATGGGTGCCGTTTCACCCCAAGGTAAAATAAAAGGTCGCGCCTTTACCTTCTTCAGCTTCAGCCCATATTTCGCCACCATGTTTCTCGATAATGCGTTTAACCGTCGCCAAACCTACACCCGTACCCTTGAAGTCATCTTCGGCATGTAAGCGCTGGAAGGTCGCAAATAACTTACCTGCGTATCTCATATCGAAACCTGCGCCATTGTCTTTAATAACATATACAGTGGGCTCAGGCCCCATAGTTTCTGACGACATAGGTTCTGAGGACATAGTGTCCTTGTTGGTTCTGATCCCTTTATTTGAAGGCTGGCTGGTAAAGCTTATTTCGGCGTGCTCAACTTTAGATGAATACTTCCAGGCGTTGTTAAGTAGGTTTTCAACTACCGAATAAAGCATGCGTTTGTCGCCTTCAACCACCATATTGCTTTCTATTTCTATTTTCACCTTACGCGCAGGCTCGCGTTCATGCATAACCTGGGCAATAGCTTCAGCCATTGAACTTAAAGACACCTTAGTATGTTCAATTTCCTGTTTCTGCATACGCGCGAGATCCAGTAAACCGGTGATTAAATCGTCCATTTTATCAGCACTGTCTGTGACTTTTTGAAATATCTCCTGGGCCTCAGCACTTAGCTCAGGTAGGTAATCTTCTACCATAATTTCACTGAAGCCTTTAATCGTTCTTAAAGGCGCGCGTAAATCATGTGATACGGTATAGCTAAATGACTCCAGCTCTTTATTGGCGACTTGCAGCTCTTGGGTGCGCTGGTGTACTTTTTCTTCCAGCCCCGTATTTAGCTCGCTCACTTCATTGAATAAACGGGCATTTTCAAAAGAAATTGCCGCCTGAACCAGCAACATTTTAATAATCTCAAAACGTTCCTGAGGAAAGGCGTGATAAGAAAGCGTATTTTCCAAATACAAGGCACCTAGTACTTTTTCACGATAGGTGACGGGTATACATACGACCGATTTAGGTTGCTGCGATTGCAGGTAAGGGTCTTCGATAAAGGCAGTGTTCGCACTGCTGATAATGCTTGACGTATCCTCTTGATGTACTTGGTCAGTATTGCTTCTCAAAACATAATTAATTAAAGATACCGGCAGGTTCGTTACGCTATTCAGGGGGCGTGATTGCAGGTCAAACTCACTGTCATGCTGCTCGCTTGAAAGTGCATTCACATTGGCTTCAACCATGACGCCTTCAGGCGACGTTAACATTAGCGCGGCGTGTTGCGCGCCGGAATTCTCCAGAATGGCATGCATTACCTTAGCCACCAGGTTTTTAATCGCTAACTCACTCGATATTGCCTGGGTCGACTTCATAATGGTCGAAAGGTCTAAACCTTGCTGGCTACTGGTTTTAGTGAGAATTTTCGACTTGTTTTGAGTACTTGATTGAGAATGACCTTGCAAGGTGACAGGCATGTCATTGTGTAGTTGATAATAAGCTGGCTCATCAATCAGCATTGGCTCATAGCGCTCAATAAGCTTATTTACTTTTATTCTGCAGCCCCAGTGCTGGTATAAATGCAGTGCTTCTTGAATGTGACTGACCGCCGTTTTAGGCAGCTTTTTGTCTAACCAGAAGGCACCGTATAACTCGTTGGCTAAGGCTTGATATTGTAAAAACTCATTCTTTTCAGCGGACTCAATCGCGGCTTCATATAATGGTGCAAGGGTCTCGATCGACTGATTCAAACCGCGCCCTCGTTCTGCCTGCAAGAGCAAATACTTATGCTCGAAATTTGCTGGGCAAAGCGTAGATAGCTCTTTAAACTTAATTAGTGACTGATCAAGCAAGTGCTTGAGTTCGTTTTGCGTATCCTCACTCGCAACGTAAAGTTGCTTACATATTAATAATCCAGAAATAAAGTTATGTTCTACGGAGGTAATATAACCAGACATTTGAGATGGAGAAGATTTTGCTGATTTAAACGAATGCCAAGCTGCCTCAGGTTGATCGCTCCAGAAGTGCCATTGTAGCTGCAAGTGATCGATGAAGAGCTTGACTCCTGAAGACTGTATTCGACTCCATTCTTCGTTGGTAAATGCAGATGCAGTTAGTTGATTTTTTAAGCCTGGTTGAGTGAGCATGTCGAGTAATCTGCGATAACTACTGCCACCGACGGAGCTAAATCTGTGTTTCAGTATCAGCGATTCTAAGTATTTTAAACGAGTGTCGAGCTGATCTAGCGGTAAGCCTTGAGCATAATGGTTGATGATGGAGTTTGAATAACCTGCCACAACACCGCGTAATATATCGCCATACTCATAGCCTATTTCGTGCGCTGTAAGTTGAAGCTCAATCGCCTGTTTAAGCGGGTGAGTGTGGAACCAAACGAAAGAGCCTAAAACCATGTAGATAAAGGGTAAATCAGCGCACTTTGGGTAGTGCTCAAGTAGTCTAAGTGTGGTGCTTGCTACTTCTTCAGCTTCTAAGTATCGTTCTTGTTTCGCTAACATTGCGCTATACATAGCATAAAGAACAAGCGCTTGTTCATTGGTGCCTTGCTCTAGGGCCGTACTCATGCCTTTATATACGATATAAACGTGTAAGTTTTGATTGCCGGCTATTTGGCAGGCACCGGTTAATTGAGAGCATAAGCGGTAAATTAGTGAGGTTTCAATTGGCATTGTCGTATTAAATTGTGTCGTAATTTCATTTGTCCAATTCTTTTTGGCGAGCTGGCTTTTGAGTGCCTGATGTTCCTTCTCAATTAAAGTATCGTCTATTTTTTCAATTTCAGGTATTTTGACCTTGCAAAGGCGTAAACCTTCTAGACCTTTTTCTATACTATAGTTTGTATTAGTTATGGTTAATTGTGTGGCTAAAAGGAGGCAAATTTGGGCTTTTTCTAAACTTGACTTGGCGTGTTGCAGAAGTGTCTCTGAAAGACGTTTAGCTTGGTTAGTGTTCGTTATTAGAAACTCACTTTCAATGTGAATTAAATTAAGATCGTAACTGAGTGTATAGTCACTTTTCCAGCTAGTGTCAGGTAATTGTTCAACGCCTATTTGAGCGTATATAGCTGCTGCCTCCCAAGCACTAGCCTGCTTGGCTTTTTCCGAGGCCTGAAGGTTTAACTGGGCCAAAAGTAAGCGTTCTGGCTCAGTTTTAATCCATGAGCGACCCTGGTTTAATTGCTCGACAATTGGAAATAGCTGATTTTCAAGTTGACCCGTTTCGGTATGCTTGTATAACAAGCGGCCAATGCTTAGGTGGGCCAGTTGGCGCTCGTTGTGACTTAACGATTGGTAGGCCGCTTGTAACATACGATCATGAAGAAAACGACAATGGGGTACTAAGGGGGATACTTGGGTCGTTAAATTTACAGGCTGCGGGCTTGCATCCCTTGGTTCAGTTTGACTCTCTATAACACCTAAAAGCCAATCACCGCCTTCCTGCAGCAGTAAGCCATCTTTCAAGGCTGGCCACAGTTGTTTGACGGTTTGAGGCATGCTTTGATCTGAAATAATACTCAGGGTTTGCAGGTCAAACAGGCTACCGATACAAGACGCCTGTTGTAATAAATGTTGAGTTTCTTTAGGTAAGAGCTGCATTTTTCCTAACATTAACTCAACCACGTTATTGGTGATTTCCTGAGCCTTAATGTCTTCTAGGTTCCAGCGCCACCTTTGATTTTTTAAATCGAAATTGAGTAATTTTTCACTGTAAAGGGTTTTTAAAAACTCATTGACAAAAAATGGGTTGCCCCCGGTTTTTTGCTCAACTAATTCTGCTAGCGCTTGGGTTTTACTGGCTGTCTGATGAAGGGCATCGACTAATAACTGATTAACCTGTGCTTCTTGTAAGGGTTGCAGAGTGATAGTGCTAGCGCTTGGGTAAGCGCTTTTAATTTGATCCAATGTTTGTCTTGCTGGGTGGCTAGCATCTACTTCATTATCCCGATAGGCGACCAGCAGTAATAATCGACAGCCCGCATTTTCTGCATCGGCACTCATTAACTTGGGTAATAAACTTAAGGTGCCTCGGTCGGCCCATTGTAAGTCATCAATAAATATAACCAAGGGGCGGTCTTGGGTAATGTGTTGAATAAAACGTTGTAATACCAAGTGAAAGCGGTTTTGAGTTTCCTGAGCCCCTAACTTGGGTAAGGGGGCAACGTCTCCCAGTACGACTTTGAATATATCCATAAAGTCGATGAGTACGCGTGCACTGGTTCCGAGGGCTGAGTTCAGTTGTTCACGTAAGTCGATTAAGACACTTTCTTTTAGACTCAGTGCATGTTGCACCCAATCTGATAAGGCTTGTTGCAACGCTGAATAGGGGGTGTTTTTCTGAAATTGGTCAAACTTGCCGCAGCTGAAAATACCACTATGGGCGGCTATCGGTTTGTGAATTTCATGAATCAGGGCAGATTTTCCAATGCCCGCAAAACCTTCTATAGCTAATAGCTGCGGTTGGCCTTGGGCTGCTTTATAAAAGCTGTCCATCAGCTGCTTAACTTCTTGTTCCCGCCCGTAAAGTACTTGGGGTACTTGAAAGCGGTCAGAAATATCATGCAAACCCAGCGTAAAAGGCGGTATAGGATTACCTGCCATAATATGTCGAAGGCAAACTTCTAGATCCTGCTTTAAGCCTACTGCACTTTGATAGCGTTGCTCTGCTGTTTTATGCATCAGCTTATCAATAATATCCGACACGGCTTGGGGGATATTAGCGTTAAGCGTATTTACAGGTTTTTGAATACGCGCAATATGGGCATGCACCAGGCCAATTGCATCATCAGCCGAGAAGGGTAATTCCCCTGTTAAAAGCTGATAGAAAGTAATACCTAAGGTATAAAAGTCGCTGCGGTAATCGAGTGAGCGGTTCATGCGCCCGGTTTGTTCAGGTGATATATAGGACAGAGCACCTTCCATATTTTCTGGCGGCGCTAAGGCGGGTTGCTCGCGTGAGAGTAGAGAGGCCAAGCCGAAATCTATAATCTGCACATTTTGTGTATCAGGATTTATGACAATATTGCCAGGGTGTAAATCTTTATGTATCACCTGCGCATGATGAATAACGCTTAAGGCATCGGCTAATTGAACTGCAATATTGAGAAATACCTCAAGGGGAATTTGTTTATGCTTAAGGCTGTCAACGTATTGCTGAAGGTTGATGCTGCCAGAGTTCTCCATGATTAACCAAGGTTGGCCAGATTGATCGATTAAGTCGATAAAACGCACAATGTTTGGATGATCAAAGCTACGTAATATTGCAGCAGATGTCGATAAGCGTGCAAATTGAGAGGCGTTGGCCTGCTCACCGCACGTTCTAAGAATGACGGCGCGCTGGTCGCTTTTTCGAATGCCTTTATATACCCGTGTAGAAGGCGAGGTAAAAAGAGCATCTGAAATTTGGTAAGCGTTTAATTTGGGCATTTATGATTCATGTTTTTTATAGAACGTTGTTTTATAGCAAGTTGTTGTCAAGAAAGCTGCTGTTTATAAAATTGTTCAATTGCTAATTATTGTACAGGAAAACTCTATTTATAAGAGTATAGGTCAAGCTTTGTAACTTGAACCTCAAAAGACAATATTTTACTCATTCATCACTAGGTTATTGAATCGTTTACAATTGTTCGCGTTTGAGACGTAGTAATTTATTCTGGTGCTTTTATACTCCGCCCAACTTTTATTATGTTGGTGGCATTATGACTCAGGAAATCAATTTACGTGAACTCTCTCATGGTGAAAGCTTATTCTATAAGGCCGCACTGTCTAATAGCGCATTGTCTGCAATTGCAGGTAATATTCCATTAAATGTATTACAAGACTGTTTTAATTTGCTCATGCAGAAACATGTATTTCTGCAGTGTGTAGTCTCAGAAGATGACAATAAATACTATTTCACTCAAAGAGCTGTAATGCAACAGTTGATTGATCACGTTGAATTATCAAATCAGTCTGAAATTTCAAGCTACGATCAGGCGCATAATTTTTTTCAGCAAACACTTAATAGCGCCATAAATGCACAAAAAACATTGATTGAAGTGACCTGTCTAAGGCCTAGTGCCTCAGGTGAGACCTATTTGGTTTGGCGACTTTCTCATGTGATTTCTGATGGAATTTGCTTGATTGATTTGCATCGTGAATTTTTAAGCCTGTGTGACCAAATGCTAATGAAGGGGGCTTTAAGTAATACAAATAGCGAGATTAATAAAACTATTCCAAATTGTATTGAATCTAGGTTGTCGTCCAGGCCGGATGATAAAAAGGTAGAAGACATTACCGAAGGCTATCTTAACGTGATCAAACAAGCGCCGCATCAGGTTTTATGCCCTGAAAAAGCTGTTTCAAGTGATTTGCATTTTACGAGTGATCAGCACTTCACAACAGATCAGCATATAGAAGTTATTACACACAGACTATCAGAGTCTCAAACTGAGGCGGTGTTGGCATGGTGTAAGCAGCGACGCCTTAGCTTTAATGATGTTTTTACAGCGGCTTTATTTCTTAAAGCAAAGGAGCTCACCAGACAAAGTTCATTTTTACTGAGAACAGCGGTTAATCTAAGGGCTAAGGTTGAGCCTAATATCGATAAAAATCAGCTCTTGACGGCGGCGAGCAGTATTATTACCTCAACAAGTATACAGCCAGGAGATGATTTGGAGGTGCTTTCTCGTAAAGTCAGAGTCTCGGTTAATGAGGCTTTAACAGATGCGCCATACATTGAAAACCTTGTAGCTAACAAGGCAATACTTAAAGAATTGGCAACTACCTTGGCCTTTCATATGTCGAATGTCGGCAGGTTGGCTATTTCCAATGATTTTGAAGCCTTTTCGCTTGAAAACTTTGTAATGGCCCCCGGTACCAGTTGTGGCAAAACACTGCCAGTAAATGTGAATACCTTTAATAAACGTATTTCAATTAGCACGCATGCCTTACTTGAAATATATCCTC
>Ga0105348_1000847_pt1 | contig 21855 bp, 16 predicted proteins | sample EN8Hudsemesocosm_2_FD_83504 | JGI IMG/M metagenome (GOLD analysis project Ga0105348, IMG submission 83504) | Methane-oxidizing microbial communities from mesocosms in the Hudson Canyon - EN8C Hudson Canyon | ecosystem: Environmental > Aquatic > Marine > Cold seeps | place: Hudson Canyon... | reverse complement strand
GCTGTAGATTGATCAATCAAACGATGATCGAACGCTTTCAAACGAATGCGAATTCTTTGATTTGACATGTATCAAATCCCCTTTTTAAAGAACAAAAAAATACATCCCTCTGCTTCCTTATGTGCCGGAAGGGGGTGTATTACTAAATAAACATTCAACGCAAAATTAGCGTTGCTGTATTAAGAAAAAAACTAAGTCGTTATTTTCTTAATTTGCTTTATGTTTAGATTTGTAGCAAAACATATAAAACAAAATCACACACAGTTGCCTGAATGTGGACGCGTATTATACATAAGTTTGTAAATTGAGCAAGGGCTTTCTTACTTCTACCAATCGGAGGGTAATAAAATATGCCTTAAGCCGAGTTCAGGTTAATTACTTGATTTACCTAAAAGGTTAGCAATCAACTCACCTTTCTCATATTAGCATTCGCTTGTTCTATATGTTCTTCTTTCAACTCAACTTTTAACTTATGTCTATAGAGCCTAATAGCACGACATATTTTAGTTGTTGCTTCAATTCTAGAAATTAACGGCCATGTTGCTTTTTCTGCCTCTTGCATTTGTTGTTGAACAGACTTAACTGTTGGGTTTGAAAATACTTTAGTTATATTTTCTATTGCTCTTTTAGGAATTATATTGATATCACCTAGGTAAGATTGCTCTAAAATTGAACGTGTTTTGTGTACAGCAAGCTTAGCTGTATTTGTAGGGACAATTTTCTCTATTGCATTGCAACCAAAGACGCTTGTATGTCGTAGAGTTTGTTTGAAATAATCTGTTGCCATTGAAAAAATACTATTTTTGAACTTGTCTGAACGTGGTAGAAATGGCATGACCAATGGGTTTGTCTGTGAAACAATCGTATGGTTAACACCATATATTCTCGAAAGTTGCTGAATAGGTATGTCTAAGGAAATGGAACCATCAACAAATTTTCTATTAATAATATAGGGACGTACTTCCCCCATTGAAGTCATTGCACATAGTTGTACAGGAGGGTATGCATAAGGTAACGCAGTTGATGCTTTAACTGCTGTACTTATAATAACGTTTCGTGCAGAGACATGATTTAACAGTCTTGCTTGTTGGTGCAAGTCTAACGGGGAAACACTAATATTAATTTCTATACCTGTTTTTAAATAGGCTTGTTCAAAAGTCATTAAGTCAAAAAAGTGAATAATGGCATTTTCAAGAGCTGTAGGATCAAAAACAGACTCACCAAAAGGTATAGATAAATCAAAGATATAACCAAAATTCTCATGAATTCTTTCAGGTGTTAACTCAGCTAACGCTTCTTCTTTAGTTCGTGTACCTATTAATGCAGTAAATATTGCACCAGCACTAGAGCCTGATATCACACTAGGAAGTAAATCTTGCTCTAATAGTGTTTTGACAAGACCACAGTGAAAAAAACCTAAACCTGCAGCCCCAGAAAGAATTAGTGCTGTTTGCCCATATGCCTGAGATATTCGATCAAAAAAATCAGTTTTTTCATATAGATTTAAATGGCTATCATCTAAATATATAGTTTTTAGTGATAGTCTAACTTCTTCATTGAACTCTTCAATTAGGTGTTTAGTGCCTATATTTGATACTTGATAAAGCTCTGAGTTTCCTATGTTACCTAAATTACCATGTAACCCTTCACAAATAATTGAAACTAATTCATCAATATCGTTAAGAATACGAGCATTTCTGATTAGTTTTAAACGATGTCGAATAAGTTCATAATCATAAAATGGACTTTCATCTTCAGACTTCCATTTATTATTACCAACTAATTCATCTAACATCAAACAAGCATCTTTGTACTCTTCGTAGCTTCTTGCATTGTCAATGATTTTTCTAAGTTTTTGTTGTGATAATTTTGACATCTTTAGCATTCTGCCCGACTGGCTATTTTAATCATGCCATTTAATATGAACAAATTAGAAACGACAAACTAAAAACCTTATAATCTATTTTTTATGGGAGTTCTTAAATTTACGAATTAATTATTAATAGCTGGGGATTGCTTCTCATAATGACCTCTTAATAAACAAAGACCAAGTTAAACTCTTTGGATTTTAACTTTATCTTCTACAATCGTTAATTTTTCATCTCTTGATTTTTCACCTAAATCATCAATAGTTACCGTTGGATCACTAATGGATCTAATCAATAAATCGAGTGAATCTGTAATATAATCAGTTAATGGCTCCAAAGAATCTAATTTATCGTTACAGCAAAGCAAGCCTACATTTATTTCGTTATTATAAGTAACTAGCGTTACATTTAACCCTCCACCTGGCGCGATTGTAGAGACAGGAAATATTGAATCTAATTGACAATCTCCAAAAAAAAGTGGGATTTTAGGACCTGGTACATTCGACACTAACAGGTTACCTAATGGCCTCACTTTATTTGAGATATGCAATAATTCACAAATGAGAGAACAAGTTTGGTAAAACAATGAAGCATGAGTGTATGCTGTAGGTGAATAGGTTTTCACTTCTTGTTTTACTAAAAAGTTAGAGTTAACAACTTGACGCAATCTTTTATATGGATCAAGCCGGCCATGAGCCATTTTTACTAACGCTATGGCTATTTGGTTTCCTTCACGATGATCACCAGGTGCACGCAAACTCACCGGCATTTGACAAATAAGTGGCTTTTCAAAACGGTCGCATTTGTAGTCGCTTAAAAAGCGATGTGTGGCCATATCTATTACCGTTAGCATAAAATCGTTCACTGTACAGCGAGCTAATTTACATGCTGTTAGCACCTCTGGTAAAGGAAGCTTACAAGTAGCCATTGCCCTTTCAGCTGTTACTTGCCCTGTTAAGACCGTGCGATGGCCAGAAAAAGGAATCGCATTATCAGTACGATTAGGCTTTATCATTCTCAAAGTGTTGCTTAACAACAAGGTCGATATATCGACAAAGTATCGTGTAAGATTTATTAGTAATTTAACTGGATTCTTTGATGATGTTGCTATGCCATTGTCAGTTAGGTCTCGTTTAATAGCCCAGAAAGGAATGAAATCATCAGATTCTTTGGGCTTACATGCACCAATAACCCAGCTTAAAAGGGTAATACCATCACCATAAATATGATGAATTTTTTTATATAAAATAAATTGGTTACTACTTTTAGAATAAATCAAATGAAACTGCCAAAGCGGCTTTTTAACATCTAACCTTTCTTTATGAACATTTACTATCAGCTCATTAATTTTTTGAATATTATCTATATCATCTACTTCATGACTTTTTATATGATAATTTATATCAATTTTATCTACGGTATTGAAAAACAAAGGTACCTTTAAAAAAGAAGTGACCGTACGATTAAAAGGAGTTTCAGGTTTATCGAAAGATTTTAATTTTTCAATCATAGATAGAAGATAGTTGTAATCTTTTCCTTCTGGCAAAGAAAAAACTAGCGCACCCGCAACATGTTTTGGGCTAACATCGGTTTCCGTTAAAAAAAAGGCCCTATCCATTAAACTCAACTTTGCTTTCATAAAAATCCTTATTCAGTTAATGATTTGCTAATTATTTGACTCTTAATTTCTTGAATACCTTTTAATTCATTATTAAAAAAAGGCTGTAAACTAAAAAATATTGTCATTAAACTTCGGTAAATCACATCAGGATTACCCAGTGTAGTACCTTGCATTTGATAAAGATTTAAACTTTGATACATAGTTAAACTGATAATATCTAATAAAAAATCTAAATTTGATTGCTCACCCTTTAATATGTTTTTTTGTAAAAGCGTCGATAAAATATTAGTTAATTTTTTTCTTTGATTACTTGCATTACGCTGTAATAATTTATTTATACCTGGATATTTAATCGATAACTCTGCCGAATTTTGAAAAAGAAAACGAAATAAATAAAGTGTATGAAGTGACTGTTGTAAATGAATGAAAAGTTGTTCTAATGTTAAATTTTCGCCACACTCTGGTGTGGTAAGTTTTCCTATTTGATCGCAATACATATCGACCAAAGCTTTAATAATTTGCTCTTTACCTTTGTAATGATAATAAAGATTACCAGGGCTTATATCTAATTCCATCGCAATATCTACACTCGTCACATTTTGCTCTCCTTGACTGTTAAATAAGTCAAGACTGATAAGTAGTATTTTTTGTGGTGTTTTCATCAATAAAGCTCCTAAAATGGCAACATTGGTACTAAATCAGGACGCAAAATATGCAGCTGTCCGTAGCCCGCTAACATGCCTAAAATCCCACCTATAAGAATTAACTTCCACTCATCTGCTTGATAGGCTGGCCTAATAATCCCTTCAAATTCTTCGGGGGTCAGCTCACACATTTTTTCAGTAAGATCCTGACCAATATTAATAGCGTCAGTTGCATATTCATGCGCATAAGAGAAGATTATTTCAGAGTCTTTAAACAATCTTTTAACGATATTTTCTTTCATTAAATAATATTCATCAGGACCTAAGTAAACTGACGTATATGGCTGAACTAAATTTAAATGTTCATCAACTGCATTATTAACATGCGTAGTTAATATTTCCATGACTTGCTCAGAGCTTTCACCTTTTAAAATAGCTTCGGCAATAATTTCAGTATTGAGTAACTTCTCCTCAATAACTTCACAATAGATAGCTGCTGCTTCTTTCTGACGTTTTAAAAACAAACCTTGTAAAGTAAAAGGCCCAACTTTGGTTGGATGTTTCGGTTCAAAAATCATATGTAGAGCAATCCAATTGGTAGCATAGCCAACAATAAGGCCACCAAAAATTAATAACCACCAAGCTTGATAAAAATGCCAAGCGATCATTGTAGGAATACCAAGTAAAAAACCAAAATAGAAACCAGAACGTTCTATAAAAGTAAACTCTTTAGCGCCAACTTTAAGAAACAGCTCATTAAGTATCTCGGGGTTATCAACCATTTTATTTACAATTAGTGACCTTAAATCAATTAACTCTCTAATATTATATTGCACATCTTCTACCAACTTAGGCACAATTTTCGGTAAGGAACTATCTATTTTGAGATAAATTAAATGCTTCACACCACCCGGTAACATTGACCACACGCCTGGAGATGCATCACGCATCACTTCATTAACAACTGAATGAATAGATTGCTTTAGACGACGTTGAATTTGCTGAGATAGTTTTTTTGGATCGATACGCTTGGCAATATCATCTATCGACATGAGTTTACTTAGTAATAGGTCAACTTCTATTTCAGCCATTTCTTTTACGCGACTTGGAATAATTCCCTGCCAACCAAAAATAGGCGGAATACCAATGAATTTCATTGGATAAAACATCATTTTCACAGCGAGTAAATTGGTGCCAAATCCGACAATCGCACTCACAAAAGGTATTATCAATAGATTTAAATTTTGAGAGATAAAATCTATAAGCATCAGTCTTATTTTCCCTATTTTTGTTACCAATAAACAAACTACAAGTTTTGGCTGTGTTTAATTCATGTTCAAAGACAAAGTGATTCCCGTTTTAATTAATGCTAAATAAGCAATAGGAAAAATTGTCATTGAGTATATTATTTGTACATAAAACATCATTGCCCGTAAGTTAGATAAAATCGAAGTAACTTACAATCAAAATATGCCCTTTGTCCTTGTAGGACAAAAGCTTGGCACTTAAAGATAAATTTTTTTAGAATTTAACTCTCACAACAATAAAAATTTTAATCTGTATAAATCAAAATAATTTTGGTCGATTTTTAAACTATTCATTAATTAGTATGTGGTTTCTAAATTTTTTCATTAACATGGCTCCAATGTTGAGAAATGACATACGAATTTAATTTAAACTTTGGAGAATAAAATGACTAAAGATAATGTGAAAAAAGTAATGGAAACGGCTGAAGACGTAACTCGTAAAATCTGGCTAGCTGGTTTAGGCGCTTACGGTAAAGGTTTTGACGAAATACAAGATCGTTACGAGCAATTAAATGACGATGCAAATCGTATATTTGATGAATTAGTCTCTAAAGGCGAAAAGCTTGAAGAAGATACTAAAGCTAAAATCAAAGAAAAAACGTCAGTTGAGCAGCGTGTTGAAGACGTTCGCAAAAAACTTGGTTTTGATTCTTCAGATACAGATTCAAAAATTGAAGAATTAACAGCTAAAATTGACGTTTTGACCGAAGCAGTAAATAAACTGTCTTAATATAAAGCTGACTAAATAGGTACTCTCTAAATTTTAGAACTAGTTTATTTAGTCAGTTGTCATTACTTGGTGGGAAATATACTCACCTGAAATTAATTAAAAGGTAAGTAAAAATGACCACTAAAAATAAAGTAGAAAGCGTAATACGTAATGTTTGGTTAGCTGGACTTGGCACCATAGAATCGCAACGTGAAGCATTAGTTGAATCTTTTGATAAAGCACAAGACAAATCTCAAGAACTCTATAATGAGTTACTAGATAAAGGTGAGAAAGTTCAAGAGCAACTTGAAGATAAATTTGATGAACAAAAGCAGAAGATTAAAGATCAAAGCAACAAATATTTTGATCTGCAATCAAAGGAAAACTCAATAAAACAAGATGAGCAACTTGATAGGTTACTTCATGTTGTTGACGAATTAACTGAGAAAGTAACCGTCATTGTCGACAAGCGTCTTCAAGATATTGAAGCAAAAGCAACTGCTGTAAAAAAAGCGAAGCAAACAGCAAAAAAAATTACTGAAGCAACAGCTTCTGTTGATAAAGCTTCAAAAACTGCTAAGCCAGTTGTTAAAAAAGATTCGACTAAAAAATGATACTTAAAGCTACCTAGTTTTAGGATTCAGGTGCTTTATGGATCTCAGTTTTATAAAACGAGCTAAATTGAAGTTAGTTCGTTTTATAGTTGAGAAATACTGCTCTTATTTTGCATGGTTAGCCTTAAATCTTATTTTTGAGTAAAGGCAGCCAATGACCAAAACCCCATAACATGGTTTGGATAAAACTTATTTTTATGCTGACTTTAGCCATCACCTTCCCTTTCATAACAAAATACTCAAGAAAATGCGCTAACAGTACTACACCAGCCAAAGCTAAAACGTAAAATTGATACTCTGTTGGTAAAGGCGACATTGATAATAAACCCAAAAACGCTAAACCCCATAATCCAACGAGTGAAATTTTAAGCACAAGTATAATAAAATTCATAATCTACTCTCTTCTTTTAATTTGCATATTTATCTCTGATAGCAACTTTATTAATTTTACCAACAGCAGTTAAAGGGATTGCATCGGTAAAACTAACGCTACGAGGCAATTTATATCCCGCAAGAAATTCACGAGTATATTCGATGAGTTGCTCTTTCGTAAGTACTGTATTTGGCTTTAACACCACTTCAGCGTGAACAATTTCACCCCATTTTTTATCTTTTAAACCGACAACGGCACAATCTTGTACTGACCCATGCTTATAAAGTGCAGATTCAACTTCAAGAGAATAAACATTCTCCCCACCCGAAATGATCATATCTTTCATTCGATCTACCAAATATAGGTAACCATCTTCAGATAAATACCCTGCATCACCAGTCAATAACCAGCGCCCTTTAATTACGGCATTGGTTTCTTTTTCATTATTCCAATAGCCAGTCATCATATTTGCTGCTGAAACGGCTATTTCACCTATTTCACCTGCAGGTAAAGGGTTACCTTCAGGATCTCGAATTTCAAATTCGGCGCCGTAACATGGGCGCCCTGCCGAACGCGTTCGTCCAGACTTCATGGCCTTTTCTGAATGGTCAGCATGTTGTAAAACGGTAACTGGCACACACTCTGTTTGGCCATAAACTTGCATTAAATCAGCCCAAGGCATGGAAGCTTTAACTTTGTTTAGTAAAGAATCATCAATGGGTGACGCGCCATAACGAATTCGTTTAAAAGATTCAATGTTATAATCCGAGAATGTTGGTTCATCAACTAACATTTTCATCATGGTGGGTACTAAAAATGCTTGTTCAATTCGATTTTTTTGAAGGTTTTCTAATACAGTGACAGGTTCAAATTGAGCTAATGTAAAAATAGTACTTTGTTGCATTAATGCTGAACTAGTTAAACAAATACCGGCAACATGAAATAACGGAACAACCAATAAAGTATTAGAGGTCTGAAATAACCCTTCCGTCAGTACAACTTGCATACTATTAATATGGGCTTGATGAGAGATCATCACCCCCTTTCCTTTACCTGTGGTTCCTCCAGTATAATTTAATAAACATAGATCAGTATTACTACCTGATCTATCTTCCATTGGCTGAGCTTTTGCTGCTTGTTGATTATAACTTTCAACCTCTTCAGGTAAATCTAGGCTATCGCCAACATATATTAATCGTTGAATAGAAGCACAACGACTTTTCAGTTCAACACCAGCTTTTAGAAAAATATCATCAACAATAAGAACCGAAGGTGTGCAATCATCTATCGTCATCGATAATTCGTAAACAGACCAACGTAAATTTAAAAAGTTAGGTACCATTCCAGCCCAAGATGCTCCCCAAAAGCTAGTGATTGCCAAATCACTATTGAGCGCCAGTATACAAACTCTATCACCTACTTGAGTTTTAGACTGACTTAACACTGATGCACAAGTTGCAACATTATTATATAGCTCACCATAAGTTGTGGTGCGATCACCAGTAACAATAGCTAGTTTGTCTGGACAGAGGTTTTTTCCACGATGAAGACTTTGAGTAATTGACATAATATTCTCCTATATTTTTATTGCTGTTAAAAAGTAAGTTAAAAATGCAAATAAAGAAAAATCACTTAATAACTCTTACCGCATATAAAGCTTTAGCTTTAGCAATTAGTTTTCCATCTATATCATTGATTTCAGTATCTAGCTCAAAATCATATCGACCCTCTTGTAACATTGATTCATTCATTTGTGCTGCTTGTTCTTTTGAAAAATGAGATTCCGCTATAATATCTGTTGTCGCCATATTAACAAATTCAACATCCATACTTTTCAACAATGGAGCATAAGAAGGGTCTGCACGCTCGGTAATTCCTATCATGCCACCTAAAACCTCGGCGGAAGCCCAGATGAATGCGGCATGAATACTGTTAACATGGTTACAAACATTTTTACTCATAGGTAAAGTAACTTTATATAAACCGTTTGAAACACTGTTAAAAGTTATATCCATCAAATTATATAAAGCAATATTGTCTTTAGACCATTGCTCTAACTGTTGTTCTGCTGTGCTCATCATTAAATCCTATTTATTCAAAAAAATGCATAACATCTTTTTAGGAAAGTTATATTAAAACTAAACCGCTACAATTTTAGCTTGCTAAAATCATATCAGCTGCTTTCTCAGCAATAGCCATGGCAGGGGCATTTGTATTACCACTGATAAGTGTCGGCATAATTGAAGCGTCTATAACACGTAAATTTTTAACACCGTGAACTTTAAGCTGACTATCTACAACCGCCATATCATCGTTACCCATTTTACAAGTACCTACAGGATGAAACACTGTACCTAAACGCTCTTTAGCCTTTGCAAATATTTGTTCATCTGTTTCAAAAGCATTACCTGGATGCACTTCATTATCGTAGTGCTGAGCAAGTGCTGGTGCTGTTAATATTTTACGAAGCTGACGCATGCCATTAATCATAACGTCTTTGTCCTTGCCTTCTTTATCAGAAAACAAATTGAAATCAATCTCAGGTGAGTCTTGATAATTAGCCGATTTTAATGACACTGTGCCAGTACTTTCTGGTCGTAATACACAAACATGACAAGAAAAACCATGTTGAGTTAATAATTTAAGATCTCGACCATTATCGTCGAACAATAAAGGCAACATATGTAGCTGAATATCAGGTCTGTCAGCATTGTCATCTGACTTAATAAAACCACCAGCTTCTAAGATACTATTAGCAAGTTTACCCTTTTTCCCCAGTAAATATTTAATGCCATCCGGAACCATTTTCAACAGTCCGGTAACGGTCAAAGTAAAGCCATCCGTTTTTTTACTTTTGACAAGCACACATGCATCAACATGTTCTCGTAAATTCTTGCCAACACCTTTCAGCTCATGAACACAGTCAATGCCATGCTGGACAAGTTCACTTTCATCTCCAATACCAGATAACATCAGTAATTGTGGCGATATAATACTACCACTACTTAAAATCACTTCTTTAGTCGCTGTTAGTGTTCTTTTCTTACCTTTCACAAAAACATCAACACCGTAAGCTTGTTTATCTTTTAACAAAACCTTACTCACTTGTGCATGAGTCAATACAGTTAAGTTAGGCCTAGAGATGACAGGAAGTAAATAAGCATGGGCAGAAGAGCATCGTTTGCCATCTTTTATTGTACACTGATAATAACCAACACCTTCTTGGTCACTACCGTTAAAATCATCTGTGACCTTGAATCCTGCTTGTTGGCTTGCCTCAATATAACGTTTGCTAATGTCATAAAAAACAGGACGATCTGTTACTTGTAAAGGACCATCACCACCATGAAATTCACTTTCACCACGACCATTGGTTTCCGATTTCTTAAAATAAGGCAAAATATCGTCAAATGACCAACCTTCATTTCCTAGTTCGGCCCAGTGATCATAATCTTGCTTTTGTCCACGTATATAAAGCATGGCATTGGTCGCTGAACTTCCGCCTAACCCTTTACCTCGAGGCACAAACATCGGATCGCCATTGCGAATATCGTTTTGTGATTTTGCATTAAAGCTCCAATTGAACTTTTTCAAAAACATAAAGGCTGAAAATGCCCCAGGCGTATTGACTAGCATCGAATTATTATCTGAGCCAGCCTCTAATAAACATACTTTAAATTTACCATTTTCAGTTAATCGGTTAGCCAATACACAACCTGCTGAGCCGCCACCGACGATAATGTAATCAAAGTTACTAACTTGTGAGTCATTCATAAAGTTACCCTAAATTTCTACTATTTTTCTTTGCAAACTAATTAATCATCTAATTTACAAAGAAAAATAGAGTGGATATCGTTAACATCCACCCCATTAACTAAACTAAAAACGTAGATTAACGACCTAAACGTCTAAGCGCTGAGGTAGAAAAATCTGTTCTTTTAACTTTTTCCCCCCAAATCATGAACGTAGGTTCTTGATTACTTAAGCCTGTAACTAAGTATCGACCAGAATTTAAATCATGTAATGTTTCAGCAACCATCCACGGCGTATTCACATCATAAAACTGGATGTTGTGCGCTTCAGAAAGCTTCCATAACTCACCACGACCATCATATTGATCAATAACTGATGCGCCCCAAGTATCTTCATCTATAAAGAAAGTACGTTTAGCATAAATATGTCTAGCACCTTCTCTTAATGTTGCTTCAACTTCCCATACACGATGAAGTTCATAGCGTAAGTAGTCTGCATTTAAATGACCTTTCTGTACCAGATCATCATACTTTGCTGTCGTATCAAGTAATTTATACGAGTTATAAGGAATGTATAATTCTTTTTTGCCGATTAATTTCCAATCATAACGGTCAGGTGCTCCGTTATACATATCGTAGTTATCAGCCGCTCTTAAGCCATCAGTACCTGCACCTGGCCCGTCATAGGCAACATTTGGCGCACGACGAACACGACGTTGTCCGGCATTATAAACCCATGCTTTACGCGCTTCTTTAACTTGATCTATTGTTTCATGTACCATTAAAGCAGTACCCGTTAAACGAGCTGGTGCGGTAATTTGTTGTAGATAATAAAACAAAATGTTGTCATCATATTTTGCATTACGACCACTTTTTAGAAATTCTGGCCATACTAATTGATCATTCATTTTAACAGGAACAAATGAACCATTAGACTGAACAGGAATCGTTGTTAAAAAGCGTTTCGCTGAACCGCCTCGATAGCGAGTTATATGGTTCCAAATAACTTCAGAGCCATTTTTCGCGATAGGAAAAGGTATAGCGGTATCAAAATTAGCTAAACCATTACCATTGCGCACTAACTCAGCAGTCGTTGCATTTTTCTTCACTACATCATATAAATCACTAGAATATGCTGCTGTCCTTCTGGTTTTATATACCGGCATTTTATAATCGGCATACTTTTCAAACATAGCAATTTGACCTGGGCTCAAATTTTCTTTGTAATCACCAAAATTTGCACTAGTAATTTCAAATAATGCTTTATCTTCTGTAAAAGGATTTTCAGGACGGCCTGAATCTTTACTTTTAGTAGAGTTTTCACTATGTAATCCGCCAACCCATTTTGGGATAGTTCCTGCTGCATTTGCTTCAATCTCAGCACCTAATGGCGTTAACGTAGTACCTAATTTTGCGGCCTCTTCTGGAGTAACTTTTGCAAATGTTGTTCCCGCAGCCAGTGATAATACAAGCAAGCTTGCTGTTGTAATATATCTGTTCATAATATTCATTGCTCCCAATTAGTATGAAATGCCAAAGCTTAAAGAAACAAAGTCTTTGTCTTCAAGAGTATTGTAATCGCCACCAGAAAATGATTTAAATCCTAAAGTAGCAGTGTATTTTTGTGAATAAGATGCCTCAAGAGATAAACCTAATGTCGTTCTATCTTCTTGAAATTGAGCGCCTGGCTCTGCCCCGTAACCTGAAACATCATGGAACCATGTTAGGGTTGGTTTAAGTGCTACACCAGCAAAGACATCAGCGTAATCTAACGTGGCTAAAAAGCGATATCCCCATGCGCTATCGGTAACAAACCCGCCAGATTGACCGGTAGGATCTAAACCAAAGACAGGGTTACGACCATAGAAATAACCTTGCTTACCCATATCTTCAACGCCATCAGTAAACGTAGCACCTACTTCACCAATTAAGCTTAAACGAGACGCACCCAATACTTGTTCATAAAATTGAATAGCTGTTAATTGTACTTGAGTTACATCAAAGGTATCCCAACCACGAACAGTTGCACCTGAGCCACCCGCAATAAGTCGGCTAGTAAAAGGTAATGGCGCTTCCGCTAAAGCTGAAGCTAAAACATGATTACCATTAATTTGTACTGGCGTATCAGGTTTGTACGACACTTCACCAGATAAAGCCATACCACCGACATTAGTAGCAAAACTTACACCGTAAAGTTTCAAATCTTCTGGAAACTCCATCGCATAACCAGGATTTAAATCATCAAGGCTTGCACGGCTCATATCAACACCAGCAGCACCAAGCGCACCAACAAGTCCAGGGTTATAAATTGGAGAGCCTTCAACTGTTGACCCCCAAGGGGCAAAAGGACCAATAGCATCAGGTAAAGGTGCACCACCAAGACTGTAGGAATGCAGATCAGAGCGAACCGCATTAATCATTGGTAAACGAGAATGATAATTCATGTAATAAACACCAAACTCAGTATCGTTTAGTGCTTCTGAAAAATAACGTACGGCAAGACCGTATTGTCCACCATCATCAGGTTCTATGTCAGCTTCGCGCTTAGCCGCAAGTCCTAGCGCTAAAGCAGCTTGGTCAGGAGCATTTACCGTAACCCAGTTACAACCATCAGCAACAAAGTCTGCAGCTGAAAAATAAGTACCACAAGCATCTACTTGTGTTTTATCCCATTCGTACTGATAAAAAGCTTCAACACTTAAGTTTTCACTTAAACCAATATTTCCATAAACTAAACCTACCGGCATCAAGCCTTCTTTTAGTGTTGCCCCTGGGCGACGCAAAGCACTAACATCTAAAGGATTAATAGCGTTTATGCCTCCTTGAATAAAAGTACTCTCACCCCAGCTTACAACTTGACGGCCAACACGTATATCTACAGGTGTCTCGCCAATATCAAATGAGCTATATACATAGGCATCTAATAATTGAATACCAGAAAATTTAGCGTTGTTGGTAAAGCCATCATCACTTAATGGTGTATTAGGCATATAGCCGTTATTAGAGTTACCATGAGGACGGTTACCATCTTTTAACTCTCTGTCGTACCAATATTTAAAGCGTACAAAAGCACCAAAATTATCTTTAGATAATTGAATGTCATGCACACCTTTCACGATTTGAGAGAAGGTTTCACCTTTTTCAAAGTTTAGCGCACCATCGTCAGTAGCACTACTCCCTGGAGCAGTACCACCATTAACAGCACTGATGAATGCAGGGTCTTGCTCTTTTAAACGCCAGCTTGCGCCAACAGTCAATTGTGAGTTGATTTGTAATAAAATGTCTTTGTCTTCACCAAAGTTAAAATCTACGGCGTGTGCTGTTGATGTACCAAGCGCCATAGCAACAACCAGAGACAATGGTTTGATTTTGCAGTAATTATTTAGCATATTTTTAGCCTGTCATTATCGATGTAATAGGTAATTGAATATTTCTTCCTCAATTACATTACGCCAATGATCAGATTAATATTTCGCTAAATGTGCCAACCTATTGTCATTTCATGCAAAACTCGTAGAATAGAGAAACCTCAAAAAAATAGGTAATACAGTGCAAGATTATTATTCAACATTAACAGGCTGGATGATCCCTTTCTCTAGGGCTATGGAAGCGAATAACATTAATGCTGCTAAAGCGCTTGAAGAATGCAATATTTCTAAAGATGTTGTCAGTGATCAAGAATCTCGTATTGCTGCAGAAAAATTCACTCTTTTAATTGAATACTGTAATAAAAAAATAGCACGTCATGATTTTTCTATTTTAATCGCTGAACAGTTTCATCCTGGAATGTTTCATGCCCTAGGCTACGCCATGATGTCTTCAAATACTTTGCAATATGCATTAGATCGTATCGCTCATTACAAACGCGTAGTTTCCAATACTTGTAAATTAGTTAATCATGAAAGTAATGGGCAATTAGTCTTTGAGATGAATATTTTTACTTATGAGGGAACTAATAGGCCGGTGTTATCTCAAGTAGCAGTAGAGACTTTTCTAGCGACTATTATCCGTTTTTCCCGTGAGCTTATTACGTCAGACTTTGCTCCTGAAAAAATTTGTTTCGCTTACCCTGCTCCCAACTATGATGTAACTTACCTAGAAGACTTTTTTAACTGTGAAGTTGAATTTGATAGTGTCCAAACAGCTATTATATTCAACTTGAAACAAACAAAAGAAAAATTAATGTGTGGCAATCCATTAATCACTCATAGCCATGAAAAAATGTTAGACGAGTTCATGACAAGGATTGATAAAAATGATTTAAGTCATGTAATCAAAAATAAAATTTTTGATTTGCTTCCCCTTGGTGCGCCATCACAAACACAAATAGCTGAATTTCTTGGCATGAGTTTGCGTAATTTACAACGAAAGTTGCAAGATCAAGGAACAAGCTACAAAGAAATTTTAGAAAATACCCGCAAAAGATTAGCCATGGATTATATTATTCAAAAACATTTAAGCCTGAGTGAAATTGGCTACTTAGTCGGCTTTTCGAGTGTCGGTAACTTTAATCGTGCATTTAAACGTTGGACCAGCCAAACGCCTGGAGATTACCGTCAGGACAATACAGTATAGTTATGCCAAGTTAATTAAGTTTTTTCAGTCGCGATTCTGTTTAAAAACCCCCTGTGCTGCAAAGATAATCATTTGGCACGTTTAACACCTCACAAGTTGTCTTTGTTCGTCAATACTAATAAGCATGATTTTTTCACTTATTAGGTTTTCTATGCGTACACCTTCTATTGCTTTTAGCATAATTAGCTTTCTGCTTGTTACTTTGCTTGGCTCACACATTAATGTGGCTCAGGCAAAAAGCGCCCTTAGTTTATTGGAATTACCCTCCAGAGAAAGTTCACTAGCAAGTAAAAGTGTACTTATGGCAATGACACCAAGTAGTGGCGTTATTCTAGCTGTAGGTGAACGTGGGCATATCATTAATTGGCAAAGTGACGATAACTGGCAGCAGCAACAATCTCCCGTTAGTGTTTCTATAACAGAAGCAACTATACTTTCAGATGGGAGTAAAATAGCTGTCGGCCATGATGGTGTTATCCTTAAAGCTGATGCTGAGAGCACTACATGGCGTAAAGTATTCACTGGCGCTGAGATAACCAAGCTCAAAATAGCGTTAATGCAAAAGCAGCATGAAGCTTTACAGCAGATAATCATAAAAACTCAAGATGAGGATGAACTTGAAGAGCTAACCTATCAACTAGATGATTTAGCCTTTTTTATTGAGGAAGGCCAATTAGAATTAGAATCTGGTCCAAATAAACCACTATTATCTGTCACACGAACTTCAAACGATACATTAATTGCCTCTGGTGCTTACGGCACACTCCTTATCAGTAAAGACAAGGGTGAAACATGGCAATTAATAAGCGATAAACTTGATAACCCCGAAAGCTTCCACCTTAACAGTGTAATTAGCACATCAAATGATCAGCTTTATATTGTGGGTGAAAATGGTACTGCCTTTCATTCTGACAATCTAGGTCAAACTTGGTCAGCAATGACACTGCCATATTCTGGTAGCTTATTTGGCATTATCGCTAACGTTGATAGCACTAACAAGTCTAATGATAAACCACAACTTGTCGCGTTTGGATTGCAAGGTAATTTGATGATATCCCTTGATGGTGGTACGAATTGGCAGCATAAAAAATTGCCAACCAGTGCAAGTTTATTGGGTGGAAGTTTTTCTAAACAAGGTAGTGCATACTTAGTTGGCCACGGCGGCATTGTTGTCAATTTCATCCCTTCAAATCTAGCATCATTGAACATTAAAAAACACCCTTCAGGCGCTGCGCTTTCAAGTGTCTTAGTTAAAGGAAACGCATTAATTCTTGCCGGACAATTCGGTATTTCTAAATGGTTAATTAAGGAGTAAGGAAAGCTGATGTCTATTAATAAATCCACACATTCACCAAGTAAATTAGAGCAACTAATAGAGAATTTTGTTTTTAAAAACCGTGCCCTAATGATGACTATAATAGTTATCTGTATCGCCTTGCTAACGCTACAAGCAGTTCAAGTAAAGCCAGAAGCAAGCTTTACTAAAATGATCCCCGGCTCTCATTCTTATGTTAATAATTTTTTAACATACCAGAAAGAGCTTTCTGACTTGGGTAACGTTGTTCGTATTGTTGTTGAAAACAACAATACCGGTAACAATAATGGCGATATTTTTAATGCTGACTTTCAACAGACTTTAAAACAAGTAACCGATGAAGTTTTCTTTATTCCGGGCATAAGTCGTGATGGTTTGAAATCTTTATGGACCCCAAATGTACGCTGGCAAGAAGTAACTGAAGAAGGGTTTGTTGGTGGTGCTGTGATCCCTGATGGTTATGATGGCTCTGCAGAGATGATTGAGCGCGTTAAAGCCAATGTTTTCAAGTCAGGGCAAATAGGTGTTTTAGTCGCTAATAACTTTCAATCAGCAATAATTTTAGCACCATTGCAGGACATTAATCCTGAAACAGGTTTGCCGCTTGATTACAGAGAATTATCAACAATTTTAGAAGAGAAGATCCGAGACAAGTATAGTAGTGAGAATGTCACTATACGCATCGTCGGTTTTGCAAAAGTGGTAGGTGATTTAATTGATGGTGCTTTACAGGTGGTAGCCTTTTTTGCATTAGCCGTTGTTATTACTTTTGTTTTACTTTGGCTATATTCACGTTGCCTACGTAGCACAGTATCAGTACTAATTTTTTCAATTTTTGCCGTATTCTGTCAATTAGGTATCTTGAATTTACTCGGCTTTGGTATAAACCCATATTCTATGCTGGTACCTTTTTTAGTTTTTGCTATCGGTGTCAGCCATGGCGTACAAATTATTAACTCAATCATTCACCATAGTGTATCAGGTGCTAATAAAATTGATTCGGCCAAACTGGCATTTCGCTCACTTTATATTGCTGGTATAACTGCTTTAGTCAGTGATGCTATAGGCTTTACTACTTTAATGGTTATTGACATTGAGGTAATTAAAGAATTAGCCATAGCTGCCAGCATTGGTGTCGCTATTATTATTGTCACCAACTTAATTGCTTTACCTATTTTAATGAGTTACATCGGGGTTTCTCCTGCTGGCATAAAATACGCACAAGAATCAGCCCATAAAACAGGCATTGTTGAAGGGTTATTTAAAAACTTTGCCAAACCTCCATTAGCAAAAATAGCCATAGCCGTTGGCACCATCTGTTTAGTACTTGGCTTATATTTTTCACAAGCGATGAAAATTGGTGATTTAGACGCCGGCGCTCCAGAGCTAAGGCCTGACTCTCGTTATAACTTAGATAACGCTTATATCGTTGATAACTATAGTACTAGTACAGATTTATTTGTCATTATGGTGAAAACGGGTGTTGAACAGTGTGCCCAATATGAAACCTTAGTATGGGTTGATCAATTCCAATGGCAATTACGCAATGTTGCAGGTGTACAAGCGGTAAAATCAGTTGCCGATGTTTCTAAATTTGGTCTATTTGGCATGAATGAAGGTTCGTTGAAATGGTATGGCCTTAATAGTAACCAACTAATGACCAATGCTTCATTATCTAAAACACCACAAGGCTTAATGAATAAAGACTGCTCTATGGTGCCAGTATTGGTATTCCTCAATGATCATAAAGCACAAACATTAGACAATGTAGTTAAAGCCGTAGAAAAGTTTAATACAGAAAATCAAATTGACGGTATAGAGTTTCTCATGGCTGCAGGCAACGCCGGTATTGAATCAGCTACCAATATGGTAATTGAAGAAGCGCAAACTGAAATGTTAATTTGGGTTTACTCTATTGTAATTATCATTTGTTTATTTACCTTCAGAAGTGGCCGCATCGTTGTTTGTATTATCACACCACTAATTTTAACCAGTATTATGAGCCAAGGTTTAATGGGCGTATTAGGCATTGGCGTGAAAGTAGCCACACTACCAGTAATAGCTTTAGGGGTTGGTATTGGTGTTGATTATGGTATTTACATCTTTAGTAAAGTAAAAGAAGCATTAGGGCAAGGCAAGTCGTTATATATGACTTACCGCTACGCATTAAATCAAACAGGTAAAGCCGTTGCTTTCACAGGTATAACATTAGCAATTGGTGTAGCTACATGGGTATTTTCACCCATCAAATTTCAAGCTGATATGGGCATTCTACTTACCTTCATGTTTATTTTTAACATGTTAGGCGCACTAACATTAATTCCCGCCATTGCGTGGTTACTTAATATTGGCTCTCATAGGAGTAAAAAATAATGACTGAGATCATCACACAAGAAGCACTAGAAAATACTTTTTCACAACAAAAAAAATATTTTGCTAGCAACACTTATCCAAGTTATCAAGAACGTATTAATGATTTAAAAACATTGAAAGCATTGATAGTCAATAATCAACAGGAATTTATTGACGCTATGAGCCAAGATTTTGGCCATCGTAGCGCTGAAGACTCAAGAATTGGCGACATTCTGACAACAGTTATGGGGATTAATTACACCATAAAGAAACTAAAATCATGGATGAAGCCAGAAAAGAAGCATATCGGTATTTTATTCCAACCAGCTAAAGGCGAAGTGATATATCAGCCTAAGGGTGTAATTGGCATTATTGCTCCATGGAATTATCCTGTATTTTTGGCTTTTGGACCATTAACCGCAGCGCTTGCAGCTGGTGATACTGCCATGATCAAAATGAGTGAATATACACCCAAAACTAATAGCTTATTAGCAAAGCTACTGACAAATGCATTTCCTATTGAAAAAGTCGCTATTGTTTGCGGTGAAGCTGACATGGCTGCGGCATTTTCAAACCTGAGTTTTGATCACTTATTTTTCACAGGATCTACAGCCGTCGGCAGATTAGTAATGAAAGCTGCTGCTGAAAACTTAGTCCCTGTGACTTTAGAGCTAGGTGGTAAATCTCCTGCTATTATTGATGATGAAATAGATATTAATACCGCAGTTAGTCGATTAATTCTGGGAAAAACTCTAAATTCTGGACAAACTTGTGTTGCACCTGATTATATTTTTTGTCCACAAGACAAAGTGGAAGAATTGATCCAGGCCTTTCAAACACACTATCAAAGTATGTACCCTAAAGTGCAGGAAAATAATGACAGCACTTGTATCATCAATGATGCACAAAAAGCACGTATAGATAGTCTATTAGTTGATGCTAAAGACCAAGGAGCGAATATCACTCCTTTATTACAAGAAAGTGGTGCAGCTGGGTCGCGAAAAATGCCTTTGACATTACTGACTAATGTCAAAGATGAAATGACGGTAATGCAGCAAGAAATCTTTGGACCATTATTACCTATAATTGGCTATAAAGGCGTATCTGAAGCTATTGACTATATTAACAGTAAGCCTCGCCCACTAGCTTTATACATTTGCAGTTTTAACAAATCATTTCAACAGAAAATTTTATTAAACACTCATGCTGGCGGTGTTTGTATTAATGAAGCTGCTTTTCACGTTGCCGTTGATGATTTACCTTTTGGTGGCATCGGTGCATCAGGCATGGGGCAATACCATGGTAGTGAAGGATTTAAAACTTTTTCTCATGGAAAATCCGTACTATCACGAGGAAAAATAAGCTTTGGTTCATTATTATTCCCTCCTTTTGGTAAAAAAATCCATCAACTTTTGTTTAAATTATTTATTCGCTAATTGGCTTAATAAAATCAATTATCCTAATTACAATTCGATACTGTTTTGTTTCTAAGCTTGTTCTACACTATTTATTAACAAGCTTAAATACTCTAGTTACTTAAGGAAATCACATGACTAACCCTTGGTTCAAAAATTATCCAGAAAACGTGGCTCATGAAGTGGATTTAAACCGTTATGCCTCTTTAGTGGATTTATTTACTCAAACTACAGCCAAATATAAACAGCAAACGGCTTATAGTAATTTTGGTGCTGAGCTCACGTTTGATCAAGTAGATGAACTTTCTCGTGATTTCGCCGCTTTTTTACAAAACAAATTAAATATTATTAAAGGTGAACGTGTCGCGCTGATGTGCCCAAACACGTTATGTTTTCCGGTAGCCATGTGGGGCATTATTCGTGTTGGCGGTGTACAAGTGAATGTTAATCCTATGTACACACCTCGAGAGCTAGAGCATCAACTTAATGACGCCCAAGTCGATACCATAATCATCTTTTCACCCTCAACTAAAATGCTCGCAGATATTATTGATAATACGGGTGTGAAAAATGTCATCACCATTGATTTAGATGACTTAGTAAATAAGGGTTTACCTTGTGCTCCTGCTGATGAGCGTCTTACTAATACTATTAGTTTCACTGATGCCTTGGCACAAGGCGTAAACATTGAACTGTCTGAGCCAACACTGAGCCAAGATGACTTATTGTATTTACAATATACCGGTGGCACTACGGGGTTATCTAAAGGCGCTATGCTTAGCCATGGCAACTTAATCGCCAATATCTTGCAATACCAAGAGTTTTCCAAGAATCATATTGATTACGGTAACGACATTGTTATTACCGCTATCCCTATGTACCACATCTTTGCGTTGATGGCGAACACCCTAAGCTACTTCTATTTTGGTGCTAAAAATGTGTTAGTTACCAATCCTCGTGATATGCCAAGCTTTGTCGAAGTATGGAAAAACACACCTGCAACTATGTTCACTGGGGTTAATACCTTATTTAATGGTTTATTACATACCCCCGGCTTTGAGCAAGTTGATTTTTCTTCATTGAAACTTTGTATTGGTGGCGGTGCAGCTGTGCAACAGGCAGTTGCCGATAAATGGCAACAAGTTACGGGTGTTAGGCTACAAGAAGGTTATGGTTTATCGGAAACCTCACCTGTTTTGTCATTAAACTTTGGCTCTACTATTAATGGCAAAGAAGTCTATATTCCTGGCATTGGCGTGCCTGTGCCGAATACCGACATTTCTATTCGAGACGATGAAGGAAATAGTGTT
>Ga0105348_1000844_pt1 | contig 21862 bp, 23 predicted proteins | sample EN8Hudsemesocosm_2_FD_83504 | JGI IMG/M metagenome (GOLD analysis project Ga0105348, IMG submission 83504) | Methane-oxidizing microbial communities from mesocosms in the Hudson Canyon - EN8C Hudson Canyon | ecosystem: Environmental > Aquatic > Marine > Cold seeps | place: Hudson Canyon... | reverse complement strand
ATTTGTCGTTTAGAAAAAATGCTAGAGCACAAAGTGATTCGCCGTATCGCTGTTATTCCAAATCATTATCGCATCGGCTTTAAAGCAAACGGCATGACGGTATGGAATGTAAAAGACGAAGATATAAAAGAACTCGGTCGCCAAATTGGTGAGCTGCCTTACGTGAGCCATTGTTATCAGCGCCCACGCCACGAACCTTATTGGTCTTACAATTTATTTGCCATGGTTCATGGCACTGAGCGAGCACAAGTAGAAGAGCGAGCAGAAAAACTAAAAGCCATATTGGGCGATGCATGCCTAGGTAATGAAATTTTATACAGCTCAAAAATATTAAAGAAAACAGGCATGCGTCTTTTAAAGAAAGATGATAGCGCCAGCGACTCAAATAGAGCTTAGGAGAATACCATGTTCCGCATTACTCAATACATGAAAACGCTGCATACTCCTTGTCCTGTCGGCCCAGCACGAAAGCCACCAGGGCCTGTAGTGATTTGGAACTTAATACGCCGCTGTAACCTAACCTGTAAGCATTGTTATTCCATTTCGGCCGATGTGGACTTTAAAGGCGAGCTGTCTACAAACGAAGTTTATACGGTGATGGACGACCTTAAAGAATTCAAAGTACCGGTATTAATTTTATCCGGTGGTGAGCCGCTATTACGCCCAGACATTTGGGATATTTCAAAGCGCGCGAAAGATATGGGTTTTTATGTCGGTCTATCCACCAACGGTACTCTAGTCGATGAAAATAACATCGATAAAATCGTTGAAGCAAAATACGATTACATCGGTGTGAGTATCGATGGTATTGAAGCAACCCACGATGAGTTCCGCCAGCGTAAAGGCGCTTTCAAAGAATCCATGCATGGCATTAAGTTATGCCAAGAGAAAGGCATTAAAGTCGGCCTGCGCTTTACCCTAACTCAAGATAACGCGCACGAATTGCCTCAGATTCTCGACCTAATGGACGAGTACGATCTCGATAAATTTTATCTTTCCCACCTGAATTACGCCGGCCGTGGCAAACGTAATCGCAAGCGTGATGTATTTCATCAGATGACACGCGATGCCTTAGACATGATCTTTGAGCGCAGCTGGAACGAATTGAAGCAGGGCATAGAGCGTGAATACGTTACCGGTAATAACGATGCCGATGGCCCGTACTTATTACAATGGGCAGAAAAGAACGTACCTGGCGAGGTTGATGCACTGCGCCAGCGTTTAGAAAACTGGGGCGGAAACTCCTCCGGTGTGAACATTTCGAATATTGATAACTTGGGTAACGTGCATCCTGATACTTTTTGGTGGGATTACAACCTAGGCAATGTGCGCGAGAAGAAGTTTTCTGAAATTTGGGCCAACCCAGAAGATGAATTGATGAAAGGCTTTCGTATGTCACCACGCCCAGTTAAAGGACGTTGCGGTGATTGCCAGTACTTAAAAATCTGCGGTGGTAATACCCGAGTTCGCGCTTACTCATTAACCGATGATCCATGGGCAGAAGATCCAGCGTGTTATTTATCGAATGAAGAAATCGGTGTTGAAAGCGAAGAAGAAGATCGTATGCCACTCCCTAGTGCAGAGCATGCCAAAGAACAGCAATTTATAAATGCAGTGAATCTCTAGTTAAAGACCTGTGCTTTAAAAAGCGCTTTAAAAATAAAGAGAACCTGTAGGAGTTTGATAATGACTGAGATACAAGAAGTAGCAGGAAATAAAACAATGGTTAACGTGGTATTGCCCTCCCATATTATGTCGCGCATTCCACAGCTACAGCCAGGGCAAGTCGCTCTAGTTGGCGCAGGTCCAGGTGATCCAGGTTTATTAACGTTAAACGCTTTAATGCTGATACAACAAGCCGACGTACTGGTTTGTGATCGTTTAGTTTCAGACGAAATTGCAGCGCTAAAGCCCGCTAAAGCTGAATTAATCAACGCGGGTAAAAGTTGTAAAGAGCACGTATTAACTCAAGATCAGACCAATCAAGTATTGGTAGATCAAGCCAAACTTGGTAAGCGCGTCGTGCGTTTAAAAGGCGGCGACCCTTACATCTTTGGCCGCGGTGGCGAAGAAGTCGAAGTCTTAATGGACAACCAAATTGAATCCATCATAGTGCCAGGCATCACCGCTGCATCGGGCTGCTCGGCTTATGCAGGATTCCCTCTAACACACCGTGACTTTGCCCAATCGGTAACACTGGCTACAGGTCATATAAAACATGATGGCAAGCTAGAGCTGGATTGGAGTGCACTCGCCAGTAACGATAGAACAGTAGTCTTTTACATGGGCCTTAATAATGCCCAATTAATTTCCGATAACTTGCAAGCGCAAGGCCGCGGCGGGGATACCCCAGTTGGGTTAATCGAACGTGGTACTACCTTGAAGCAGCGCACAGTATTCACCACGTTATCTGAATTGCCCCAAGCGATTAAAGATAATGGCTTGAAGCCACCCACTATGATGATCGTCGGCGAAGTTGTGAGTATTGCAGTAAAAAATAAAGAGCGAGATGAGAAGAAGATAGCTGAAAATTTACTGATCAAAGCTGAGTCTTCTGAACCACAAGCTTGCTGAGTTTTCTTTGGCTAAGGAATGAACATGTTAATGAATAAATTATCGACTATTGGCCATCTAGTACTGATAGGTGCTGTTATCGGCGGCTCGGCTTTTTTAGTGGAAGCCGCTGAAGTAGATACGGATGCTATAAACCAAGCTGTTCACAAAGACTATATGCAGCACTGCGCTGCTTGTCATGGTGCAGAGCGGCTAGGGGCTATGGCTCCAGCGTTATTGCCGGATAATCTTAAACGCTTACGTCAAAAGAAAGCGTCTGTCGTTATTGCAGAAGGGCGAGCGGCAACACAGATGCCTGCCTTTGAAAACGTACTGGATGAAAACCAACGCAATGCCTTAGTCGATTATATATTTACTCAGCCTACTGTTATTCCAACGTGGGAAGAGAAAGACATACTTGCCTCGCAAGTGGTCACTCACCAACAAGGCCAGCTACCTAGCAAGCCCGTGTTCGAAGCAGATTTAATGAATTTGTTTTTAGTGGTGGAAATTGGTGATCACCACGTAACCGTTTTAAACGGCGATACGTTTGAACCGATCCACCGTTTTAAAACCCGCTTCGCGTTACACGGCGGCCCTAAGTATTCACCCGATGGCCGCTTCGTTTATTTCGCATCCCGTGATGGTTGGATAACAAAATACGATATTTATAATCTAAAAGTTGTCGCCGAAGTACGCGCCGGTATTAATACCCGCAATCTTGCGATTTCATCTGATGGACAATCAGTCATTGTTGCTAATTACCTGCCGTATAACCTAGTGATGTTCGATGCCGAAAATCTCGACATGATAAAGGTTTACCCAGTAACAAATAGCGAAGGTAAAACATCACGAGTAAGTGCGGTATATAACGCGCCACCGCGTAATACCTTTATTGCAGCCCTTAAAGATTTAAAAGAAGTCTGGGGAATTCCATATCCTGTTGATGGCAAACCTGCAGCCGTAAGAAAGATTGAAGTGAATGATTACCTAGATGATTTCTTCTTCGACACAGATTACAAATTACTTATCGGCGCATCGCGTGACGCAGCGGGTGGCCAAGTAGTCGACTTAGATTTAGGCAAGGTCGTAAACAGCATTCCATTACCGGGTATGCCACACCTAGGTTCAGGCATTACTTGGGATTACCCGATTAAGAATGAAAATGGATTCTTAGAAATACGACAAGTCCTAGCCTCGCCAAACCTAAAAGAAGGCAAGGTATCGGTAATCGATATGCAAACATGGAAAGTCATAAAAGAAATCAAAACCGAAGGCCCAGGTTTCTTTATGCGCAGCCATGAAAACTCACCTTACGCATGGGTAGATGTATTCTTTGGGCCGAACAAAGATGCCGTACACATAATCGATAAATCGACTCTAGAGATTGTAAAAACCCTACGCCCATCACCGGGTAAAACCGCCGCCCACGTTGAATTCAACAAAGACGGCAGCAAGGTAATACTCAGTATTTGGGATATGGATGGCGAGATTATTGTTTATGACGCCAATACCCTAGAAGAAGAAAAACGGCTACCGATGGTGAAGCCTTCAGGTAAATACAATGTGTGGAATAAAACCCAGTATGAGAGGGGGACGAGTCATTAGCCTAGCTTGATACATTTATACTTTCTAAAAAGGCTGTTCTTTCGAACGGCCTTTTTTATTGTTGTAGGTTTTATTAGCTTTGATTTAACAGATAGTGAATTGTAGTATTGTGCATTAAAGCTACGGTTCAGCGAGAATCTAGTTAATTAAAATGTCAGAATATTAATACTGCGATAGGCATTAGATGAGCATTCGAGAATATAATAAAAATGATCTTTCTGCGATATTTGAAATTTATAATCACTCAAAATTAGATGAATTAAAATTTGAAAGTACGGCATTTACGCTTCTGCCACTAGAAAAAGATAAGGCAAGGTATAGCGGACTCATTGAGTCTGAAATATATGTGTATCAGGCAAAAAATAGAATTTCAGGTTTCTGTGCTATTTATGGAAATGAAATTCGTGCTTTATTTGTTCATCCAGAAAGTAGGGGAGAAGGTATAGGGAAGAAGTTATTGGAGTTTTTACTGTCGAATATTCAAGGCCAGTCATGCCTATATATTGCCAGTTCAAATCATCCAGCTAAAGAGTTATATCAGCAGTATGGTTTCACTATTACAGACACTTTTGAGACTACCTATAATCAATTGCCAGTTCTTGCACAAAAAATGGTTCGTAAAAATAGTGTGTAAATATTAAGCTGGAAAATATCAGTTCGATATAGTTGGAGAATTAGTTAAATGGATTTATCAGCAGTATTTGGCGCCTTGGGGGTCATCGCCAATGCACTGTGGCCTCTTATTAAGTACCGAAAGCATTTATTGTGTGGCCAAGTATTTGCCTGTATGTTCATGTTTACTCACTTTTGGCTGCTTGGTGCACATACAGGTGCTATCGTTATGGCAGCTGCTGGTTTACAGGCGGCCTTGGCTATTCCCCTAGAGTCTCATCCAAAATTCAAATCAGTGTATCTGGCTTCGCTGCTATTAACGCCTATCGTTGCTTGGTTAAGTTGGCACGGTTTGCCTTCTATTTTTTCAACGTTGGCTCTGGTGTTTTTCTGTTATGGTAATCTCCAAGTTGACATTAAACGCCTGCGTATTCTGTTGATTTTCTGCTTACTCTGTTGGGTAGGACATAACTTGTTAATTGAGTCGTATCTTGCGTTAGCGTCAAACTTCATTGCACTCTGTACGAGTATCTATGCACTCTCGCGGGAATATGTGGCTAATACACAATTAGGTAAATCAACATGATTAATATTTTAGTGACTTTAGAGGTTAAAAACTTTGCTCGCTTAGCAGATTTTGAAGCCAAAGCTGTTCAGGTTATGCACGCCCATGGTGGTTGTATAGTGAGAGCTTTTGAAACCGTAAGAAACGATGATGAATCTGGACAAGAAATTCACTTGTTAGAATTTCTAAGTGTGGGTGCATTTAATGAATACCGAGCAGATTCAAAACTATTAGAATATGCTGAACTTCGTGATTCTGCCATTGCTGAAACTACCGTTATTATTTCTGATAAACAGAAAGAATATTAAGAAAATTTATAGCAATATGAAGCGCAGTTATTGATGCATTTCACAATGCGGTACTGTGACTCGTTCTAATGAATTGGCTAAATAGTTGGATGATCAGTTTGTGGAATCGGCGACGCATTCTGAAAATGAAAAAAGCGTTTCCGCAGGAACGGAAACGTTTCAGCCCACCCCTTATGCCAAGCTAATAATCGATAGAAGTATTATCGCCAAAATCGCTAATAAGATCCGTATCAAATGGCAAGTCAGCTTCTTCCTCGTCAGGTAAGTCTTTGAAGTCGGCTTCAGCTTCAATTTGCATTTTAAGGTCTGGGTACAGCAGTCTTTCTGGCTCTAACAGACTTTCATAGGCGTGAACAAAATGAGTGGGGTTTATATTGCCACGCAAGATTAGTTCAAAAAAGCTGATGTAAATTTCAGGTCCGCTATTCTCAAAGGCAAGCAGTTCAAACGTTTCGTGAAAGTTATCCTTGATACTCGGTAGCCAATCTTTTATCCGTTGACTTATCGCTACGCCGTATTTTTTCTGAATAGTTTCAGTGGCTTCACTGAATTCATTGTTAAAGATATCGGCTTTATTGCTGTAAGAAAGCAGCAGGGCTTTTATTTCATCATATTGTTTATGGCCAAGGTCGTGGCGCTTCATCATAGCCTCAAAGACCGATAGCTGAACATCCGCCTTAATGGTCGCCTCATCGATTTCAAGTAGGTCTATGGCTATGCCTGACAACGGGTTTTTAAACTTGTCCGCTATTTGCTGCAGTAGCTTAACTTCTTGCTGCATGGACATAAGTGCCGCATGAATCGAGACTATATCCTTGTGTTCGTTGTCGTTGTATTGGTAATTCGTTAATAATATGGCGCGATTCGCGTCGGGACCATGTGCCTTAAAGAGCGCGTTTACGTTTTCCCAACCCTTACGGAAACAGGTAAGAACGGTATCTTCTAGCAGAATTTTTTGTGCTTTAAGGGTATCGCCTTCACTTAGCTTTAACAGCCCAAGTGTCGTTACTCCCATCACAATAGCGCACGATTTTTTTAGGTCATGACTGATAACCGGTGAAAAAAAGCTCTTGGCTATTTTCAAAGACATGTCGACCAATAGGCTTTCTATTTTCGACATGTCTGCAGGCGTGATTAAGCCGCTATCAGCGGCATCGCTGATCATCAATAATAAAAAGGGTCTAGTCCTGACTTTATCAAGATTCATCTGTCAGTCTCTCTTATAGTGGCTCGAACATGTCGTCGGTATCGCTGCTTATCTCGCCAACCCTGATGCTATTAGCCTGGGATTTAAGAATGGCTTCAATGTTGTCGAGGTTACCGTTTTTAGACGTTTCAATAATCGCTTTATAAATTGACTCGTTAAGTGACTTTATCTTAATTAGTAATTCTTCATCGCTACCTGATACTGCCTCTTCCTCGAAGTCGATAGATTCAATATCAAAACCAATAAAAGGCAATGATAAATACAACAGTCCCGTTTCGGTATGGTTGATGGCATCTAAAATTTCGGTTTGTCTTTCGTCGTCGTCACTTCGCGTAAGAAATATTTGCGACAACATAGATTTCACTGAATCTTGTGCGGTAACCGCACCTTTTTCAAATTCACTTTCCCAATACGAAGGCTCTACATCCAGCATCTCGCCGATGGTATCTGGGTCCATCAGCCATGCCGCTATTGACGGGATAGTGGCATCAAAATTTCTCACTATTTTAGCGACACTCATGACATCTAGTTGAGAAATAACAGCGATCATTTTCTGATCGCCCTCGGTAGATGCAATATCTTCTAAAATATTACCCGCATTGCGACCACTCTCACGGGTTAGCGCAATGACTTTTTCAGCTAAAATGGCAACTTCTTGGCTCAAAATAAAATCCTGTTAATTCGGGTAGTATTAATAATCGTTAAATTCTTGCTGGTATTCATATTCGTCTTGTTCTTCAGACTCGTCTAAGTCGGCGTGAAACTCTTCTTTTGCCGCACCTAAATCATAAAAGCAAAGCAGCAGTAATGCCGTTTTTAATTGCTCTTGGTACTCATTAGAGAGAGTCGATACTAAGTCACGATAATTCTTATGCACATTGACGCAGGTTTTTACGTCTTCCCACTGGGGCTCATAGTCTGAACATAGTGGCAATAATTTAGTAGAATTCACCTTAACCACATACAGCAAACACATAGCGAGCTGGTCGGGCATGCCGGCTAAAAACCCGGGTGTTTTGTTTAGCTGACCTAATAAACTATCAACATAGTTTTTAAATGCATCGGGATCTTCTGGGTCTTGATAAGACTCGATATTTTCGGTCAACATTTGATAGTCGTCAGCCAAATAGGCTGGCACAGAAACAGTCTTAGACATATTTACTCTTAAGCATTTAAACAGTTAAGCATTTAAACATTGGTTCCAGAAGGACGCAGTGAACTCTTTCGGGTTCAATACCTCTGTGTATTCTTGTTCAATGTATTGGGTGCGCTTCTTAGGGTCGGATAATACGCTGTACGACTCTTGAATGTCTTGGAAGCGTTGAATTGCATCTTCTGATGTATTTCTATCAGGGTGATATTTAGCGGCTAATCGTCGGAAAGACTTTTTAATATCAGCTTGCGAGGCTGATTTATCAACTTCTAATATTTCAAAATAATCCAAAATCATCTCCTGAATAGGTCATAAGGTATCCATCGATTATGGGTAAAACCGAGCTTATGGATGGAATACGGGTTGTTGAAATGGTGTGGATTATAGGTGAATGGGGATTTGGTGTCGACCATAGAGGTAGGTGGTGCTAATAAGGTTGCTGGCTTAGTCATTAAAGGCCGCTGAGCGTTGTCAGCTTGTATTGTATGTACGCGATGATGTTCCCAGTAGTGCTTCTAATATCAACTCGATGGTCGCTGGTAATTACTGGATGCAGCAAGGCGTTTGGCCTGTTATGTGGGTTTGCTAGTCGCTAAGGAGGATAGTGCGGGTAATGTGCTGGAGATTGGGCGTAAGTCGCGGATTATTCCACCGACGATGTCATAAGCGCCAGCGGTGGCTAAGTGGACGGGGGAGATGATGAATTTGAGAATGGAGGTGGATGCGTTGTTGTGGGCTGGCGTAAGGTGAGTAGTCACTGACACTGTTTGGCGTTATTATCATGCACATCACGCGGCTACAGACGCAGTGCAGAGGTTTGATGATTACATTATGATTTTATACTTCAGGGCTTTGACTTCCATATTTCTTTCTCTATTAGCAATATCTGTTTGCCTTGCATTTATAGGGGGGATCTATTCATTGAGTTCTGACTCTGACTCGATTGGGTTTTCGGGAATTCTTGGGATGGCATTAGTATTTTCAATGTTTGGGATGATATTGTTTGGTTTTACAGGAGCGCTCTTCTGGTCAATTCTGTTTAAGGTATCAAATCGACTTTTCAAAACCTCATTCAAAGCACATGTGTTTGCAGTGATGTTATCAATACCGATCGTTATAGTGTTATTTTTCTGTACTCAAAGTAAAACTGACTATGATACGACATTAGATATCACTCGAATTTTCATTCTTCTAATAGTTCCCGTCGCTCTTGTAAGCCTCTATATTTATAAAAAATCATATTTAGATTCAGTTGCAGTAGATACTTAATAGGATTGAATATGCCAACAACATTAGTTAAAAAATGGTTCGGTGATGAATTTAATCACCTGAATCCATTATTACAGCAACTTCATATCAAAGGCGGCAAGCTTGTAGGTGATGTGGGTATTTCATATGGGAAAGGCCTTGCAGGGATAATTGGCGCTAGGCTGGCAAAGAAAATGAACTTGCCCGATAGAGGTGTACATCAACTTGAAGTGAGTATCTCTCATGATAAGGACGGGTTGCATTGGAGCCGTCGTTTCAATGGGGAGACTTTAGTTGAGTCTTTATTTAAACCTGTCGGAAATCTTGAGCAAGGTTATTGGGTTGAAACCACTGGGCCATTAACCATGAAACTGACGGTCGATATTATTAATGCTGGGTGGTATTGGCGTTGTCTAAAAATTAACTTTTTTGGGATACCTGTACCGCTTTGGATAACCCCACATACGAATGCTTATAAAGTGATTGAAAATGATCAATACCGCTTCTATGTTGAGTTCTCGCTGCCTGTTATCGGCACTTTAGTGTGTTATCAAGGATTATTACACTCGAAGTGACTAGTGAGAATTGAAAGAGATAGATACAACAAAATAAATAAGAGAATTCTTAATGAAGCAGCTACTCGTGATATTGGTAAGTATAGTATTTACGCTAAGTTCATTTGTTAACGCAACCGAGACTGCAATATTTCCTGAGTGGGAATTGCAGCTTGATGAAGATAATGTTCAGGTATTTACCCGAATTTCAGAAGTGAAAGTTGATGGGGCTGTCATGACACAGCTTGAATATCGAGCAATTACTTCTAGTAATCGAGCACCTGAAGTATTCGTGTCCGTTATTAATAATGTCGATAACTTCCCTGGTATATTTAACGCAGATACTGCAGAAATTATAAAAAATGTTGAGGGCACTGAAGGGCGATATGTTTATTATTACTTTGATAACCCATGGCCTATACCGAACCTCGATCTCGTGCGCCATATAAGCAAAGCAGTAATACTTGAAAACGGTGATGTTCAAATCAAACATACTGGAACACCTAAAGCCTATGAAGATAAAGGTATTAAGCGCTTAGAAATATCGGATTTAATATATACGTTAATGATTAAGGATGATAAAAGCACAGAGTTAAAAATTGAAGGTCGATTTATCCCTATGGGGGCTCCTTTAATGCTAGTTAAAGCTTGGCTGCCTGATGGCCCGAAAGAAATTGCATTAAAAATAATTAGATATGCAGAAGATATCTAATAGAATATGTATAAAAGTAATGGCATTCATTACGTTAATATTGAGCCTCATGTTCAAGAGTCGATATCTATTTAAGCCAGTATATTAAGCAATCGAAATTAAGGATGATGAAATGGGACAGCAATATTCAGAGTTGAATGAACAGCATAGGGCGTTCATTCCTGAGCAGAAAATATTCTTTGTGGGAACGGCTGCCGAGACTGGCAGTGTGAATCTATCTCCTAAAGGCGGAGATTCTCTTCGAGTTATTAATTCAAAAGAAATCGCTTGGTTGAATCTTACCGGCAGTGGCAATGAGTCGGCTGCGCATGTTTTGCAGAACCCGCGAATGACCTTGATGTTCTGTTCCTTTGACGGCAAGCCACTTATTCTTCGAGCTTATGGCACTGCCAAGGTGTTGCATAATCAAGACACCGATTGGGATAAGTACAGTGCTTTATTCCCCGAGAGTGTGGCAGCTAGGCAAATCTTTGTTTTGGATATCACTATGGTGCAGTCTTCATGCGGAATGGCCGTGCCGTATTTTAGTCACGATGAAGATCGGAATAATTTGGCGAACTGGTCCGAAAAGCAGGGTAAAGAAGGCATTGAGAAGTATTGGGTTAAAAAGAACCAAAAGAGTATTGATGGCTTTGAATCAGAGATTGTTGAGCGGGCTGGGATCTCTGATTCATAGCTGAGACTTATTTTTTCATCATGGGGGCTGGATTCAACGGATGACGAATAAACCAGCTCATTCCCTTTTTCAATAAGCCTAGGTGAAATCCTTTATTAGGGATCGCGGATTTCATCGCTTTGATGTAGCTCTTCGGTAATCCAAACTTAACCATGCCCAAAGAAAAGTCGATGACATCGCCTTGGCGAAATAGCTCGATCATATCGACTTTGTTTTGATCAAGCTGTGACTCTGTAAAAGGGGATAGCTTATGATGTTCGGTAATCATTAATTCTATTTCTTGCTTCCAATCACTCAAGCCTTGGCCTTCTAAATACTCCATTGCGGGTGGAATGGAAGGGTCTAGGTAATCAAGAGTATTACCTACCCAAATGCCAATGTCGTGAAACGTGGCGGCGATCATGATTTTCTTTTTGCCGTCTTCGGTTAGCTGCTCGCCTCGGCTCAGTTTCAATGCCCAGCAAAACTGCACCATGCGATAGACGTGGTTTTTATAACCCGAGTAATCGTTGCCAATGGTGTCTTTCCATGGAGTTAGTAGTTCTTCTAAGTAGGGAAGATGGGTATCGATGTTGAGCTCTGTTGTCAGTGCCATGAGAATCTCCAAGGGCGATTATTTATAAAGGATAGTAAATAGCTTGAGAGACAGTATGTCTGATTGATCACAGGTCGATAAATGGCTATATTGACATAAAGCAGTCTGAAATCGACAATATGAAGCTCGCAATCATTAATTACCCCAATGCCCTGCAATCTCCCGTTCATGGGTTATACGAGTTGTTTGAAATGGCCAGTACCTTGTGCCCGCCCGGTAAGCCGATTAACTGCCAAATGCTCACGCTGGATCAGCTTACTAATGATGAAAGCGTTGGCGGGTATGACTATGTGATTTTGCCACCGGCGATTAAAGACGACTTTTATCTTAACCCCAGCTGTGAGTTATTAAACTGGCTCAAGGAACAGCAGAATAAACAGGCCATTCTATGCTCTGCGTGTTCGGGGGCCTTTATTCTAGCGAAAGCTGGGTTTTTAGATCGTACGACCGCAACAACACACTGGGGATTGGTGCAGAAGTTTGAGCAGTATTTTCCTGATGTGAGATTAGATAGCCATAAAATTTTGATTAATGAAGGTGATGTTATTACCGCTGGAGGGGTGATGTCTTGGCTGGATTTAGGGCTAGAGATCGTCGCGCTGCATGCTGGGCCGAGTGTGATGGTTCAGTTGGGGAAAAACCTAGTGGTTGATACTGGCTATCGAGCACAGAGTTATTATGAACAATTTCACCCACGCTATGACCATGGTGATGAAGCGATTGTTAAAGCGCAGGCGTATTTAGATAAATATTATTCAACTAAATTTAAAATTGCTGAGCTGGCAGAAATTGGTCATATGAGTGAACGCAGTTTTTTACGCCGCTTCCAGCAAAGTACACGATTTAAACCTACCGATTACATCCAACGTTTACGTATTCAAAAGGCTTGCGATCATCTTGAACGCAGTAAGAAGAGTTTTGATTCCATAGCATTTGAGGTGGGTTACGAAGATAGCAGTGCCTGTAGAAAAGTATTTGTACGAATAATGGGGTTAACACCGAAAGAATTTCGGCAGAGGTTTGTGCGCTAGACCGCTATATTTCTTTTTTCATATTTAAAGACAACTCTCATAACAACTGGCTATACCCTTATATTAGGTAAGTCTATTGTTTCCAACTATGCTGAATAGAGTTCTATATGCGCTTTTCATGAAACTAAGGTATCAGCATGGTTAAACAGGACGTTAATACAATCATTGTCGATGACTCTAAATCCATTAGAGTTGTCCTTGATGCTATTTTAAATCAGTTCGGCGTTAAGAGCATTGCCCATTGTGGTACGGGGCTGGAAGCCTTAAACATGATTAATGGGCGGCCTGATTATTATGAACTGCTATTTGTTGATTTGAACATGCCTGAAATGGATGGTATGGAGCTTATTAGACGCCTAGGCAATCAAAACTATAAAGGCAGCATCGTTATTATTTCTGGCATGGAAGTAAGAGTGATCAATCTAGCATCGGAAATTGCCCGACAAAATAAAGTCCACTTACTCGGCAACATTGTTAAGCCAATTAACGTTGATGAACTAGAGCATATTCTCACCAAGTTTGAATGTTTTACTGAGCGCCTTAAAACAGTAGAGTCTCCCATTCTTAAGGAAGACCTTGAAAGGGCGATTAACGAGCAACGTATCTTTCCGTATTACCAACCAAAGATTGATAGTAATACCAACGAAGTGCACAGCATTGAGGTATTAGCGAGAATCGATAATCCAGGGCATGGCGATAGTTTACTGCCTAAGTGCTTTATTCATTGCGCGGAAGATAATGGTTTAATTGATGCGCTTACCTTTCAGTTACTCACTAAATCGATTAAAGACTATAAATAAATGTTAAGCGTTTTTGAGAGCGATTTGACTTTGGCTTTTAACCTTTCACCGATTCAATTAGACGATCTAGATACTCCTAAAAGACTGGATGCGTTATTTTCTGAGCATGATATTCAACCAAGTCAGATTGTTATTGAGGTAACAGAAGAGTGGGCATTACAGTCGTCTAATCAACTTGAAACATTAAATCGATTACGCATGAAGGGTTATGGGGTATCGATGGATGATTTTGGTACGGGATTTACCAATGTTACTCAGTTGAAGCATTTACCTTTTAGTGAAATAAAAATTGACCGCAGCTTTATTACGAATATTCATCAAGACTATTTTTCTCAAGTAATCGTTAAAACCTTGATCGATATTACTAAGGAATACCACTATGACCTTGTGGCGGAAGGGATCGAGTCTCATGAGGAATATCAGTATTTAAAAGATTTGAATGCCAATATGGTATTTCAGGGCTACTTGATATCAAAACCGAAACCTAAAGATGAATTGATTCGTTGGTTCCATAACTGGAAGAAAATGTCTGAAGCAGAGGGAGCCTCGAAGGTTAAAGACGAAGCCGTTAATAATAAAAACTAGTTCATCATTATAAAGTACCAAGCTAGGATTGCAGTTAACTACATTAAAAGTACGAGTGCTTACAAAATTAATGATTGCTCAATATGTTTTGTGTATTAATACTCAGAAAAGACCAGTCTAGTTGCCTACTATAGTATCTAATAGTTTGATTCTTACAGTGGGTTATAAAATGATTGTCGTGTTATCCAAATTGAAATCTTATTTACAATTTTTAATACTCAGCATTTTTTTGCTAATGATTGCTGCCTGTAATACGAACAGTTCTAGTGATGGAGCGGTTGAAATTATTGGCGATAAAAACTCGGAACCGACGCCAGATACAACACCAGATACAACACCAGATACAACTCCAGATACAACTCCAGATACAACTCCAGATACGACTGTTCTAGATCCAATAAGTATTAGCCAAGGTAGTGATGATGGGTATAGCTGGGGGAAATACGGTAATAGCGACTGGGAAGCGGATAATGTTAATAATGATTTCATTCGTTTAGGCGGTGGTGGCGACCAAGACAGAAATTACATCTCATCTTATATGTTCCGTGCAGTGGCTATTCCTTCAGGGCAGAATATTTTGACCGCCAAAATTGTTTTCACGGAGCATAATGATCAAGCTAGTGACAGTGCTACTCTCGATTTGACGATTAAGGCGATAAGCCCAAGTTCACAAACGACTTTCTCAGAAGGCGATTTAGGCCAAGACCGTACAGCCTTATCGACAACCGTTCAGTGGAATAAATCTTCAAATAGTTGGCAGACTCCCGACCTAGCTAACATCATACAATTGATTGTTTCAGAACCCAGTTGGAGCTCAAATCAAGCCATGGGTTTCGTCATTCATAATACGGCAGGGGCAGAGGGCAGTAGCCGTCATAATATTTTTTCTGCTGATAGCAGTAATGCTGACCATCACCCTAAGTTAATAATTACTTATGGTGATGATGTCACGACCCCTAGTATTTCTAATCCCAGCCCAAGCGGAGTATTGTCGTTAAATACCACGGATACAATTCTTAGTATTAATACCGACGAAGCCGCAGTTTGTAAGTTCAGCTCGCAAGCTGGCACCCTTTATTCCGCTATGGAAAGTACGCTTACGACCAGTAATCAAACACAACACCAAACAAATTTAAGTGGTCTTACTCAAGGCATTAATTATGAATATTTTGTTCGTTGTGCAGACTTAGCAGGCAATACCACCGAAGTAGATTTCACGATTAGTTTTGCCATTGCGAGCTTAAGTGATGCCTTGGTAATACTTAATATTCAAGAGCCTGCAAATTCAGTTCGAAATAACGAAGTGGTGCGTACGGGAGTTCCTTTTCCAAAGGGCCTAGTGCAGGCAGATGATGACATTCAATTAACGGCACAAGGTTCCAATACGGCTTTGCCGATGCAAACTCGTCCTCTTTCTTTATGGAATGATGGTTCGGTGCGTTGGTTGTTAATGGATACTCAAATCTCTTTGGCTGCTGATGAAAATAAAGCCTTAGAACTAAAATATGCCTCGAATACTATTACCAATGAAAATCCACTAACGGTTAGCCAAACCGACGATTATATTAATATTGATACTGGGCCATTGCAGTTCTCTGTGCCTAAAAATAACGGCGGTATGATTCATAGTGCAACACTCACGGAAGCGGGTGAAATACTCACACTAATCGCGGCGCCAACGGGAGATGTTACTGATAGAGGGCCATGGATTTCGGTCTCAGGCCAAACGCATTATGCGGGTTTATTGAATTCGAATTCAGTTCCTGCCGCCGACGATGCGATTAAAAAATACGAAAGCTATATAGCGGATGATTGGGGTGACGACTTTAACCTTCCTGGCCTTTGGGACTTATCGGTCACGATTGAAGAGCAAGGAGACCTTCACGCGGTGATCCGTATTTCAGGAACCCATCTAAATAGTGCAGGCATTGCTTATTCTTCGTTTATTACGCGGCTGCATGCTTATCGTGGTCAAAGCCAGTTGAAAATTGACCATACGCTGGTCTTCACTGGCACCGGTAACGATCAGATTAGCGATTATGGTTTCCGCTTACCTTATGCCGGTAGCAGCACGCTTATTGAAGGTATGTCTGCGAATACGGGGGCAGTTACTCATTTAGATTATGCTTCTCATAATAAACCCAGTGCAGCCAATGTTGCTGGGCAAGCAAATGGCTATATTGCTCGACATAATAGTGATAGCAATATTACAGTCGTACTAAAAGACATGGCTGAAAATTTCCCGAAAGGTTTGGCTGCAGCGGCCACGGGAATTGATGTGCAGCTTTACCCTAATTCGGCCCCTGTTCTTAACTTAGCGCGTTATTCATCATCTATTGATAGTACCAATGGTGAAACTTCAAGTATTACCAATAACCGCAGTTCGCAAGGTATTTCAAAAACGGATACGTTTGTAATTGAGTTTGCAGCGGGTAATTTGAATCAAGTGCGTAGTGAAAACTTGGCTCAACAAGTTAACGCCGGTCCATTATTGGCATTGGCTGATGGTGACTGGTATTCCAATGCGAAGGTCATGGGAGTGGGCGACTTTGCGTTTAATACGGATAAGGAAACGTCTGAACGTCATTTTCGTATTGATCGTAAGTTAAAAGTCATTGAAGACTTCATGCGCTTCAATCAGCGTAAACAGTTCAACTGGTATGGTATGTTGAATTATGGCGATATTCGTGGATATTTTAAGGGCGGCTGTGCGCCGGGGCATAGTGCTGACTGCACTTGGTCAGAGCAAGGACGCTATGGTTGGTCGGGTAATTCCGGTGAGCCGAGCAATCAACTCTGGCTGCAATTTTTACGTAAACCTAGCCGAGATTTATTCACGGATGCCAGCGCTCTGGCTCGACATACTCAAGATTTACAAATGATTCACTATGGTGACGCGACTAAGCATTCTGATCAAAGTATGGCGGGTGGTCGTAATCGTGAATTTGCAGTGGGTTCAATGCATCGTCATGGTGTTGATGCGTGGTCGGGCTATGGGCAGCAGCCAGAGTATTCACATGTTGCGGGTATCGAAACGTATTATTATTTAACCGGCGATGGCCGCGCTAAAGAAACATTGTTTGAAGCTGCTGCATTTATGACTCGTTATTCTATCGGCAACCCAAGCTATACGTCTCTGGTTAATGGCATTGATGTACTGGCCAGAGCGGCTGCCGTATTTCACGATGAGCCAGATCCGTTAAGTCGTTTCAATGCTCGTTTGGAAATTTTAGTACAAGATACTTTTGCTAATGACGGTGTGAAAAATGAATTAGATGATAGCTCACTAGGTGGATCTTTTGGTTATTTTGTCAGGGGTGCAGCAGGTTTGATGTATCACCATGAACTTACGGGCGATAGTCGCAGTGCAAACCTTATACTAGATGCGGCCGATATCATCAGTGCAGGCGGAGATAAATGGGGAGTGGGCAGTGACGGCGATAGTGGTGGTGTATGGTATTACCTTAACAATCTAACGTATGCCCATGGCATTGCCGATGGATATAATCGCAATAAAGTCCCATATTATTCTCTAGTCAATAATGTATTAGCCCATAATGATCACAGTAGTGAGCAGCCTGGCTCCGATGCAATTAGCCTAACCTCGTTTGAAGCGATGCCCGCTGATTGGCAAGATTGGGTCTGGGAGTGGGATGAGGGGGAGTTGAATCCAGCGGCACCTGCGCTATTACACATCACACGCCAAATGACATTCCGTAATGACTTCATGCAAGATTACCATTCGTATCGTGCCTTCATTCACCTTGCGACGGCCGCGGCGCTGGTCGAACCGGAATAAATAAGTTTATAGGTAAGAGCCTACTGACACTTGTTGTCAGTAGAGTGCGACATACTCCAGTAATCATCACTACCCTTTGAATAAAAACTGGAGAGCAAGGTTATGGAGCATGCGCTAATAGATGGAAGCTGTTGTTGCGAGGCCGTGAAATTCACGCTATCTGCTACACCCAAGTTTTTAGGTATATGTCACTGCAGTCGTTGCCGAAAGTTAGGCACGTCTGAATTTGTGATGGTTACAGCGGATAGCTTGAAGTGGATATCAGGACAAGAATTTGTCACAGAGTTTCTTCCTGAACCTTATTTTAAATATAAACGTTGTTTTTGTAATAAGTGCGGCTCTAGTCTCGGTGAGATTTTATCGACTGAGAAAGAGTTTCCGATCGCTGCGAATACGTTAAACTCTGACCCGGGTCTTAAAGTATGGTTTCATGAACATACCGCATCAAAACCGAGTTGGCAGCTGATTCATGAAGGGGCTACGCTATTTGAAGGCGATCCTGGTTAACACAGCTCTGGTTAAAAAAGCATTGACGAAAATAGCACGGTGAATATGGACAGCTTGAATATAGACAGCAATATACATAATAAATTTGAAGGCTATCCTGATGCAGCGAAAGTTAAGCTATTAACAATACGGGCAGCGATTTTTGATGTAGCTGCTGAAGAGTCGCTGGGTGATATTGCGGAAAGTTTAAAATGGGGGGAGCCAAGCTATCTATCAACTATGGGCAGTGCTATTCGAATTGATTGGAAACATAAATCACCCAATACGATCTCTGTTTACGTTAATTGCAAAACCAATCTGATTGATACGTTCAAAGAAATCTACAGCAATACTCTAATATTTGTCGGTAACCGTGAAATTGTTTTTCAGATTACCGACGAACTTCCTATGTCTGAACTGAAAGCGTGTATTTCTATGGCGCTGCGTTATCATCAAATTAAACATCTGCCGCTGCTTGGCGCATAGAAAAATTCATTCTCGCAAGCAGCTGCTGGACCACGTCATTCTGTTTTAACGTTACCTATTAATTAACTACGAGCCTGCCATATTGATCAACAGTCGGCTCGTAACTCAAACCTGAAATTATTGCATCAGACATTAATGAAACCAAAGCTTTAATTAATTCAATCTGCGAAGTCGTAAACCCCGCTTCTTGTTGAGTTGTGAACATTAATAAAAACCCATTGTGCTTAGGGCAATGAAATGGATGGCCAACCATATGGCTAGCTCGGGTATTTTTATGGATTTCACGAAGAAAACGTTCGTCGTGTCGTTTTAGCGCTAATTTACTGAGCTGTCGGATATCCAACCAACGTTTATCAAACGAGGCTAATAGATCTTTACCAAATGATTTATAAGTAGAAACACTTTTATGTCGCCAAGAGTATTTCAAGGCTTCTGGTGCAGAGCCAATGAGTTCAAAGTTATCGTCTTTGTAGGCCATTAAGCCAATCCAATTAATTCCGAGAGCTTCGTGACCGCTGTCGAATATTTTTTGCAGCTTTGTTTCCGCATCACCGGGTTGGTGTATTTCTGTCAGCATATCCATGACGAGCTTTGTCTTAGCCGATAGCTCGTTGAATGATTGTTGTAACCGTTTTGTTTCTCCCATTGCAGGCACATCAATATGTAAACCATATTGGCCAGCAGCGACTTTTTCGCACGCTCTTGAGGTCAGAATGATCGGGCGTATTACAAACCAAGCTAAGCTGGTTAAGGCAATGAGGATGTAGCTAAGAACAAAAGACAGCAGAGCATAGTTGATCATTGTATGTTGTTCATTCAGCCAAATTTGGCTTTCGTTAATGCTTGCGGTTAATTTGGTTGAGTCGTCTTGAAGCTGTTGATATTCACCAAGAACTAAATCAGCTCCCCATTCTAAACGCGGGTTTAATGGATTGCCCAAACGTTCATCCATATTGTCGCTGAATCCTTTCCATTCTTGTAACCACGTGTCGAGCATGACTTGGCTATGAGTTAAGGGAGTATCTGTATTGGTAGTAATAATTTCTAACAGATAGCTCGTTGAGATATTCGTTGCGTTGTTATTAAGGGCTGTATTAATGGCGCTAATGGTTTCTATTTCTTGTTTAAACTGCTGATAAAATACGGCAACATCTCGATTGTAGCTTTCGAAATCTCGAGGAGCATTCAACTTGTAGTGCTGCGCTTGTTGCTGTAATGATGAGAGCTCTAAACGTAGTTTTTCGCTGTTATCAGACCATTGCGATAACAGACCTTTATGTTGGTCGGCAATGATCTGACTGAAACTAATTAATGCAATCAATGCGATTAATAGTAGTGCGCCTAGCAAAAAACGGGTCATTAAACTTTTTATTATGTGCATATCTTATCTCCAAGTGATCAATCTCAGAGCAGATGGTTGCTGAAAAGTTCCTAAATTTTGTTATAAAACTCATTACTTGATCCATATGCTACATTTACTCGTATTAGAATTAGTAGCTTTAAATAAGCTATCCTGTTTGAAATGAATGCATTGAAGGGCTGAATTATGCGATTTCTTATTACTGGTGGTACAGGCTTTATAGGATCTGCTTTATCTGAGCACTTATTGAGGGATGATCATTCGATTATGATTCAAACACGCCATCCTGACTCGGTTACTGGAAATATAGAGTCGGTTGAATGTTTAGAAGATCTGAGATCTAGCGAAGCCTTTGATGTGGTTATCAATCTAACTGGTGAGCCTATTGCGAATAAACGTTGGTCTGAAAGCCAGAAGCAAAAAATTATTAATAGCCGTTTAGGAGTAACTGAAGGGCTTGTTGAATTTTTTAAAAGGGCCGAGCAAAAACCAGAGTTATTTATCAGTGGTTCGGCCATTGGTTTTTATGGGATAGAGCCTTCTAGTGAAAATATGGACGAAAAAGCCACCGGTGATAGTAGCTTTTCAAGTCAGTTGTGTCAGCAATGGGAAGCTGCTGCACTGCAAGCGGCACCTCTAGGAATTCGCACCTGTTTATTACGCACTGGTATTGTTCTTGGGCAAGGTGGGGGAGTACTGGAAAAAATGACACTTCCGTTCAAACTAGGCTTGGGAGGAAAGATTGGTTCGGGTCATCAATGGATGCCTTGGATACACTTAGATGACTTAATTGGAGTTATTGATTACTGCGTTCATCACCCTGATATTACAGGGCCGATTAATGGAACTGCACCTAATCCAGTTACTAACGCTGAATTTACAAAGGCTTTAGGAAGCGTTGTTAAGCGACCTACAATATTACCGATGCCTGGATTCGTAGTGAAATTGCTGATGGGGCAAATGGGTGAAGAGTTGCTATTAGCGGGGAAAAAAGTGATTCCACTGAAAGCCCAGCAAGCAGGCTTTCAGTTTAAGTATGAATATGTAGACGATGCGTTGTCAGATATTATAAATAGTTAGCTTTAATTTTTTCAAATTCACCTGAGGCTTTAACGTCATCAATAGCCTTTTGTAAAAGTTGTTGCCTATCCTTACTGATATCTTTGCTGAAAGAATAATAAAGATCGCTTTCCTTTAAGGTGTACACAGCTTCAAAATCATCGTTGTTAAGGCCTTCTGTTTTGATAAACCAGCGGGCTACGTTTTCTTCATATGCCCATAGCTTAATTCTATCTGCACCGAGCATTTTGGCTAAAGATTCTGCTTTAGTAATATGTTTGATTGATGAGCTTTTAACGCCAGCCTTTTGTACTAATTGATCACCGATATCATCTGTAATTGCACCAATAACATATTTCTTTATATCGTTAGGGCTGCTTATAACAATAGAATTGCTTTTCTTAGCCAGTAATACGATTCTGGTTGGGACGATAGGGCCTACCCAGTTAAATTTTGGTTCTCTTT
>Ga0105348_1000842_pt1 | contig 21881 bp, 26 predicted proteins | sample EN8Hudsemesocosm_2_FD_83504 | JGI IMG/M metagenome (GOLD analysis project Ga0105348, IMG submission 83504) | Methane-oxidizing microbial communities from mesocosms in the Hudson Canyon - EN8C Hudson Canyon | ecosystem: Environmental > Aquatic > Marine > Cold seeps | place: Hudson Canyon... | reverse complement strand
CAATATCGTTGGCCAAGCTACCCGCCCAGTTAACTGTTTTGCCTGGTCTCTGGCTGTTCTGTTTAAGCTTGTTGGGTCGGTCACTAAAAAGCCCCCGTTACTGGTTATATTTTTATTATCGCGAGTATTGAACCCTTTCCAGCAGTATAGTTCACATTTTTGGCTAAGTCAGACTCTAATACGGTCATGGAAGGACTCTTTATTGGTCTAAGTAGGGTGCTTTATCGGTCAATTTTCTCATCTATTTCTACGAGAAAATCAGCCTCCACAGTGTTGCTAACACCATTAGGGTATAAGGGTTAAATAATCATGGACGTTAACCTGTTGTTTTACCGTTAGCTTACTACTAGGAAATTTACCTCATGAGTGACAATAAGTTCTCATCACATGATCAGACCTATTTTGATCAATTTGATACTGAGCTGATTAATCAGCAAGACAAAGATCATTTTTTGCACCCTTTCCAAGTGTTTGATGCATTCACAGAGGAAGGCGCGCTACCCATTGCTGCTGCCCATGAGGCCTATATTTATGATAGTGATGGTAATCGATATTTAGATGCTGTTGGTGGCCTGTGGTGCACCAACATCGGCCTTGGAAGAGAAGAGATGGCAGAGGCTATTGCCGATCAAGTACGCAACATGGCCTATGCTAGCCCATTTGTAGACATGACTAATGTTCCCGCGGCCCAACTGTCTGCGAAATTAGCTGAGTTAGCTCCCGGAGACCTTAGTCATGTAGCTCTATCATGTGGCGGATCTACTGCCGTTGATACGGCTTATCGGTTGATACATTTCTATCAGAACTGTCGAGGTAAGCACGACAAAAAGCACATTATCTCTAGGGTAAATTCGTACCATGGTACGACCTATGCCGCAATGTCTATCGGAGGTAAGCCTGGGGATCACCCCCCAGAATTCGACTACATTAAAGATACTATTCATCATATTTCGTGCCCCAACTTTTATAGGGCGGAGGCAGATGTTACGGAAGCTGAATTTCTCGCTGTAAAATTAGCCGAATTAGAAAACAAAATTCTCTCTATTGGTGCTGATAAGGTGGCTGCATTTTTTGCCGAGCCCATCTTTGGTGCCGGTGGCGTTATTGTGCCACCTAAAGGTTATCACCAAGGCACATGGAAAATATGTCAAAAGTACGATGTTTTGTATGTGTCAGATGAAGTCGTCACCGCCTTTGGTCGGCTTGGACACTGGTTTGCCTCCAAGGAAGTGTTTGATTTTCAACCCGACATTATTTGTTCAGCCAAGGGTTTAACATCAGGCTATCAACCGCTGGGCGCAACAATTTATTCAAGCGCGATTCATGATGTCATCAGTGAATTGGGCCATGGTCGCTGCTTTACTCATGGTTACACTTATTCTGGGCATCCGGTTGCCTGTGCTGCGGCGCTCAAAAATATTGAAATCATGGAGCGTGAGAAATTATTGCCTCATGTTCAACAGCTCGGCCCTTACTTTCAAGAGCAGCTGAAAACATTGACTGATCTCCCTATCGTGGGTGATGTCAGAGGCGTAGGTTTAATGGCCTGTGTTGAGTTTGTAAAAAACAAAGAAACTAAGGAACTATTTTCAGAGGATTTAGATATTGGTAAGTGGGTATCAAATCAAGCTGATTCTCGGGGTCTAATTGTTCGCCCCATCATCAATCTTAACGTGATGTCACCTCCGTTAATTATTGATCGTACTCAGGTGGACTTCATCGTAGCTACCTTGCGGGATAGTATCCTTGCTTGTATAAAAGATTTACAAAAAGAGGGGCATTTCTAAGCGATACTATTTTTTAAGGCTAGAGTGTTGATATTCTTAGGATAGACCCCATCTTATAGGTTAAATAGAAGAGGAGTTTAGCTTTGGAACAGTATCGTGGAACAACCATTCTTTCAGTACGGCGCAATGGTAAAGTCGTTATTGGTGGCGATGGCCAAGTCAGCTTGGGTAACACCATTATGAAAGGCAACGCTCGTAAGGTCCGTCGTCTGCACAACGATCAAGTCATCGCCGGTTTTGCAGGCGGCACCGCCGATGCCTTCACTCTTTTTGAGCGTTTTGAAGCAAAATTAGAGCAACACCAAGGTAATTTAACTCGCGCAGCCGTAGAGTTGGCCAAAGACTGGCGAACTGACCGGATGCTGCGCAAGCTGGAAGCCCTGCTTGCAGTCGCAGATAGCGAGGCATCCCTAATCATTACCGGTAACGGTGATGTCATTCAACCTGAAGACGACCTTATAGCAATAGGTTCAGGCGGACCTTTCGCTCAGTCTGCCGCTCGCGCGCTTTTGGAAAATACTGAATTGGATGCACGAACAATTGTAGAGCAGGGACTCAAAATTGCCGGCGATATCTGCATCTATACCAATCAAAATAGAACTATTGAAGAGTTAGACTCTAAGGTTTAATTATGTCTCAAATGACTCCCCGAGAAATCGTACATGAACTCAATCGTCACATTATTGGGCAAGATGATGCTAAACGAGCTGTTGCCATTGCGTTGAGGAACAGATGGCGTCGGTCCCAACTAGATAACGAAATGCGCAATGAAGTCACGCCAAAAAATATTCTTATGATTGGACCTACTGGTGTTGGCAAGACCGAAATTGCCCGACGACTAGCCAAGCTAGCCAATGCGCCTTTTGTAAAAGTTGAAGCTACTAAATTTACTGAGGTGGGCTACGTTGGAAAAGATGTGGAGTCAATTATTCGTGATTTGGTAGAAACCTCCGTGAAACAGTGCCGTGAAGCTGAAATGTTAAAAGTAGAGCAGCGGGCAATGGATGCTGCAGAAGAGCGTGTCTTAGACGCCCTTCTACCCCCTGCCAGAGGATCAGAAGGTAAAGAAGAAACCGGTTCAACTACGCGACAAGTTTTTCGTAAAAAACTGCGTGAAGGGGCGCTCGACGACAAAGAGATTGAAATTGAGATGAGTCAAACCCCTGTGGGCGTTGAAATTATGGCTCCCCCGGGAATGGAAGAGATGACCTCTCAGTTACAAAACATGTTCAGTAATATGGGGCAAGGGAAGACCGCAAGTCGCAAGGTTACTGTTGCAGATGCCTTGAAACATATCAAGGAAGAAGAAGCAGCTAAGTTGGTAAATGAAGAAGAAATCAAAACGACTGCCGTAGAGGCTGCCGAACAAAACGGTATTGTCTTTCTTGATGAGATCGACAAAGTATGCCGGCGTGGAGAAACTACTGGTGCCGATGTTTCACGAGAAGGTGTTCAACGGGATCTGTTGCCCCTGATAGAAGGGTGTACTGTCTCCACTAAATTTGGAATGATAAAAACAGATCACATCTTATTTATCGCATCTGGCGCTTTTCACCTTTCAAAGCCCTCAGATCTAATACCAGAGTTACAGGGTAGACTACCCATCAGAGTAGAATTAGATGCTCTTGAGGTTGGTGATTTGGAAAGGATTTTAACCGAACCAAAAGCCTCGCTGACAAAGCAATATTGTGAACTTATGTCTACCGAAGGCTTAACTATTAATTTCACCAAAGATGGTACCCGTCGGATTGCTGAAATTGCCTTTGAAGTTAATGAAGGTACTGAAAACATCGGAGCACGTCGCCTACACACTATTTTGGAGCGCCTGCTTGAGGATATTTCTTATAACGCGTCAGATTTGGGATCAAAAGATGAAAAGATTTCAATTAATACAGCTTTTGTAAACAAGAACCTTGGTGAACTGGCCGGCAATGAAGACCTAACTCGGTTCATTTTGTAACCCCGCAATAAGGTGAACTAGCAAGCAGCCTGAACGCAAGAACAATAAAAGGCCTCGATGCGCCTGCTCTTATAGGGAATAAGATGATGGACTTTATGGAATGGTATACCGCGTTGGCAAAGCCTTCTTGGACACCTGACCCAACTTTTATTGGGACGATGTGGTCTATTTTATATCCCATCATCATAGTAACTTTTGCCTATGTTTTCGTTCAGGGTTTTCGCAAAAAACTGCCTTCATCAGTCGTTGTTCCCTTTGTGGTTAACCTAATTTCTAACGTTACGTTTACCCCTATACAATTTGGCTTGCGAAACCTTCCTCTGACATCATTTGCCATTCTAATATGCTGGGGAACAATAATTTGGATGATTATCTCTGTATGGGATCACAATCGTCTCATTGGGATTGCCCAGCTCCCCTATTTAGCGTGGGTTTCAGTAGCGGCTGTGTTGCAACTAACCATTACCTTTATGAATTTAGGTTAAGATGTAAAAGGTATCGTCATTAGACTTTAGATTATCGACCGATAAGGATGAGCAGCTTGACTACTCCGACAAATATTGTACTGACTGAGTCAAAAGATATGTTGATAGTGAAGTATGACCAAGAGGCTGAACACCATTTTCCTGCAGAATATTTGAGAGTTTTTTCTCCGAGCGCTGAAGTTCGCGGACATGGTAAAGGGCAAGAAGTACTTCAGTATGGCAAGCGTCGAGTGCTCATTCAAGGTATTCAACAAGCTGGCAATTACGCGATTCAAATTACCTTCAACGATGGCCATGATTCAGGAATTTTCACTTGGGATTATCTTTACGAATTGGGTGAAGGTTACACTGACAACTGGATAAGTTATCTTGGTCGTTTGCACGAAGCAGGGCAATCTCGCGAACCCGGTGTGCAGGTTGTTAATCTGACTTAGAATAGGGTCCCTAAAACACTTGATGCCGTTGACCTAATTGGCGAGTCACTGATTTTTTTAGTATCCACCTCCATTGATATCCAAACCGCTCAAGTAAGGCTACAATGGTCGGCCAATTTTTTAATGCACTATGATAACGATGTCTGAAAAAACTACTCACTTTGGTTATAAAACCGTTGATGTCGAGGAAAAAGCCGGCAAAGTCGCCGATGTATTTCACTCTGTAGCAGGTAACTATGATCTCATGAACGACTTGATGTCTGGTGGTGTTCATCGACTCTGGAAGCGCATGACAATTGAAATGTCTGGTGTTCGGAAAGGACACAAGGTGTTAGATATTGCCGGTGGTACTGGTGATTTAGCCGCAAAATTCTCCGGCATTGTCGGCCCAGAAGGCTGTGTTGTATTAGCTGACATTAATGACTCGATGCTCAAGGTGGGCCGTGATCGCTTGGTGGACCGAGGAATCGTTAACAATGTTCAATTCTCTCAAGCAGATGCGCAACATTTGCCATTCCCTGACAATACCTTTGACGTGATCACTATCGCTTTTGGTCTCCGCAATGTTACTGATAAAGACATGGCGTTACGTTCAATGTTGCGAGTTTTGAAACCCGGCGGACGATTATTGATATTGGAGTTCTCTAAACCCGGCAATCCATTGCTGGGCAAAATCTACGATACATATTCATTCAATATTTTACCAAAACTGGGTAAGGCATTTGCAGGTGACGCTGATAGTTACCAATACTTGGCAGAATCTATTCGTATGCATCCTGATCAAGGGACTCTTTTGCAGATGTTAGATGATGCTGGTTTTGCCAATACTGATTTTCATAATATGACTGGTGGTATTGTTGCCCTGCATCGTGGAGTCAAGCCTTAACGATGCTGTCCCTATTTAAAAGAACTGCACTTGAAGGTGCAGAAGCCCTGATTAACGCCGCCCTGACAAAGGATCCAGCGTCCAAACAAGCTCTGACCAAGCTAGAAGGTCAGGTATTCTTAGTTGAAAGTACTCTGCCACCTCTCACCATCGCTATAGAACCTACCGCTACTGGTATTCAACTGCATGATAATTGGGATGGAAATGTCACTGTCACAATTAATGGAACATTGATTGCAATGGCTGCTATCGCCGTCAATGCGAAAGAGTCGATCTCTTTTTCGGGTACTGGCGTTAACGTCAGTGGCAATTTAGACACTCTGCATCAGCTCAATAAGATTATGGGAGATGTGGATATTGACTGGGAAGGCGCGTTAGCAGAAATTATTGGCGATATCCCTGCTCATTTAATCGCCAAGACTGTTCGAAACTCAGCGGTGATTAGACAAGACATCGTCACCCGAGCTTCGACTGGGTTGGTTGAAGTTGCTCAAGAGGAATTTAATCTCACACCCAGTAAAAATGAATTTGAAGCGATCATCCCTGATATTCGACAGCTTTCTGCTGATGCAGATCGCTTAGCTGCAAGAGTAAAGCGGCTCTATCAGAAGATAACCCCCAGTGATCCTGGAGCTCTTAACTCGTGATTAGACTAAGGCGCATGATCAAGATAATCAGGGTGGTCGGTAAATATCGTCTCGATTTGTTGCTCGACAAGCATAAGCTGCCTCTAGGGGCTCGACTTTTACTGGCGCCAGCCATGTTATTTGGCCCTGCCCATGAAGATCGTGGAGAGCGATTAAGAAAATCCTTAGAAGAACTTGGCCCTATCTTTGTAAAGTTTGGCCAGTTGCTCTCAACCCGTCCAGATCTTGTTCCTGACGATATCAGTAGTGAGCTGTCCGCACTGCAAGATAATGTTCCACCCTTTTCCTCGGCGGTATTTAAACAAAATATAGAGACTGCTTTAGCTGGGAAGACGGATGATCTATTTCAAAGCTTCGAGTCAGAACCTCTAGCATCTGCTTCTGTTGCTCAAGTCCATGCGGCAGTATTAGCTGACGGCCAAGAAGTCGTAGTTAAAGCGGTGCGGCCAAATATTGAGAAAACAATCCGCAAGGACCTTGCCTTGCTTTATACATTGGCCCGATTAGTTCTAAAATACAGCGAGGATGGACAGCGGTTACACCCTGTAGAAGTAGTAAAGGACTACGAATCTGTCATTATTGAAGAGCTTAACCTGCAATCAGAGGGCGCGAATGCCTCCCTACTGCGCCACAACTTTGCAGACTCGTCGATGCTGCATGTCCCAGAGATACACTGGCCATACTCTAACAAAGATGTTCTGGTCATGGAGCGAATCTATGGTATTCCAGTTACAGACATGGAACAGTTGGAAGCGGCAAGTGTCGACCTTAAACTGCTGGCTGAGCGGGGTGTAGAGATATTTTTCACCCAGGTATTCGAGCATAATTTTTTCCATGCTGACATGCATCCAGGCAATATTTTTGTCGATGCAACCAACCCCAAGTCGCCTACCTATATTGCTGTTGACTGTGCCATTATGGGCTCACTTTCTAGTGAAGATCAGTTTTATATGGCTCGCAATCTGTTGGCTATGTTCCAGCGCGATTATCGCCTAGTTGCCGAACTTCATGTTCGATCGGGATGGGTACCTAAAGACACCTCGATCAACGATTTTACTGGCGCCATAAGGTCCGTATGCGAGCCTATTTTCCAACGACCCCTTAGTGAAATCTCATTGGGCCACATGCTTATCGATCTGTTTGCAACAGCACGACGATTTGATATGGAAGTGCAGCCTTCTCTGGTACTTCTGCAAAAAACTCTTCTCAACATCGAAGGGTTGGGCCGACAGCTATACCCTGATTTAGATCTCTGGCAAACAGCACAGCCTTTTTTAGAGAAATGGCTTAAAGATCGCTACTCCCCAAAAAATATTTTCAATCAACTTAAGCGCTATGCACCTGATTGGTTGGAACACTTCCCTCAAATACCACCGATGATATTTCAGGCATTAAAAGCATCGCAGCCTGATGGGCCAACGCACAAAAACGGGGATATTTCAGAAAGTAAAAAGGTGCCTATCAAAAAAGGAATAGTCAGCGGCTTAGGCTTTAGCGCCTTAGGTGGAGGCGTTGTGTTAGCCCTTTCTCAATGGGGAGAGATACTCAGTGAGCCAACCGATACAAGTATTGCTCTGATGTTAACGGGCCTTTTAATTCTGCTGCTTCGCTAGTCTCAGCTTTAGTTACACCGTAACACCTGCCATAATTACCCAAAATATTTTTCACTTACTGGCACTTAACAATGAGTTACCTCGATGATATCAGTTGGAACAGCGACGGATTAGTGCCAGCTATCGCCCAAGATGCTGATACCGGCGTTATTTTAATGATGGCTTGGATGAACCGGGAAGCTCTAGAGCTCACAGTCATTGAGAATAGAGCTATTTACTGGTCACGATCTCGACAAAAGTTATGGCGCAAAGGTGAAGAATCAGGTCATGTGCAACATCTGATAGAGTTAAGACTAGACTGTGATAGTGACGTAATCATGATGAAGGTTAATCAGGTGGGCGACATCGCCTGTCACACAGGCCGACAATCATGCTTTTATCGGGTGTTCAAAGACGGTGAGTGGCAGGCAGTGGACAAAGTACTTAAAGACCCAAAGGATATTTACTGATGGATGATTCAGTTTTAAAGCAACTGAGCGATGTTATTGAGACTCGTAAAAGTATGCCTACTAAAAAGTCTTATGTGGCGAGTCTTCATCACAAAGGACTCAATAAAATACTTGAAAAAGTCAGTGAGGAGTCTGCCGAGACCATACTGGCAGCAAAAGACGCAGAACATAGCGGTGAAAATGATAAAGTTGTGTATGAAACAGCAGATCTCTGGTTTCATTCACTAGTTATGCTGTCACATCTTGGTGAAAATGCCACGTCGGTACTCGAAGAATTGGAGCGACGCTTTGGTTTATCTGGCCTTGAAGAAAAGGCTCAACGTAACACAGACTAATAAAATAGGAGAATAGTAATGGGTTTTGGATGGCAAGAATTATTAATCGTTTTAGTCATAGTGGCACTTATTTTCGGCACTAAAAAACTACGCAATATCGGTTCAGATCTCGGTGGTGCGGTAAAAGGTTTTAAAGATTCGGTATCTCATGAATCTGAGGAAGATGCAGTGGCTGACGAATCGGTAAACGCTGAACAACACTCAGAAAAAGATGAGCATAAAGACTAGTCAGAGTCTTTAGTATAAGGCTAGTTAATATTTATGTTTGATATTGGTTTTTCTGAGTTACTTATTGTGGCGGTGCTCTCTCTCATTGTGATGGGACCTGAACGTCTGCCGGAGACTGTTCGCACTATAAGTCTTTGGTTTGGACGCCTAAGACAGTTTTTATCTGCTGCACGCACTGAGATCGAAGATGAAGTGGGCATCGATGAAATTCGCAGGCAACTCCATAACGAACAAATTATGCGGGATCTTGAGAAAACCAAAAATCATTTAGAGGATGTTGCCCAAACGCAGCATTCTATTCTCCCTGACGATCAAAAAAATGTCTGAATCAGAAACCCTCGAAAGCCAACCATTTATGGCACATCTGATTGAGTTCAGAAACCGTGTATTACGATCGGTTGTGGCTGTGTTAGTGATTTTTGCAGGACTATTTTCATTTAGTAATGAGCTCTATTTGTACATTTCAGAGCCCATAAGAGTTTATCTGCCGGATAACCTCAGTATGATCGCCACTGAGGTTGCATCGCCCTTCCTAACGCCATTTAAACTGACATTGGTATTGTCAGTGTTTGCGGCGATGCCCTATATCCTTTACCAAACTTGGGCCTTCTTAGCGCCCGGGCTTTATAAACGTGAAAAGAAAATTGTTTTACCCTTATTCTTCTCAAGCGTTGCGCTTTTTTATAGTGGAATGGCCTTTGCTTACTATGTGGTATTTCCACTGGTATTTATGTTTTTCACCAGCATAGTCCCAGAGGGCATCAGTGTCATGCCGGACATTCGCAGTTATCTTGATTTTGTACTTAAGTTGTTTTTTGCTTTTGGGTTGAGTTTTGAAATTCCGATTGCGGTGGTTATTTTGTCTTGGATGGGAGCAGTCGAACCTGATAATTTGGCCAAGAAAAGACCCTACGTCTTTGTTTTGTGTTTTATTCTCGGAATGTTGCTAACGCCGCCCGATATTATCTCCCAGACGCTTTTAGCGATCCCTATGTGGTTGCTATTTGAAGTTGGTATTCTCTTCGGGCGCATGGTCGCGCCCAAAAAAGAAGATGGAGAATCCCTAGCCGAATAAACCTAGCCTAATGGCGCTGTAATGAGTGTCTCTTGCCAATCTTGAGATGGCCGCGTCTGGCACATAAAACTCAAACGCATGAAACCCTCCAGGAAATACTTCGAACTGGGTAGCAACGCCTGAGGCATTTAGTCGTTTTGCGTAGTCTCTATTTTCATCTAAGAACAGATCGACAGAACCAACGCCAATGTAAGCCGGTGGCAAGCCGTGTAAGTCGCTAGCTTGGGTTGGAGCGGCGTATTTAGATGCCGCATAGGGCTCTTGCTCCGAGGTCTTGTGCAACCCCAAGTAATACATCCATCCTTGAAGATTAGACTGGCGGTTCCAGATGCGCTTATCAGTAACAATAAAGCTTGAGTCTGATGTGCTGTTGTTGTCAATCATCGGACAAAGCAGCGCCTGAAAGACCACCGATACTTCTGCCCTATCCCTAGCCAACAGCGCAAGACCTGCGGCTAAACCACCTCCCGCACTAATACCTCCGATGGCAATAGAAGACTTATCAACCTTGAGCATATGCGCATTATCAAAAACCCAAAGTAAAGCGGCATAGCAGTCATTTAATGGCACAGGAAAAGGAAATTCAGGTGCTAGTCGGTAGTCCACAGATATCACCACACAACCGATATCTTCTACCATACGCTTTACTGAATAATCATCCCCTTCCATACTACCAAAGCAGTATCCACCACCATGGATCCAGAGTAATGCGGGAAGGTTCTCTTTATGCCCAACAGGGCGATAAAACCTGACTGGCACAGAGTCATCGCTATCTTGTTGCACTTGGTAATCCAACGTTGAGACGTTACTGATAGGCGCCAGAGTGGCTGCGACAGCTTGACTACGCTGCAGTGACACCTGCCGCGTCACAGTTAGATCCGCCCAGATGTCGAACTCAGGTATGGCCTCAAGTGCTGGTATGAGCTCAGGGTCGACTAATTTTAGGTCCATTGCTAATATTTACCTTAAATCAACTGATGATCATGGAGATTCTAAGTCTATATAATCTCACCACCAATATAAAACCATTGCTGCTCTATTCGAGTAAAAACTGACTTCTCATGCATTACGCTTTTGCCACTGTTAGTTTGATAAGTGGCTTTAAATTCTACCCAACCCTCTGTATCTGTATGGCCTGATCCTAAAACATCAAGTTTGATCCATTGCTGAGTTTTTTCTGAGAGCTCACTCACCCTAAGATTTTTCGCCATGGGTGGAAACCAGGTCTTTAACAAATACTCACCAAACCCACCCAAAGCATAAGCACTGTAACGAGAGCGCATTAGCTGTTCAGGTTCGCTTGGTATGGCGCTACCTTTCAAATAAGGCTCACAGCAGCTTGAAAAAGCTATGTTATTACCGCAGATACATGAGTTGACCATTGATTTTTATTGACCCAAGCATAATAAGTTAAAATAATACCTTAAATCGATTAAGAAGAGTTGTCCTATGCCCAGTTTAGATATTGTTTCAGAAGTTGACAGTGCCGAGATATTGAATGCAACTAACAATGCAGCCCGAGAATTAACCACTCGATTCGACTTTAGGGGTGTCGATGCGAGTATTACTCTCGCTAATGATGTGGTGACACTAAAGGCTGAAGCTGATTTTCAGTGCCAACAATTACTCGATATTTTTGCCACCCAGTTGGTTAAACGCAAAATCGACCCCACTGTAATGGAATATGATGAAGAGGCGTTTCATAGTGGCAAGACATTCTCGTTAAATGTTAGCTTTAAACAGGGAATTGCTGCTGATGTCTCCAAAAAGTTAGTCAAACTAATCAAAGAGAAAAAGCTGAAGGTTCAGGCCCAAGTGCAGGGAGATGAAGTACGCGTTACGGGCAAGAAGCGCGATGATCTGCAAGCAGTTATGGCATCAGTGCGTGAGGCTAGCCTTGGCCAGCCTTTCCAGTTTAAAAACTTTCGGGATTAGTGTTTAAAAAGCTTCGATATTTATTCGGCGGCAACAAACTTCATTGAAATACTGTTGACGCAGTGTCGGATGTTTTTTTCTGTGTAACCTTCGCCACTAAAAACATGGCCAAGGTGGCCGCCGCAGTTGGCGCAAAGAATTTCGGTGCGCCGGCCATCAGCGTCTGGTTCTCTTGTTACGGCATCTTCAATTTCATCATCAAAACTAGGCCAACCGCAGTGAGACTGAAATTTGTGCTCGGACCGATACAAAGGCGCATCACACTGCTTGCATATATACAGCCCACCCTCCGAGTGATCATTTAGCAAACCTGTAAAAGGCCGCTCGGTGCCCTTTTGCTGTATGACATATTGTTCTTCTGGAGTTAACTCATTGAGAGGTTTGTTCATTGTTTATTCCTGTGATTCTCGATGATTTTTCGTTTGGCTATCCTGCACTGCGTACCATAATTTTTCAATACCGCGTTGGAGAGTCTCCAGTGCGTTAATAGTGTGTATATCCGCTTTGTTTGCACAATAATCTCGGCCAAATAGCTTAATGTGGTCGATTAAAGGATGACCAAGGTGTGCATATTCCCAGTCAATAAAATACATTTTTTGGCCATCATAAATAACGTTTTCTAATATCAAATCGTGGTGACCGATCACCGGACCCCAGACACTATTGTCAATTATGCTTGCGGCGTCCTCTATCTCAGTCAATCCTTGAAAATCAGTTAACTGATCACTGTATAGATGAATATAACTTAGATAGTTTCGCCGACTTATATTTTCCACCGCATAAGTTTGAATACGGCTAATACAGTTTTCGAGATGATATTGAATATCTGTATCAGCCAAATCACTATCAGTTAAGTGGCGGCCACGAATTAACTCGGTTACCTGGGCATCCCCATCGGCGTATAAAAGTTTTGGAACACACCCGCTAGACTGAAGAGCCTTAAGTAAAAGCTGCTCTCTATCTCGGTCAATACCAAGAAAGCCAGTATTAGCTGCATTAACTCGTACCGCCGCACGAAAGTCACCGCTGGCAGCAAGAAAAGTTTGATTGGTGAGGCCACCTAACAGCTGTTGGATCACTTTAGGTTGCTCGGCAAGACTATTATCGAGGCCGGTGTCCCATTGTCGCCAACGAGATAGGGTTTTATCGAGTATTTGAGCTGTTCTGGGTGACATAAGCTTTTTTCCACGCATAGAACCCTAGTGTAGCTAAGACTAAATACAGCGCAAACATTGCCGCTGTCTGGTCTAAGCCCCGATCAATATAGAGATAAATAGATACTGCGTTAATCACTATCCAGTACAACCAATTTTCAAGTACCTTTCGCGCCACCATCACCGTTGTAAAGACGCTACCCCAGGTGGTAAAAGAATCAAGATACGGCAGTTGGGCGCTGGTATTCTTAGACAGAAGGTAGCCTGAAATAACCGATATTGTAAAAATTCCTATCACGCCAATGCTGTGTTGTTTTAGCGTCCAGCGGACAATCTTGACTCCTGTGTTATCAACGCCTCCTCGCTGCCACTGCGACCAACCATAGATAGCCATCCCCATGTAGTAGACATTAAGTGCCGATTCCATGTATAAATCAACATCTCCAAAAATCCAAACATAAAGCGCAGTGCTAAAAAATGCACAGTACCAACAGAGACTGTTTTCACGCATTGCTAGCACTAGGTACCCAATGCCCAAAACAACCGCGAGTGTTTCGAGATTCACCCAATCAAAACTCAACTAAAGTGCCTCATAACCAGGGATAATTTTAGCGACATAAACCGCCATGTTATATTCTAAATAACAAGTAGCAATAGTATCTTGAACAGCTTTCATGGCATGCTCATACTCACCCTGAATCACTGTGCTTGTGGGGAATGTGGTAATTTTAAGATTCTCAAAATGATTTATCTTTTCGATGAATCCATCAATGGGAGGAATAAAGTCCTCCCTATTGGGGTACATACTGATATCGATTGTCACCTGCATCAAATTACCTCGTTGACTTTATTCAGTTGAGATATGCCATCAAAAATTATACTGCCCACGGAGACCGAATGTGCGCGGTTCACCAAACTGGTAATAGGGTTCTACTGCGTAGTATTTGCGTGGATCATTTCCAAAGCCGCCAAAGCCACGAACGATGACATCTTTATTGGAAAGATTACGACCCCAAATAGACAGAGTCCAACGCTCAATGCGATAGGTCAGGTTAGTATTGAACAACTCATAAGAGGAAGATTGTTCATCATGACTGGAGGATAGATAAAAGGAATCTTTCCCTTCTATGTCGATTGTCCAACTAAGATTTTGAGTGACCTGTATGCTGCTACCTGCAACAAATTGATAATTGGGGGCATGAGCCTGATCACGACTATCTAAAGTAGCTGAAAGCGGAGTGTCATAGTCCGTTTCCAACAACCCAAGGGATCCAAATATCATGAAATCGTCAGTGGGCATCCAGTTGAGTTCAAGTTCTAGTCCGTAGTTACTGCCTTTGGCTGAATTGCCGAAATAATCGATAAAATTACTGGCATTACTATCGTCTCTAGATTGAACCAGAGACTGTTTAATCTGAATATCTTCTCGCTGTTGATAAAATAATGAAAGCTGAACTTGCAATCTCTGGTCTAACCAGTTTCCTTTGACTCCTGTTTCTAGATTCCACATCACCTCAGTGTCAAATTCACGATCTTTAGCAGCCAAGGATGAATCGCTATTCACACCACCTGCTTTGTAACCTCGAGACAGTAGACCGTAAATCATAGTGTTAGCATCAAAGTTGTATTGCAGGGCAGCGCGTCCAGCCCAAAGATTTTCATCAACACTGTGGTCAACGGTATCGCTGTCACTGTAAGTAGCTGTGCGATTCTCAAATCTAATGCCAGCAATGATAGTTAGATCGTGAGATAACATCATGTCCAGCTGACCATAAATAGCTCGATTGCTAGTATCAAATTGGCTGACGAAGTCGTCAACACTGTAGGTGTATTGGCGCAGTAGACCCTCATCTTGGTCACGAGAGTAAAGACCAATTGCCCAATCTGTATTATTGCCTAACAGGTGTTTTGGCTGACTCGAGACTAACTTTATGTCAACAACTCTATTGTCACGATCTCGTTGATAATTATCTTCAGAGTTATATTCCCAACCTTCACACGCTTGGCCCATACATATTGCTGGAAACGCCCAATCTTCATCATAGCCATACTCAAGTTCAGTATCGACAACGCTTACTAGGCCAACCATATCGAACTGATCATTGCCCTGCCAATGACTTTGCATAGCAATTGCTGATGATTTTTGGCGGTCGTGCCCCGGATTGTCCGACAAGGTCCGTCGCGTATTATCAAGGGAAAAGCCGTCATAACCATTATCTGCATCCACATGAAATAGGGTGAATTTTAGGCTGAGATCATCGCCAGCTTGCCAGTCAAAAATGCTACGTAAACTAAGCTCATCAATATTATCGGTATCATCTCTGTTCAGAAAATCATTAGATATATAACCATCGCTACTATGATGTTGGGCTGCTAGGCGATATTTCGATTCCTCAGCTAAAGAACCACCGACCGCAGCGGCCACTGTGCGAGTGCCAAAATGCCCGACATCCAATGATATATTACCCTCAGTACTGTCCGTTGGCTGATTAGAGGTGATATTGATCAGACCTGCTAATGCATTTGTCCCATAGAGGGTTCCCTGTGGTCCACGTAATATTTCAACTTGCTTGGTATCCATAGTAGTGGCTGCACCAGCAATACCCGTAAAGTCGATCCCATCAACTAAGATGCCTACTGATGGATTCAATGGCTCTATAAACTGGCTGCGCTCTCCAATACCGCGAATCTGAATGAATTTTCCTCTGGAGGCACCACTAGAAAAATTAACATTAGGAGCCATATTCAATAACTGCTCTAGATGCTTAGCATTTCGTTGGCTAATCTTGCTGTCATCCAAGATAGTTATGCTCGCAGTGGTTTCTAGCAAGCTCAAATCACGAAAATCAGAGGTGACGATGATCTCTTCGATTGTTTGCTCTGCAGCACTGGCGCTTGCGAGTAAATACAAAATGATAAAACATAGATTTTTGACGATATTACAAATATAGTTCGTGTGAAAAGCTATTGATTTGTGCGAGCCGTACATATAAAGCCTCTGAAACTAGTTTTAAAGAGACCCGAGGTTAAATGGCGAAGTAAAGGCAAGCAATCTCCTATTCCTACGCCGGCATAATCCGGATCAGGTTCAAAGGGTGCTTCTCAGGTCGATAACAAATGACCGCCCCTTAGGAGCGACAATAGTAACATGCCGCCGAGTAAATAACGTAAGCCAACATCAAATTTTAAATATTTTTTATCGATCAACTTGAAGGAGTTTCGATCATGAAGAACGCTTTTTTATCCCTTATTACGATGATGATATTTTCTCTGTCCGCCGGTTGTCAGATGGATCAATCAGAATCGGCCTCTTCAGAATCAACAGCAATGACATCACAACAGGTTATCGAGTTTCTTGATGAACTATTTATGGAGGAGTTACAAGAAAGCCCCCAATACATGACTTACCTTGGCATGCGAGAGCGCTACGACGAGTGGGATGATAATTCTGATCAAGCCAGGGATAAAAGTCTTCAGATGACGCGAAACCATCTACAACAAGTTATGAAGATTGATCTATCAAACGTTGATGACTCAGCAAAGCTTAGCGTGAAAATGTTTATAGAACAGGCTAACAAAAGATTAGAGGGCGACCGTTGGCGGTATCACAGTTATCCTGTCAGCCAGATGCGCGGAGTCCATGGCACGATTCCATCCTTTCTCATTAATCAACACCTAATTGCTAATGAAGAGGAGGCTCAAGCCTATATCAAAAGACTTGCGGCCACGCCAAAAGTCCTAGATCAGCTTATTGAGCATCTCAAAATCCGCCAAGATAAAAACATTATCGCGCCTAAATTCGTCTTCCCGCTGGTATTAAAATCTATTGATAATATTTTAATTGGAGCTCCTTTTGATGAGGGCTCTGATAGTACCCTTCTTGCTGATTTTAAACGTAAGATTGAAAATATAGACATCGCAGACGACACAAGATCTGAATTGACATCAGCAGCCTCTAACGCGCTAAAGGATCATCTTGCTCCGGCCTATCGAAGGCTGCAATTAGCGCTCCGCGATCTAGAATCTGTGGCTACCAATGATCATGGCGTATGGAAATTCCCAGATGGCGACAAATTTTACGAATTTGCTCTTCAAAGAACGACTACAACCGATCTAACCGCTAATCAAATTCACAACCGTGGACTCAAGGAAGTGGCTCGTATTCAGTCTGAAATGCAAGACATTATGAATACGGTTGGATTTGAAGGCGATCTTCAAGAGTTTTTCGCCTTTATGCGTAATGATCCTCAATTTTACTATCCTGATACTGCGGCGGGTAAGCAGGCTTACTTAGATAAAGCAACAGCAGTGATTGATAATATGAAGTCTCGGCTTGATGAACTGTTCATCACTGAGCCTAAAGCCGATTTAATAGTCAAAGCCGTAGAACCGTTCCGCGAAGCCTCTGCAGGCCAAGCTTTCTACCAGAGACCTGCACCAGATGGGAGTCGCCCAGGCACCTATTTTGCTAATCTCTACAAGATGAGTGATATGTCAAAATACAATATGGAGGCTCTCGCATATCATGAAGGAATTCCTGGTCATCATATGCAAATATCCATTGCACAGGAACTTCAAAATATTCCCAAATTTCGCCTCTTTGGTGGTTACACCGTATTTAGCGAGGGTTGGGGGCTTTACTCTGAAGCAGTACCAAAGGAAATTGGACTGTATGTAGATCCTTATTCTGATTTTGGACGGCTATCGGGCGAACTTTATCGTGCTTGCCGCCTAGTAGTTGATACGGGCATTCATGCTAAAAAATGGACTCGAGAGGACGCTATCGCTTATATGAATGCCAATGTGCCTCACTCTGAAAGTTACAATATTCGTCAAATAGAGCGCTATATTGTGATGCCCTCTCAAGCAACTGCTTACAAAATCGGTATGCTAAGAATACAAGAATTACGAGCACAGGCGCAGATTGCCCTAGGCGACAAATTTGATATTCGGGAATTTCACAATGTGGTCCTCAAAGACGGCTCAGTATCTCTGCCAATTCTGGAAGATAATGTGAATGCGTGGATACTGAAACTAAACCCATAAGGGGAAACTAGATGTTTAAGATAATCACAATAGTACTCACAGCCCTGAGCATTCAATCTGCATTTGCCATGCAATCAGAGCAAGAAAAGCTCAACAGTCTTTATGATGAGATTTGGCACTACACAATGATCACCTCTCCCACTTACGCAACCTATGTGGGCTATCCAGGGCAAAATGGACGCTGGCCTGACCCCTCGCTCAAGGCGGCTCGAGAGGATGAAGATAAGACCAAAGGCTTTCTGCGAAAGCTTCGCGCAATTGATACCAGTGAGCTGACTGAAGATGCTCTATTAGGCTGGAAGCTTGTTGAAAAGAATGTAGCCGATGAAGTTGACGGATATATCTACCCTGAAGAATACATACTGATACACCAGAGAGCTGGCGTTCAACAGGATATTGCTGATGTATTAAGCCTGATGCCAAAAAGTAACAGGCAAGACTTCCTCGACAGGTTGGCGCGCCTGAGGGGTGCGGCTGACTATATTGACAAAAATATAGTGGTCCTTAAGAAAGGCCTAGCCAAGAAAATTACGCCGCCGAAAATTACTCTAAGGGATGTGCCTGATCAAATTCGTAACACTACGCCAAAAGATATCTCTAAGAGCCCGCTACTGAAAAGTTTTAGCGACTTCCCCAGCAGTATTACTGCCAAAGAGCAAGCTGCAATTATTGCCGAAGCAACAGATATTGTAGAGAATAATGTTTACCCCGCATTTGCTCGACTACTGGTATTTTTGGAGGATGAGTACATCCCCAGTGCAAATCAATCTATCGCTCTATCTGATGTTCCAAACGGTGATAATTGGTATCGACATAGGGCAAGGCGGTTCACCACAACTAATTTAACCCCTGAGCAAATTCATAAACTTGGATTAAGCGAAGTAAAACGTATCCGTCTAGAAATGGACAAGGTGATTACCCTCTCTGGATTTGAAGGAAGCTTTGATGAATTTACAGCTTTCTTGCGCACAGATCCTCAATTCTATAAAACCTCTGCGGAAGATTTATTGGCTGGATATCGCGACATCGCCAAACGAGCAGATCCAGAGCTAGCTAAACTCTTTGGCAAACTGCCTCGCTCGCCTTATGGCGTTATTGAAATACCGAGTTATGCGGCTAAATCTCAGACCACAGCATATTATCAGGGTGGGTCCCTTGAAAGTGGTCGTGCCGGTTATTTTTATGCCAATACTTATGCACTCAACACACGTCCTACTTGGGAAATGGAAGCGCTTACCCTGCATGAGGCAATGCCTGGACACCATTTACAAATATCCCTTGCACGTGAACTACCGGAAACTCATGTACTGCTGCAAAATCTTAGCTATACCGGATTTGTCGAAGGCTGGGGACTTTATGCAGAAAGTTTGGGTGATGAAATGGGATTTTATAAAGATCCCTACAGTAAATTCGGTCAACTAACTTATGAGATGTGGCGTGCGGTTCGTTTAGTTGTCGATACTGGCATGCACCTATTTGGCTGGGATCGTCAAAAAGCCATCAACTTCTTTGCTGGCAATACCGCTAAAAGTCTACATGATATAGAAGTCGAGATTGATCGCTACATTTCGTGGCCAGGTCAAGCTCTGGCTTATAAAATTGGTGAACTTAAATTTAAAGAATTACGGGCTCGCGCCGTGGAGAAGCTTGGAGACAAATTTGATATACGTCGCTTTCACGATCAATTGCATGCAAAGGGAGCTCTGCCTCTCGACATTTTAGATGCCCGCATGGACGAGTGGATCGAAAGTGAGCTTTAGCAATTTCGATAACATCCAAATTAAACAGTACACGCCAGTATTCGGCTAATCTCACATAGGGGTCGGCCGGACTCTTGGCTCAGATCATTGAAGATTACCTGGACCCTTTTTAAATCCCGTTGAGAAGTTGGGCTAAATTTTTCGATAAATCCATGGTTAACCAATGCATCACAGACATCTTTTGTCATTAAGAAAGTGTCCTTCCCCATACTTCTCAACATCATAGGCCCACTGTTACCGCCCAATCGACAGCCATGTTTTTTAAGCTCCAGCCATAAACCAGTGATATCGTCACTGGGCCAGCTAGCGACAAATAAACCAAAAGAGCCATGACTTCGCTGTTTATCAAGGACGTAAACTGCATTATTTCTCACAGAAACTATTTTAGTGAAATTGCGAACAATACTGGTATCTTGGGCAAGTTCTTCGAGCCGCTCATCACTAAAGTGGGCCACAGCCAATGGATTGAAGTTGGCAAATGCAGCCTCAAAACCTGCCCACTTGTTATCGATAACTCGCCATACAAATCCAGCACGAAAAACACACCGAGTCATCATTGATAGGTAGCGATCATCTGAGATCTCAGCCAATTCACTTGAAGTTTTTACTGAAGGCATAATTACTTCAAGTAATTTAGGGGAACCTTTGTTGGTGGCGGCTATATCGTAAAGTGCCTCAAATGAAGTCATTTTATCGTTATTCCTATGAACAAATAAATATTAACCCAGGACAATCTGGTTAATGAATCGAAGCGCAATAAATAGGAGCAATACACCAAAGACTTTACCAAAAAAGCCACTAGCACGTTGATATCGAGCCATTGACCCAGATCGTGAGATTATGGTCACCACCAATAAATACCATAAAGCGTCTACTCCACCAGCAATGATTGCCAGAACTATCTTGTCCACGAACGAACTTTCAATCTGCACAAATTGACTAAACAGTGCGGTGAAAAAGAGTAGTATTTTTGGATTAATTAGGGCAACACCAAGACCATCTCTTATCGCCAACATGTTAGATGATAATGGCGAAGATGCCAGTCCAATTTCCTCAACCTCTTTACCAGAAACGATGAGTTTAATGCCCAGGTAGAGCAAAAATAAGCAGCCCACAAGCTGAGTAGCCTCAAATATCACCGGATTTTGCTCGATGACCGCAGATAAACCAAATGCAGTTATCAATGCATATGTCCCTATTCCTAAACCATGACTGATAGCGGCGTATGAACCTGCTAATCGTCCTGTAGCTAAAGTGTGATTAACAACAACCGCCAAACTGGGGCCAGGGGACATTGCCCCGAACAGACAGGCAGTAAAAACAGTAGCCCAAAAACTTAATTCAACGCCGCCTAACAAGATAACCTCCACAGTTGCAAAACACCCTAACTAGATCGCAACTTATATCACTCGAGTTAGGCACGCAAGTCTAGTACGCAAATCACACTTAAAGTACCTACTTCGTCACATTACAAAATATTTACCACAAAAGTACTATGCATCAAGCTCATCAAAGCCATAAACTTCAAGTCTCGAAGTAGAAGGTAGAAGACTAGGAGAGCAAAAAAATGGAATTAGGTTTGAGTAGTGACTTTGAGTCCAGCGAGATAGAAACCCTTAGCCTTGAAGAAGCTTTTAATGAAGGGCTTAACGTGTTCCAAAATAAATTAGACTCTCTTTCGAAAGAGAGTCTCACTCTATTGCAAAAAAATCTTGCTGATTTGTCTACTTGAGATTTTCCGATACTCGACTAAATAACTCGGCTCGCTCATTGATACTGAGCATAGCAATTCTTTTGTAGATTTCCTCGACAGACTCAGCTGCAGGAGTTCTGACTGATTTGCTTTCGGCAGAGCCATATAGCGATTCGGGAGTAATACCAAAAAAGTTAGCTATCCGAACAACAGAATCTCGGCGAGGTTCGCGAGTGACTTCACTCAAAATGCGGTTGATGGTTGGCTGAGGGACCCCGGTGGCTCGGGAAAGACCACTTTGCGATAAATTATTATCCCGCATTAATTTGGACAGGTGTTTGCTGATATCTAGTTTCATAATGTGTCTCGCTTAAACGTGGGTTACACGGTTTTG
>Ga0105348_1000838_pt1 | contig 21947 bp, 17 predicted proteins | sample EN8Hudsemesocosm_2_FD_83504 | JGI IMG/M metagenome (GOLD analysis project Ga0105348, IMG submission 83504) | Methane-oxidizing microbial communities from mesocosms in the Hudson Canyon - EN8C Hudson Canyon | ecosystem: Environmental > Aquatic > Marine > Cold seeps | place: Hudson Canyon... | reverse complement strand
GGGTTTTATCCACCAAGTGAAAAAGCCGATATCCAGTTTAGGACTGATTTTTGGACGCTCGAAAGTGTTCCAGTAGGCAACGCGCCAAGCACTGATATGGTGCTGTGGAATCACATAATGATTCCACAGTAAAACTCTGTCTAAAGCTCTAGTTAGATTAACCAGGCTCTCACGACTGTCTGCTGCAATGAGCTTCTCGATGATTTCATCAATAACAGGATTTTTAATGCCGATGAAATTTCTACTGCTTGGTTGATCGGCGTATTTAGATCCCCAGTAGTTTCTTTGCTCATTACCCGGTGAGCTTGATTGACCAAATGTGGCGATAATCATGTCGTAATCAAAGGACCTTAATCTGTTAATGTACTGGGTGACATCGACCATACGAATTGATACGTCAATGCCCAGTCTTTCAAGGTTTTTACGAAAAGGGTTTACCACGCGCTCAAAAGCAGGTGCATACAGCATGATTTCAAACGTCATCTGCTCATTGTTTTTATTGAGTAGTTTTCCGCCCTTGATCGTCCAACCTGCAGCTTTTAGCTTCCGCCATGCCAGCCGTAATTGATTGCGAATTTTACCATTGCCATCAGTGTATGGTGGTTGGTATTCCTTGGTGAAGACTTCTTCTGGTAACTGATCTTTATATGGCAATAATATTTCTAGTTCTTCTTCAGAGGGTAATCCCGTGGAAGCTAATTCGGTATTGTCGAAGTAGCTTTTTGTACGTTTGTACTGACCATAAAATAAATTTTTGTTAGTCCATTCGAAATCAAAGGCTAGAGCTAAGGCTTCTCTTACCTTGGGGTCTTTAAAAATTTCTCTACGGGTATTCATGGCAAAGCCTTGCATACCTACAGGGCGTTGGTGGGGGATTAATTCTTTGACGATATCACCGGATTTCACCTGCGGGATGTCATAAGCTGTGGCCCACAGTTTAGAGTTGTTTTCTTCACGATAGTCTAGTTCATGGGCTTTAAAGGCTTCTAGAGCAATACTTCTATCTCGATAATAGTCATAGATAACGGTGTCGTAATTATAAGTGCCTTTGTTTATAGGGTGATTCTTTGCCCAGTAATTATCCACCCTTTGATAACTAATAGAGCGACCTGGTTCAATTTGCTCTATTTTGTAGGGCCCTGAGCCAAGAGGTGCTGTGAGCGTAGATTTAGAAAAATCTTTGTTCTTCCAATAATGTTCAGGTAGTACTGGTAATTCTCCAACTATAAGGGGTAGTTCAGCATTATTGGTGGGTTTGAAGACAAACTTTACCGTTTTAGAATCTATAGCTGTGACGGATTCAACGTCCTCATAATAAGCCTGGTAGTGGGGCGGCCCTTTTTTAATAAGCGTGTTGAAGGTAAATACAACATCATTAGCGGAGATTGCTTTACCGTCATGAAACTTCGCATTAGGATTTAAGTGGAATTTAATCCAGCTTCGATCTTTAGGTAATTCTATTTTTTCTGCGATCAAGCCATATAGAGTGAAAGGTTCATCGAGGGAGCGTGTAAGTAAGGTATCGTAGATCAACCCAAGCCCCTGAGCTGAATTACCTTTTGGGGTGAAATTATTTAGTGTATCAAAGGTGCCGACTGCATCTCGTCTAACAGTTCCGCCTTTTGGTGCATCAGGATTTACATATTCAAAGTGAGTAAAGCCTTCCTTATATTTTGGTTCCCCATGCATGGCGATGGCCTGAGAAATGGTGACTTCTGGGCTCGCTTGTACGTTTGAACCCATTACAAGTGCCATAGCCAGGATGGCTAGCTTGGCGAAGACTTTTATCGGTAATTGCATTTATGGTGACCTTATTTCTTGGTTGTAGCGCTTATTATCTAGTTTGTATGCTGTTTGTTCTGGGTAGTAGCCTTTTCTGTATTCACCCACCAGTTGGTGAAGCCAAGTGAATAGGGTGGATGTTCTGTAGGGTGAACAAGCCTGTTCCAATAGGCAAAACGGTGATAGCCGATATACCAGTGCGGAATTGTGTAGAATTCCCACAATAATACACGGTCCAATGCTTTTACGGCAGTTCGATGTTCATTTGACGTTTTTGCCTTAATTAAGTGCCCAACTAGGCCATCCACTACAGGGTTTTTAATGCCGGCATAATTGCGGCTTCCCTTAATATCTGCCATAGAAGAGTGGTAATATTCTTTTTGTTCCAGGCTGGGTGAATTTGATTGTGGTAGTACATAAACAATCATGTCGAAGTTGAATTCATCGAGGCGAGTTTTGTATAGTGTTGGATCTATGCTGCGTATATTCATCGTTATACCTGCTTTTTGCAGGTTCTTTTTATAGGGCAGCAGTATTCGGTCAAAGGATGGGTCGAAACGTTTTAATAATTCAAACTCGAAATGAGTCTCCGTAGTTTTGTTAATAAGCTGGTTGTTATTAAGCTCCCAACCAGCATCTTTCAATAACTGTAACGCTTTGCGTAAATTAGTCCTTATATTGCCATTAGCTTTGGTGGTGGGTAGTTTGAAGGTCTGGTTGTATACCCTTGAATCAAGCTCTGATTTGTAATCTTCTAGTAACGCAAGCTCATTATCGCTGGGAAGTCCTGATGCCGCATGGCTAGTGTTAGGGAAAAAAGTGTTTGAGCGTGAGTAGGCGTTACTAAATATGGTTTTATTGGTCCATTCAAAATCGAAAAGTAGGGCTAATGCTTCCCTTACGCGTCTATCCTGAAATAGTGGCTTGCGGGTGTTAAAGAAAAAAGACTGACTACCTTGTGCAATCTGATGGGGGATTTCTACTTTGTGTAGACGGCCGTCTTTAGCGGCGGGAATATCATAGTTGCTAAGCCATTGTTTGGAGACATACTCCATATGAGCTTCAAAATCGTTTGATTTAAAGGCTTCGAGTGAAACAGTTATGTCGCGATAAAAATCAAAAGTTACTGCATCAAAGTTATATCTGCCTCGATATAGCGAGTGATCTTTCCCCCAAAAGTCATCAACCTTTGAATAGGTAATTGATCGGCCAAAGTCTACCTGTGAGACTTTATAGGGACCGCTTAATAAAGGAGGTTCAGTAAGCGCTTTGTCAAAGGATCTTCCTTGCCAAAAACGCTTCGAAAGTACAGGAAGTTCACCTACGCGTAGAATGAGTGATTTATTATTGGCTACTTTAAAATCAAAACGTATCGTTTCTTTATTGATGATAGATACTGCTGCTACATTCTCATAGATAGATTGGTACCGAGGGTGGCCGTCTTGAGTTAATAACTTGTACGAAAACTCTACATCTTCAGCAGTGATAGAGGATCGATCATGGAAATAAGCGTTTGGATTTAAATGAAAAACCACATAACTGAAATCATCAGGGTATTCCAATGTCTTTGCGATGAGACCATAGGCTGTGCATGGTTCATCGTGGGAAGGAGAATATCGACCCGTGCCGGCCAATAAGGTTTCATTTAACTCGTGTATGCCATAGACGTAAAAACCCGGTGTATTGATAGGGCTGGTTCCTTTCAATATATAAGGATTTAGATTATCAAAAGTGCCATGACCACTGAGTGTTATATGACCACCTTTGGGCGCGAGTGGATCCGTATGCTGAAAATGGGTGAACGTATGAGAGTACTTAGGCTCACCATAGAGGGCAATACCATGAGTTTTGGTTGTTTGTGCTAGGGCTAGTGAGCAAGTGGCAGCCAAATATAGGGAGAAAAGTGCCAATATTTGTCTAAAATTAAACCGCTTATTATTGTTTTTGCTATCGCTTAGCGGAAAAGGTATCAAGCTTGTTCCTTAACGAGTTAATCCCGAAACCAGAACGGTTAAACTATCAGGAAGCGGCTCATCTTAAAAGTTTTTTCGAGAATTCATGATGTTAGCGGTGAATTGAGCTGATTAATCTACTATTAAGTAAGTTAAAGATTGAGCGAGGTTTGTGTGGCTAAAAAGATTATGGGGTTGAACGCGTGGGTAGACCATCTTAGTGATGCAGAGATGCCTGCGCTAGCTACTGTTATCAAGGAGCTTAATGAGCTAACAGAAGGCGATGATGTGTCTGTTAATCAGCTTGCTGACGCTATTCTTAAGGATGCTAATCTAACCTCGAAAGTGTTGAGGATAGCGAATAGTGTTCACTACAACCCAAGTCGAGTATCGATAACAACAATCAGTCGAGCAGTCGTTCTTATTGGTTTTAGTTCGGTACGAGCCATTTCTATCTCGGCGCTCATTATAGACGCACTATTAGGGCCTAACGCTAAAGAGTGCATGCTTAAGAACATGGCCCAGGCTTTTCATTCTGCAACTCAGGCTAAAAATTTATGCCCTGATGAGATGAGTGAGACTGAAAAGGAAGAGGTCTTTATTGCAGCTTTACTATATCACCTCGGTGAAATGGCTTTTTGGAGCTGTGATACATCTCAAGTGGAGGAGTTGGCCCTTGCGCTGTCCGAACCTGGAGCCAATAAGCGAGAATTGTCTGAGCAGTTAATTGGGTGCAACTTTCGCGTTCTGTCTAAAGGCTTAACCAAGCAGTGGTCCATTGGTGGCGTTTTACAAGAAGCGCTAGAAGGTCGATCTTCTTCATCTTTATCTGCTCAAACTGTATTGCTTGGTCAAGAGGTAGGTTCAGCCTCATTGCAAGGCTGGGAATCAGGGGCCATGGAAAAGGTGATGGAGAAAATCGTTAAATTTACCAATGTGAGTCCGGCTGAGGCTAAGAAAAGAATTTATGAAAGCGCTGAAGAGGCGGCAAGTGTTGCAACGACCTTTGGTGCTGCTCGGGTGTGTCAATATCTGCCGGCTATTGAGATAGCAGCTGAATTAGGTGTGGAACAAGAACCGCAGGAGATAGAGCCAGATGCGGCATTGCAGCTGCAGGTGCTTCGAGATTTATCCACCATGGTCAATGAAAAAGTTGATATCAACATGATTTTTCAGTTGGTGTTAGAAGGAATGAATCGTGGTATTGGTTTAGAGCGCGTGGTTGTTGCTATCTTAGATGCAGGCAGGGCTGGTATTACTGCAAAATACATTATTGGTGATCGTACTGCTGATTGGCGTGAAAAATTCCGTTTTCAGGTTAATGATGGTGCCCATAATGTTTTTTCATATGTGTTGAAAACGAAAGAACCGGTGTGGCTGGGAACACCAAATACAGCTAGTTTGAGCGGTTTGAGGACTCCAGCTATCACCGATGTGGTGGGAACGGGGCAGCTATTTGTTGCCCCCATCTGCATAGCCGGCAAGGAAATAGGCGTCTTTTATGTGGACAAGGGCGTATCACGAAAGGATATTCGTGAAGAGCAATGGCAGTCATTTTTACACTTTGTTCAGCAAACCAATATGTGCTTATCTGTGTTGGCGGGCAAATAAGTTAGCGCGCATTGGTTATATCGACAAATAATGTGACTTGTTGGCCGGGCTGCAAATATTTCAGCTTGGCGAGTCGGTTATTCCATTTTTTTATCTGATTGATGGTGACATTGAACTTTCCGGCAATGCGTGCGAAAGAGTCACCATTTCTTACCTTGTAGTTTACTTTGCGTACAACAGAACGACTTGTCGGTGATTTATGGGTGGCTGTAGACTTAGACCAGATAACAATTTTTTGTCCAGCACGTAGTGTGTCTGTAGGAGCCATACCGTTCCATTTAGCCAACGTTCGAACGCCAATTTTGTATTTTGAGGCAATTTCCCAAAAACTATCACCTGGCTGCACTGTGTAAGTGATTTTACTGGCAGAGGTTTTTTTGTTGTATCTGCTTTGTGATGCTTTTAGGCGCTGGGCTGCACTCAATGAATAATAACTATTACCTTGACTGGATTTAGGAATAAGAAGGGTATCACCTGCTTTGATTCTATTTTTACGGATATTGTTAATGCTGCTCAGTAGAGACGGGGTAATATTGAAACGTTTAGCGATAGTGCTGACAGTGTCTCCTTTTCGAATGTTGTAACGAGACCAGGTTAGCCGCTGCTCTTTGGGTAATAGGGTGAGTTCTTGATTGAAGCGGTCAACGGTAGCTAAGGGTAGGAGTAAGCGGTGTGGACCCTTTGGGTCAGTTGCCCAACGATTGAAACCAGGGTTGTATAAATATAGCTCTTCAATAGAAATGCCCGCCATTTGAGCGGCTTGAGCCAGGTCAATCTGGGAGCTTGTATCTACGCTTTGAAACACGGGTTTGTTGTTAATTTTATTTAGGGTGACATTATAAGCTTGAGGCGTGTTTACAAGCTTAGCGATTGCAAGCAATTTTGGCACATAAGCACTGGTTTCTTTGGGTAGTTTGAGCGACCAATAATCTGTTTTTTTGCCGAGTTTTCTGTTTCTAGCAATGGCTTTTTTTACAGTGCCGCTACCTGAGTTATAGGCAGCTAACGCTAGTAACCAATCCCCATCAAATCGTTTTTGCAAATAGTCGAGATAATCGAGTGCTCCATGGGTAGAGGCATAAATATCCCGGCGTCCATCATACCACCAGGTTTGTTTTAGCCCGTAGATACGACCTGTTGATGGAATAAACTGCCACATACCAGCGGCTCGGCCGTGTGAATAAGCAAAGGGGTCAAATGCGCTTTCTACCACGGGCAGAAGAGCTAGCTCTAATGGCATATTCCGTTTTTCTGCCTCTTCAACGATAAAATGAAGATAACGGCTTGCACGATCAGTGACTCGGTCAAGATAAGATTGGTGTTTTCTATACCATTGAAGCTGAGATGTAGTTCGACGGTTGTCTATAGTGAGGTCTAACTTGAAGCCCTTTCTAAGACGATCCCAAAGGTTAGCGATGGGCGGTGGCTCTACTGGTGGTTGAGTAACTTGGATAGTGTCATCCAGTGAGATAGCCTTTGTTTCAACACTAACTTTACTATCAAGCTTTATTGCGGAGTCTTGATGAGCAGGTTCAGTTGAGCTCTGTTCTTTGACTTTTTGAGGCTCTAGAAATGTTCGGAAATCTATATGTTGGCAACTTACAATGAATAGAGTGCTTAAAATCAAAGCCGCCTTCAGAAGTAGTGTTCGGTTCGTAAATGAGTACAACAAAGTGAATTCTCTGTATTGAGCGCTAGTGTATTGGAATGAAAGGTATTTCTAGGGGGGATTTTAGGAAGTGCCCTTGCTGTGGTCAAGGGTACTTGTTCACGAATTTTAGAAGTTTCCTTCCAGCTGTCAACGATGGCAAAGGTGCCTGCGCTGGATACACACTGTTCGTCTGAGTGTTTGTGGGTGCAGTAAATTAATGTGTTGGTTGGCAAGCTGGCTAGTTTATTAAGTGATTGAAACATTTGTTGCGGAGATCCTTCAAACAGTCGTCCGCAGTTTGCTGCAAATATGGTGTCGCCAGAGAGTAGGGTTGGCGATTGTGTTTCGTCGCTGAAAAATACAATGTGGCCAGTGGTGTGTCCTGGCACTTCGATGACATGAAAATTCGCGCCATTCACTGACGGTATCGGATTCATTCAGCTTGTAAGTCTGCTTAGGTATATTTTCTGCTGCTGGCCCATAAACAGGGATCTTTAAATTATCAAGCAGGGTATTCACGCACCAATGTGGTCAAGATGGTGATGGGTAATCAGAATGCCCTTGAGTTCCAGCTCGTTCGCAGCTGGATGGTTCAGCACTGGTACCGCATCGACAGGGTCTTCTACCCATACGCTGCTTGAGTCTGAAGACTTTAACGCCCAGATATAATTGTCGATAAAAGCTGGTATGGGATAAATTTCCATTTTGCAATTCCAGTTAAATACACCTATAGGTTTAAATATGATAATCCGAGACGTATCATGGAGCTACTTGATAGTGTCTTGTAGTCATCAGTAATAGCCTTTGTGGTAGATAGTGTGGACAAAACGAAACCCGTAGATTTTTTTGAAAGTGCAGTAACCGCTAACCAGCTGACTCAATGGTTTGAGGGTCGTTTGGGGGAGCAGGTTCAAACAATCGAACATCACCTATTAGATAGAGCGTTACGGAATTGCTTTGGCTACCATCTGCTGCAAGTGGGGTTACCTGAGCAGAGGCCGTCATATGCTAACTGCCCAGTTGATCATAAGAGTATTTTGACACCCTATCGTTATCAAAGTGATGAGAGCCTGCTTATTGGTAAGGCAACTGAGATCCCTGTAGAGTCCGGTGCCCTCGATGCTGTGGTATTACAGCACACTCTGGATTTTTCATTACACCCACACCAGGTTTTGCGAGAAGCGACACGGGTACTGATTCCTAGGGGAACATTATTAATCACAGGGTTTAATCCCTATAGCCTTTTAGGGATGACTCGTTATTTGCCCGTATTATCTCGTCGAGAGCCTAGCCTAGGTAATTTCTTATCGGTTAAGCGCTTAACAGACTGGCTGACCTTGTTGGAGTATGAATTGGAATTAGTTCAGTACGGTTGTCATGGTGCTCCGTTTTTATCAAAGAATGAGTCCAAACTGTCTAATGGCCTTCCAGGCGGAGGCGTGTATATGATAGCTGCCAAGAAACAGGTAGTAGGCACAAGACTGATTAAACCTGTGTGGAAAAAAGAGCCCCGTCCGCTTGTGTCTTTGCCTGTCGCTAAAGCGTCAACGATTGTACCGTTTCCCAACAAACGCGATAAAAAATAGAATCGTTTATATAGCATGATAGCAAGCCTTTTTGATGCTGTTCGTCGCGATGAGCCTGGTTAAATGAACGTATGACTAGTCTGGAAATAAGATTGTTGATTAATGCTCAAGTTAGGTAATTGATGAGCAAAGAATGTGTAATTATTTTATAAATACTGAATAGTGATTAGGAAATATGAGGCAAGTAGTACTAGATACGGAAACCACTGGTTTAGATCCAGCACAAGGGCATCGGATTATCGAAATCGGTTGTGTTGAGCTAATAAACCGAAAACTGACCGGCCGGCACTATCATCAATATATAAATCCGGAACGACTGGTGGATGATGGTGCGATGGAGGTGCATGGTATCACCAATGAATACTTGGTCGATAAGCCTGTTTTTTCCAAAATTGCTGAAGATTTTTTTGAATTTATTAAGGGTGCAGATTTAGTTATTCATAATGCACCATTTGATGTTGGATTTCTCGATAGTGAATTTAGATTATTAGCTGCAAATGCTGGTAACAATTACGGGGTGGTGCAGGATAGTTGTACCGTTACTGATACGTTGGTGATGGCACGGGAGAAGCATCCAGGGCAAAAAAACAATCTCGATGCGTTATGTAGGCGTTATTACGTCGACAATTCTCAACGGGATTTGCACGGTGCCTTGCTTGATGCTGAAATTTTAGCTGACCTATATTTGGTAATGACCGGTGGACAGACTGATTTATCCCTAAGTAGTGATGTGGGTTCAGGGGATAAAGCAGGGGTAGCCGGCGCTATTCGACGGCTATCTAATAGCAGAGCGCGGTTAAAGGTTATTGCAGCTACAGTTGATGAGCAAGAAGCGCATACTGCTCAAATCCAAAAAATGGATTCTGCGCTCTGGAGTGATTAGCCTAGAAACACCTTAGCGTTTTCTTAAACTGGAATATCCTGCTGTTCTTCCTTGTTCTAAAAAATTTAAAAAGCCTGGCTTAAACCAGGCTTTTTCGTTCTTACCCGCTATTCTGTACTTACCCGATAGCGTTAAAGCGCATAAATAACACAAAGCAGACCAACGCTACCTAATACAATGGTGTATGGGAAAGCCATAATCACCATGCGGCCATAGGATAATTTGATCAGTGGCGCAACTGCGGAAGTCAGTAGGAATAAGAACGCCGCTTGACCATTTGGTGTTGCAACGCTGGGTAGGTTTGTCCCTGTATTAATAGCGATGGCAAGCAATTCTAATTGTTCTCTTGATATTTGCCCAGCAAGGAACGCTTGTTTGACTTGAGAAATGTACACGGTTGCCACAAATACGTTATCGCTAATCATAGAAAGAACGCCATTAGCGATAAAGAACATGCCGGGTTGTTGCGAAGGTTCCATCGCTAGAACGGCATCAATAATTGGTGTGAATAGATGTTGCTCGTGAATGACGGCGACAATGGCAAAAAATACGACCAAAAGTGCGGTAAACGGCAAAGCCTCTTCGAAGGCATGACCTAGTTGGTGTTCTTCAATAATACCGTTAAATGCTGTTAGCAGGACGATAACCATTAACCCTATTAGGCCAACGGCTGCTAGGTGAAATGCTAAGCATAATACCAAGACTAATGCCACTAATGCTTGAATAACGAGAGTAGCATTATCCTTTACGGTACGTTTTTCTTCTTCATAGTGATCATAGTCTTCCAGTATTGCGCGTACTTTTTCGGGTAACAAACCACCGTAACCAAACCAGCCTAGCTTTTCAAGCAGGGCGCAGGTGATAAGGCCGCATACGAAAACTGGCATGGTAACAGGAGCCATTTTCAGAAAGAAGGTGATGAAATCCCAATCCATTTCCTGAGCGATTAATAGGTTCTGAGGCTCACCAACTAAGGTTGTTACCCCTCCTAATGCTGTGCCTATAGCGGCGTGCATCAGTACGGATCTCAAAAAGTGACGAAAGGCAATTAGGTCTTCATGATGTAGGTCATGAACACCGTCATCTACAGCATGATCATGGCTGTGATGGAATTTCTTGCCAGAGGCTACCTTGTGGTATACAGAATAAAACCCTACACCTACGGCTATCACAACAGCGGTTACGGTAAGCGCATCAAGAAATGCTGATAGAACCGCAGCAGAGAAGCAAAACAATAGGGATAGTATTGTTTTCGAACGAACCCGTAATAAAATTTTAGTGAATACGAATAGCAGTAGATTTTTCATAAAGTAAATACCTGCCACCATAAACATAAGCAGTAGGATAACTTCGAAATTGTGTTTGGCTTCCGTATAAACGGCTTCAGGGCTAGCCATCCCTAAGATGATGGCTTCTATGGCTAGAAGCCCTCCAGGTTGTAGAGGGTAGCATTTTAATGCCATTGCTAGAGTGAAAATAAACTCGATAATCAGAGCCCATCCGGTAATAAACGGTCCGATCTTATCATCAAGTACGGCTAGTAAAATCGGATTTATGATCAAAAAAGCAACAATTGTTTTCTTGTACCAGCCTGGTGAATTTCCAAGGAAATTGCTCAGAATAGCTTGTGGTAAAGTAGATACCATGTTTCAAATCCTTTAAGGCGTTTAATTGTCTGAATTATAGTGCTATTCAGTCGGTTTCTGCTCGCGAAACTTACCTTATTTTCTATAATAATCAACTAAGTTATTGGTTAAACGTCTAAATAGAACCATTGCGGTGATTATAGACAATTTTATTTGTAGTCGTACTTAACTGCATAGCGGATGTTATTAGTGGTCTGTATTAGGTTATGAAATGGACAAATGACTATTATTTCTACGTGTAAGCATTGAATTGAGATAGTTGAAGCAGCACTAAATGCTTTAGAGCTTAATTTTTATTTCAGTGTGATCACTCCTAATCGTGTAATTACAGAATTGAGTCGCTTTGCAGTGGTCGTAATACAGATGGTTCGCAACGAAGGCGAGTCTACAAGAAAGTTAGCTCTTATTTCGATTACAGGGCGCTAACAAGCTAAGTAACGGGAGTATTTTATGGTAGCAGTTGCGATTACGAATTCTTTGAGCTTGGTTGGCGAAGAGCTGGAAAACACCATAGAGCAGGCAGAAAGTGAATTAAAGGCTTTCTTGGAGGAGCGAGACAATCAAGATCACTTAACAGCTTGTGCAGAATTAATGCATCAAGTGGCAGGAACCTTTAAAATTGTAGCACTTAAGGGTGCTGATGCCCTGATGAGGGATGTTAGCGAGCTTATTGATGCTATGCCCACTGGTGAACAAGCTGATATCAGTCGTCATTTCGAAGCACTTACGAATGCGATGCATAAACTAGAGAACTATATTGAGTTTGTTCAAGGTCAACAAGTGGAGCGCCCTGAACTTTTAGTGCCATTAATTAATGAAATTCGTAAAATTTCAAAAAAACCTCTTTTGGCCGAAAGCGCTTTCGTTGAACTTAGTTGTATTCCTCTGTCACCGTTAAAATCTGAAACTACATCAAATGACAATCTGGCTTCTGTTGGTGCTCGAGTGCGTTTGATGTATCAGGTGGGATTGCTTGGGGTTATCAGAGAAGAAGCCATACCTATTAGTATAAAATTAATGTGTAGAGCACTAGAGCGAATGGAAGCTTTGGTTGGTAATACTCCAATGGTACCGCTTTGGATAGTGGCTCGTGCTGGTTTAGAAGCCTTCGCAGCTGAAGAAATGACGCTAACGCAAGCCAGAAAATTACTTTTTTCAAAGTTAGAGCGGAGTATCAAAAAAACAATTATCGATCCCGAGTCAGAAACTGGACAAGCGCCAGACGAAGGCTTGATAAAGGATTTTTTGTATCTCATATGCCTTGCTGAAAACCCACCAGAACTAGGCCAGAAAGTAATGGCTGCTTATGGTGTTGAGCAGTTAGATTATTCAGATCACCATTTAGAGCAAGATCGTTTGCACGTCTCTGGTCCTGGCAATGCTGTTATGGGATCAGTCGCTAAAGCGCTTAAAGAAGAGCTTGCAATCGTTAAAGATGAAATGGATTTGCTAGCTAGAGGAGTAAGTGCAACGGGTGAGGGTAAGGGACTGCCAGCAATCATTTGTGTGTTAGCTAAAATCGCAGACACTCTGGCAATGCTCTCTCTAGACGAAAGCAGCAATACGCTTAAAGATCAGATAGAGAAAATTAATGGTGCGGTTGGTGAAGATGAAGAAATTAATGATCAAGCCATGTTAGAGCTGGCGGATACCGTACTTTATGTTGAAAGTACGATTGCTGCCATGGCGACAGGTAATGTGAGCGGCGGTACCGCTAGTGAATCAATCGCTAAATCACAGCTTGATGATGCGCATGCTGTTGTGCTTGATGAGGCACGATCAGGTTTAGTATTAGCTAAGCGTTCTATTGTTGCCTGCATGGAAGCAAATTGGGACAAAATGCATTTGGCTAATGTAGTGTCGACCTTGGAATCAGTTCGAGGCGGCTTAGTGTTTATGGGCATGCAAAGAGCAGCTAACATCCTTTATACCGCTACTCAGTTTATAGAAGAGTGTATTGTTAAATCATCAGCACAACCAGAGCCACAGGTAATGGAAACATTAGCTGATGCATTAACCAGTATCGAGTATTACCTAGAAGGACTATCAGGGAACAAGAACCTGGGTGAAGGAGTGCTAGATTTAGCGGCGGAAAGTCTTTCTGCGCTGGGATATAAAGTTACTGAAACCGTTGAGTGATCTTTGAGCGATAAGGGATTGAATGATGCAATATGAAGCCGTTTCTGCTGTTGTAGTCTTTATAGCCCTTCTCTTGGCAATATTGTCACTAAAGTTATTATTAAAAGGCGACTGGTTACTCGGTTTAATAAAAGGCTTAATCGGATTAGTTGCTTTTTTAGGGGCAATATTTGCAGTTGGTATTGCATTAGATTTCTACAGTTACCAGCAACTGTCAAAAGAAACGCCTGTCGCCACTATAAGTTTTGCGAAGAAAGGACGCCAAACCTATGTGGCTACGATTACAGAAGAAAAAGGCATTAAACGAGTCTTTAATTTAAAGGGTGACCTATGGCAGCTCGATGCAAGGCTCATAAAATGGACCGGGGCTTTGGCATCGATAGGGTTGGAGCCAGGTTATAAGCTAGATCGTATCAGTGGTCGTTATCTTTCTCTTGAGCAAGAGCGCTCAGGCAGCCGCTCGGTTTTCTCTCTGCATGAATCTAAAAATCCTGTGGATATATGGGAGCTGGTTAGCACCTACCTTCCAAAGGGCCTCATTATTGATGCTACCTATGGAAGTGCGACCTATCTGCCTATGACTGACGACGCTATTTTCGCTGTTACATTATCGAGTAATGGCTTAGTAGCTCGTCCCATGAATGAGCCTGCAAAGCAAGCCGTTTTACATTGGCAGTAGATCGATTCTTTTGTCAGCAGGCACCACTCCTAGGTTAATCCCTATCTTAATTCTTATCTCAAGATACTGTCATGCAGAGTTGTTCGCGCGCCAATTGGTGGAGCGGTCGTAATGCGGTATGCTAGACACCCTTTTAAAAGTCAAATTAGAGTATGGAGTTAATAGTGGAGTTTTTGTCCGAATATGGCTTGTTCTTAGCTAAGGTGATTACCGTCGTGATTTCAATATTAGTGGTTATTGGCAGTATTGTTGCTGCAGGAGCCAAAGGAAGAAAACTGGTACATAAGGGCCATATTGAGGTTAAAAATCTTAATGAGCAGTTTTCGACGATGACGGATCTGTTAAAGGAAGCGGTTCTGGACAAGCATGATCTCAAGCTTGAACATAAAGCCGAAAAGAAGAAGCTAAAGGAAGAAGAGAAGGCTAAGAAGAAGGCTGACAAAAAAGGCGAGCAACAAGACTATAAAAAACGCGTTTATGTCCTGGATTTTGATGGTGATATTAAAGCCAGTGCTGTTGAGTCGTTAAAGCATGAAATTACCGCTGTGTTATCGATGGCAGAGACCAAAGATGAAATTGTCGTACGCTTGGAAAGTGGTGGCGGCATGGTCCATTCGTATGGTTTAGCCTCATCGCAGCTGGCGCGCATCAAGAATGCGGGTATCCCCCTGACTATAACGGTAGATCGAGTGGCTGCTAGCGGTGGTTATATGATGGCTTGCATCGCCGACAAGTTAGTTGCTGCGCCTTTTGCTATTTTGGGTTCGATTGGTGTAGTAGCCCAAGTGCCAAATTTTCACCGTCTATTGAAAGACAATAAAATCGATTTTGAAATGCATACGGCCGGCGAGTTTAAGCGCACTTTGACGATGTTCGGAGAAAATACGGATAAAGCTAGGCATAAATTTCAAGAAGATATGGAAGATACCCATGAGTTATTTAAAGAATTTGTAGCAGAGTACAGGCCAAAATTGGACGTCGCTAACGTCGCTACTGGAGAAGTCTGGTTTGGTCGTAGAGCAATTTCAAAGGATCTAGTTGACGAGTTGATAACAAGCGATGAGTACCTTTCTGCTGAAGCTGCTAATGCTGACATCTATGAAGTCGGCTACATTGAGAAGAAAACCTTATCAGAAAAAATGGGGATGAGTTTGCAGCAGACGATTGATGCTGTGATGCTCAAATGGTGGAATCGACTACAGAGTTCTCAGTACTTCCGTTAAAGTTCTATCTAGTGAAGTCGTTTTGCAACTAAAGTCTCAAGCCCCTCTAAATGCTTTTTAGAGGGGCTTTTTTTCAATCTCGCCTTAGTTTGTCGGATATTGCGATAGGGGTTGGGTAATTAAACACCACAATATAAGAAGATAATAAAAAAGTGATGATTGCTGTCGCTTGAATTAGGTGTGAGGCCTCTTCTCCAATGACGGCTGATGCCGCTGCCATGTAGGCAATCAATAAAGAGAATTCACTGTTTTGACCTAACCTGAAACCGATTTCCCAGGCTAATTCATTCGTTTCGCTTTGTTTTCTCAGTAGGGCTCTAAATACAGTAGGTTTTACCGCTAGCATTACGATAGCGAGCAGTGTAGCAGGGATAATAATCTCTCCAAGCAGACCTAGGTTAAAACCTGCGCCTAAAGAAAAGAAAAACAGTATCAAGAAGAAGTCTCTTAGGGGTTTCAAACTGTTCGCTATGTATAGTGCAATGGGGCTGGTTGCCACAGAAATACCAGCAATAAAGGCGCCTATTTCTAAGGATAACCCCATTTTTTCTGCAAACTCAGCAAGACCTAAGCACCAGCCTATAGCCAATAGAAAAATATATTCGTTGAATTTATCAAAGCGGCGAATCAGGTGTAATAGGACATATTTCACGAAGCCGAAGGCGAATATTATCAGCAGTGGTAAAACGAGGATGGACTTCGCAAATACTTGCCATTCAATGACGCCTGTTTCTCCACCATAAAGAAAGAGTAATACAAATATCGCGATCAAATCTTGTAGTAGCAGGATACTGATGACCAGTTCGCCGGTATGTCTATGGTGCAGAACGGTTGTTGGCAATAGTTTTATACCGATGATGGTGCTTGAAAACACCATTGAAATGCCGATGATAAGGCTTTCTACATGAGGAAAGCCAAAACCAATTGCCGTGCCATAGCCACAGATAGCGAACAAAACTGAGCTTAGTATTCCCACTACGGTGGTCTGCTTCAGGGAATTGATTAAATTACTAGGTCTCATGTCTAGACCGAGCAAGAACAGCAAGAAGATGATACCAATCTGTGCAATGTCACCCAAAAGCTGGGTGTCGCTAACCCACGACATGCCGTAAGGGCCAAGTAACGCCCCTAAAACAATATAACCCACTAATAACGGTTGGCGTGTATACAGGGCCACTGAAGCTAGGATGGCTGCTCCAGTAAAAATGAGGAAAAATGAGGATATTAAAGTAGAGTTTTCCATGGAGAATATTTGTTAGATTTCTCTCAAGTATAGGAGTTAGAAAACTGAGTGCCAGTCATAACCTCTTGGAATATTGAGAAAAAACGATAAAGGGTAATCTGGCCAATAATCAGCAATCATTGGCCAGTAGATTCATCCAGTTTATCGTCTGAGGAAGAGAGGGCGACTCTCGTCTGCAGCAGCTTGATAGGCATTCGACAATGAATTTATACAATGTAAGGCTTGATCTACCTTTTTGTCATCACGCAAGGCAAAGCTATTAAAACCACATCTACGCATGAAATGAAGTTGATCGGGTAGTACGTCACCAATGGCGCGAAGTTCACCTTTGAAGCCGAGCTGATCTTTTAAAATATGGGCAATGGAATAGCCACGTCCGTCGGCAAATTTAGGGAAATTAACCGCTATTAAGTCGAAGATTTCAAGCTCGCTTGCAATACCTTCAGGCTCATCATGACTATCTAGCCAGATACCTAGACCTGTACGCCCTTTAAGAGTAGCTTTTTGTTTTTCCCATAGGGTGAAGGGAATGATTACTTTGCCCTCTGGTAGGGTATCAGCTTCGGTATCTTCAATGAGTACCCAGGTATCTTCAATTAACTGGCCATCTTTAATTAGCTTTGGCATATACACGCTCCTTAAACGTATCAATACCTACTCGGCGGTAGGTGTCGATAAATAGCTCGCCTTCTTGACGCTGTTCAACGAAGGTGTCAATAATTTTTTCCAGGGCTGGAACAACTTTATCACGTGCAAAAGATGGCCCGAGTATCTTGCCTATAGTCGCACCATTTGATGCGTAACCACCTAAGGATATCTGGTAAAACTCACTGCCTTTCTTATCAACGCCAAGAATACCAATGTTGCCGACGTGGTGATGTCCGCATGCATTCATGCAGCCTGATATATTTAAATCGAGTTTACCTAGGTCGTACAGGTAATCTAAATTATCAAAGCGAGCTTGGATCTCCTCTGCTACAGGCAGGGATTTGGCATTGGCCAAGGCGCAGAAATCGCCACCAGGGCAGCAGATCAAATCAGTAAGGTAACCTAAGTTAGGTGTGGCAAAGCCTAAAGCTTTTGCATCTTGCCATAGATTAAATAGGTCAGTTTCCTTAACGTGAGCCAGAATCATATTTTGATTGTGGCTGTTACGAATTTCACTAAAGCTATATTTGTCCGCAAGATCTGCAACTGCATCGAGTTGCTTATCGCTGATGTCACCAGGTGCAACACCTAGTTTTTTCAGCGTAAGTGTCACAGAGGCGTAACCTGTCTTTTTGTGAGGGTTAGTATTTTTACTCACCCAATTTGCAAAACCTTTGCTATTAGCTTTTGCCTCGATGAACTCAGGCGCATCATCTGTAAGCTTTTCGAATTGAGGATCTATAAAGTAAGATTTTAATCGCTCAAATTCAGTATCAGGAACTGTACTATCGTTATCCTTCAGTTTTAACCATTCTGTATTTACTTTGTCTGCAAAGACTTCAGGCGTTAATGCCTTAACCAGAATCTTAATACGAGCTTTGTATTTATTATCACGACGACCATAGCGGTTATAGACTCTTAAGATAGCGTCTAAATAGGTCAAGATATGTTTACGAGGTAAGAAACTGTTAATTTCGCTGGACACTATAGGCGTTCTGCCTAAACCGCCACCAACAAGCACTTTAAATCCATCATTACCACTGCTGTCTTTAACCAGCTCTAAACCAATATCGTGAACTTCAATGGCTGCGCGATCTTGTTTAGCACCATTTACTGCAATCTTGAATTTACGTGGTAAGAAGGCAAATTCAGGATGAAACGTAGACCACTGACGAATTAACTCGCAATAGGGTCTAGGGTCTATCTGCTCATCAGCTGCTGCACCAGCGAATTGATCAGTCGTGGTGTTACGAATACAGTTACCACTGGTTTGAATGGCATGCATTTGGACTTCAGCCAATTCAGCAAGAATATCAGGTACGTTTTCTAACTCAGGCCAGTTGAGTTGGATATTTTGGCGAGTACTTACGTGAGCGTAACCTTTATCGTATGTTCTTGTGATATGGGCTAATTTCCGTACTTGTTTTGACGATAGCAGGCCATAAGGAACGGCAATGCGAAACATAGGAGCAAAGCGCTGGATGTAAAGGCCATTTTGAAGACGAAGTGGTAGAAACTCCTCTTCGGTTAAGTCGCCTGCAAGGAAGCGCTCAGTCTGATCTTTAAACTGGTTAACACGCTCGTTAACGATCTGCTGATCGTGACTGTCGTATTGGTACATAAATAACAAACTCGGTTTGGCAAGTTGGAACAGAATGCTGGTTAAAAATTAACCAGATTTGGCCTGGTTTTACGCAAGCGCGAACGATACCAGTTTCTTCTTATTCTTAAAATAGGTTCTTTCGTATTAAGCTATAACCTTTTGGAATAAATTTAAAAAAAACTATCGATTTTTGAGCTAACTACTTGAAGAATTGAAAGAAATAGCCAGAATGGCAGTCACAATTTTAAAAATAGTGGGGATTTTGTGATGACAGAACAACAAGTTGTAGATAAGTCTGAAGATTCAACATTGGATGCTTGGGCTGGTGTAGTGTTAGTAATGGTTATTGTTGCTACTGCGGTATTTTGGGTGAGTGGTCAGTAATACATAAAATTAATCAAACGTCGCTAGTGATACTGTAGTTAGCCCATTGTTGATAGCCTAAACGTTTAGTGGGCTATGTATCACTGAAGGGCTATGTATCATTGCAGGTCAATGTATCGCTAGATGGGCTCACCTTGTTGTTCTTAAAAACGGGGTTGAGCTCACAAGTAAAATTAGATAAGCACCAAGTTTACAATCAGCACAAGTAACCCAATGAATACAAAGGTGAATAAAACACCTGCGATAATGTAAGCTTTTGGGTTTCCCGTAGAAAAGTCCCTCTTCCGATTTTCCTCCGTTTGGACGCCTATGGCGGCCGCAAGCACGCTAGTGATTACATTCCAAGTAGACGGTGATTGTTGCTCGTTACTTGTTGTTGTAGTTGTCTCTTGAGAGTCATCTTCCACTGCGAGCTCCTCAATTAAGTAAAAAGCGCCTGGATGGGCTATAGCTAAAGTTTAATATGTATCCAATGCTTACGTCGCCACATTATGGCAAATATTAGGGATGATCCGCCACGCTGGAAAAATTGTACTAGCCATATAGCTAACAGATCGAATCCGAAGTAGGGACCTATTAGCCATGCGGCGGGCAAGAAAAAGCCCCATTGTGCAATAATGTTGATTTTCATGACCGTTTTGTTGGCGCCTGCGCCAAGTAAGGCCTGGGTAAAAACCAAAGCAGCGGCATCAAGTGCAATCGCCATGCCTGTTATTCTCAGTGGTGTGACACCGAGTTCTATTAGTGCCTGGTCGCGAATAAAAATACTTAAAATATATTCAGGCATTAGCCACATTGGGATACCGAGGATGGCTAAAATACAGGTGGCTACTTTCACCACATCCCAACCCCAGCGGTAGGCGTCAGCAGGTTCTTTGCGTCCTAGAGCCTCACTGACTAAGGTCGTTGCTGCCATGCCGAATCCAACACCAGGCAAAATTAAGAATAGCGCTAAATTAATAAGAACATGGGCTACCGCGGTTTCTTGCACGCCGACCTGACCAATAATCCAAAATAGAACGGCAAAGCTAGAGGCGAAGAAGAATTGTTGTAACGAGTTTGGGATAGATAATCGCAACATAGTGGCCATGGTTTGTTTATCAGGAAGTCCCCGCATAAAACCGTGTTCTTTGCCTTCCATAATAGTGATATAGGCATAGACCAGACTACCTATATATAAGGCAATAGTTGTTCCAAGCCCTGCTCCAGGAGCTCCCATTTCTGGTAGTCCAAAATGACCAAAGATAAGTCCATAACTAATGATGACATTACAGACATGCATAATTACCAAGGTTCGTAAGTAAACTACAGACCTGTTAATACCGTTCCAGTAGCCCCGAAATGAAAAGTTTAGGCCTACGGCGAGGATAGCAAAAGACCGGTATTCAAAGTATGGCGTAGCAACCTGTTGTACAGCTTCCGTATTATTGAGAAGCGCAATTAATTCAGGCGCAAAGCTGAAAAAGAAAAGTACAAGTGGAATACCAATGGCGGCAGCGAGTAATAGCGCACCATTTAATGGAGTTGCCATGTTTGAAAACTGCTCTTCTCCTTTACGGCGTGCCACCATGGCTTGGACACCGGATGATAAACCCATCACCAAAGCTACGGCCATAAAATTGGCATAACTTCCTATGCCAACACCGGCAAGTGCATCTTCACCTAGCGAGCCCACCATGGCGGTATCAACCAGATTTAAAATACTCTGGGATATCATGCCGCCGATGATGGGAAGGCCTAAGGCGAGAATCGCATTAAGACGCTGCTTAGGTACTAGTAAGGACATTCTTTTCTCTTGTTGTGTTATGTCCGGGACTAGTTATCGTAAGAGAGATTTGGTGACAGCCAGCGCTCAGCTGTTTTCAAGTCCATTCCTTTTCGTTTTGCGTAGTCCTCTACCTGGTCCTTCGCTATCTTGCCCACATTGAAGTAACTCGATTCTGGGTGAGCGAAATACCAACCACTGACAGAGGCTGCAGGGTACATGGCGTAGTGCTCTGTTAATGTAACACCTAGTGCATTTTCAGCATCGAGTAGCTTAAATAAGGGGCCTTTTTCTGTGTGCTCTGGGCAGGAAGGGTATCCTGGAGCTGGTCGGATGCCGGTATAGGTTTCCTTAATCAACTCGTCATTGGTCAACGATTCGTTGGTATCGTATCCCCAAAATTCTTTTCTGACGCGTTCGTGCATATGTTCTGCAAAAGCTTCAGCAAGCCTATCGGCTAAGGCTTTAACCATGATGCTGTTGTAGTCGTCATGTTGCTCTTCGTAAGATTTTGCTAGTTCTTCAGCACCGATACCTGCCGTTACAGCAAACCCACCAATATAATCAGTTTTGTTACTACTGGCTGGTGCAATGTAATCGGCTAGGCAGAGATTAGGCTTGCCTGAGGCCTTGTCGGTTTGTTGGCGTAAATGGTGTAGTTCAGCAAGTTTATTGCCGCCATTTTTGTCGTCAAAAACAACGATGTCATCATCGTTGATTTGATTCGCTGGCCAGAACCCGATGCAAGCTTTTGCGGTTAATAGTTTCTCATCGATTATGCGTTTAAGTAAATTTTGTGCGTCATTGAATAAATTGGTTGCTGCTTCGCCAACTTTCTCATCGGATAAGATTTTTGGGAATTTGCCCGCCAGGTTCCATGAAATAAAGAAGGGAGTCCAATCTATATAATCCACAAGATCTGCTATAGGATAATCATCAAAGACACGGGTACCGGTAAAGGATGGTTTAACAATATCTTGTTTTGTCCAATCTAATTTGTGACGGTTATCTCTCGCTTGTTGCAAAGTTAATCGAGCGGCTTTTGGTTTGCGCTTGGCGTTGCGCTCTCTAACTTTGGTGTACTCTTCCTGAATTTCTTTAACGTAGATTGGTTTTAGCTCCTTACTAAGAAGGCGGGTAGAAACACCTACT
>Ga0105348_1000834_pt1 | contig 21970 bp, 23 predicted proteins | sample EN8Hudsemesocosm_2_FD_83504 | JGI IMG/M metagenome (GOLD analysis project Ga0105348, IMG submission 83504) | Methane-oxidizing microbial communities from mesocosms in the Hudson Canyon - EN8C Hudson Canyon | ecosystem: Environmental > Aquatic > Marine > Cold seeps | place: Hudson Canyon... | reverse complement strand
CGAAATTTATTCGAATTTTGGATGAAATTGAAAAGCTTCAGGAAGATATTGATCAAGATTTTTAATCGACTGAAGCCTAATATATTCACTAAGTTTTAACACGGTTCGGCATTCACGAAGCCTTTAAGAAGTTTGAATTCCCGCCACAATAAAATTATACAGCGCCGTCTAATTGTACTGCGTCGTCTAGTAGTAGTGGCCAATTTCACTTGACCATTACATGCTGAGCTAGTGCTGTAATTCCAAATAGTGAACGCTAAATAGTTGCTTATCATCCAGCCAACTTTGACTTACCCTAAGCCCAGCATCCTCCGCCAATTTTTCAAAACTTTCTTGGGTATATTTGTATGAATTTTCGGTGTGAATCGTTTCCCCTTCAGCAAAAGCAATCGCTGTATCACCGACTCTCACGATATGATCGATATTGCTCTCTAAATGCATTTCAATGCGTTGCAATTCCACATTATAGAATGCGCGGTGGGAAAAGCTTTTTTGGTCAAAATTTGAGTTCGTCAAACGATTAATGTGGTTCAGTACATTGAGGTTAAACGCGGCGGTCACCCCATCACGATCATTGTAAGCAGCCGTTAGGGTATTGCTTGATTTATGTAAATCAATGCCGATTAACATTCCCCCGTCTTGGCCTAGCCATGGGCGTAAATCTACCAGAAACTGCTTGGCCATTTCAGGCGTCATATTCCCAAGCGTTGAACCCGGATAAAATATCACTCGTTTACCTTCTGGAAGCCCTTCTGGCGCCTCATCATACTTGCCAAAATCGGCACAGACAGCATGCACATTTAACCAGGAAAACTCCTTTCCCAGCTTCAGGGCTGAACGCTGCAAAAATTCCTTAGCAATATCCATCGGCACATAAGCCCTGGGTTTTAAGGCGTCTAATAACAAGCGAACTTTTTCACTGCTGCCGCTACCCGGTTCAATCATTACACAGCTTTCGCCGCAAAGTTCGGCAATAGCATCGGCATGCTTTACGTACAATGAACGTTCTGTGCGTGTCGGGTAGTATTCAGGCAGCCTGGTAATACGTTCAAATAATTCGGAGCCGTAAGTGTCGTAAAAATATTTGGGGTTTATGGTTTTTTGATTCTGGTGCAAACCGTCGAGGATTTCAGTACGACTATCCTGTTCGCCTGGTTGCTGGTTCTTAAAAAAAACGTTTTCCGTTAATAGTGCTGTTGCAAAATCTGACATGGTGCATCCTCGAGATAACATATTATTTTTTATTTTCTGGCTAAACGAATTCCACTGAATTGCCAGCGATCTTCCGGGTAGAAAAAATTGCGGTAACTAGGTCGTAGGTGGTCAGCACTGCTCACGCAGGAGCCGCCCTTCAGCACCCACTGATTACACATAAACTTGCCGTTGTATTCACCGATGGCGCCATCAGCCACCTGAAAACCGGGATAAGCCCTATAGGCACTGGCCGTCCACTGCCAACAGCAATCGTAAAGCTGCCTTAGCTCTTGCTCATTATTGTGGTCGGCAACCGAAGGATGAAGTGTGTCGAGCGGTTTTCCGCTTAGTGGATTTTGCTTTGCAGCAAACTCCCATTCAGCTTCACTTGGCAAGCGAGCGTCTGCCCAATTTGCATAGGCATCCGCTTCATAACCACTGATGTGGCAAACCGGTTGATCCCCCTGCCGAGTGCGTAAACCATACAAAGTAAACTCCATGGCTTCGCCCCTTACATCTCGCCAATATAAGGGTTGCGTCCAATTATTTTTTTGCACAGCGGCCCAACCATCCGATAACCAATATTCAGGTTTTTGATAAGCGCCATCGTCAACGAATTTCTGAAATTCACCGTTTGTGACCAAGCGAGTTGATAAGGCAAATGGCTGAAGAAAAACTTTGTGCCGAGGCGTTTCATTGTCAAAGTAAAAGTGCTCTGAACCTTCTTCTACCCCCGTTTCCACCAAACCGCCTTCGTAGTCTTGCCACTGCATTTCTCGCGGTTTAGCTGTATGGGTAACTTCGTCACCAGTATAAGCAGGGTATAAGGGGTTTACCGAGAATGAGTATTTTATGTCTGTATAAAAAAGTTCTTGATGTTGTTTTTCGTGTTCAAGGCCGAGTTTAGTGCGCTGTACGATTGTGTCCCGTTTTTCGGTTCCCCATTCACCCTGTTCAATTTGAGACAATAGTAGCGTCATTGCACCATCCACGTGCTTCCGATACGACATGATCTCTGAGACAGTTGGCCGTGATAATAAGCCGCGTTGTGGTCGAGGGTATTGCTCGCCAATAGCGTTATAATAAGAGTTAAAAAGCAGCTCATAAGTTTCGTGAAACACGCGATAGTTTGGCACGAGCGGCTTCAAAATAAAGGTCTCAAAAAACCAAGTAGTATGCGCCAAGTGCCATTTTGGAGGGCTAGCAAATGCAGCCGCTTGCAGATTATAATCTTCAACGTCGAGCGGTACACACGCTTGTACAGATTGACGCCGTACCAAGCTAAAAGTCTCAATCAATATTTGAGAGTTCTTACTTTCTAGATTAAACATGCTGTATCTCCACCTCAACTTGGCTAGCGTAAAAGGCGATATGACCTTTGATGATTTCCAGGCTAGGAATTGGGTGAATATACTCCCAAGCTACATCCGGTAATTGCAATTTGCCCAAGTTCAGTGACCAATATCTTGCCTCCCCTTTCAAATAACAATTACTACGGGTAGTGCTCAGTGACAGAAATTCTTGCTTCACATCTGCCATAGGAAAATAAAAAACCGGATCGTAGCCTAAACCGCCATCCTCTTTCAGCAGTATTGGCGAGTTTGTGCTCGCCAATACTGTGCCATTTAAGGTCGCTTTAACATCCAAACAAGGATGTTCAAGTTTGATTACGTGCTTCACTCGCGCGCTCCGACCACCTCGTTAGAAGCAAGGTGAGTTTCTAGTCCATCCAGCAATTTATTTAACATGCCTTTCATTTTAGGTTTCATCACTAACTTTGCAAGCACCAGTCCTAATACACCAAACTTGGGAACAAAGTTCATTTGAAAGTCCACTTTAGTTAATGCCCCTCCTAGTGAAGTAATCATAATGTCAGCGGAGGCATTCTTTATGGGCATAAAATCAGCATCGATGCTTAACGACATACTGCGTTTTTCTTTATTGTATTTAATCACCTGTTCTGTCAGTTCATTACCATCTTCAAAATAACAAACCCGCTGGGTGCCAAGGCCACTCTGTTTCTTACTGGTAATGGGACTACTTTTTATTGAGGGATGAAATTTAAAAATGCCTGAAATATCATCCCACTTTTCCCACACTGAGTCAGCGGTATAAGATAATTGTTTTTCGATCGCGATTATTTGCATTGTTTTCACCTAATTAATGAATTGAATAAAACCAAAATAAACCAGCAAAGGTACTGGCAGTGTTGCAAGTAAAATGACGCTAAAAAAAGCCAAGTTGGTAAAATTTCGTTCCATACCAAATGCCATAGCGATTCCACCACCGCCCCCGAAAATAGCATTGCCTGGCGTGTTAATGAGTAATGCCAGTGATAACCAACGTGGGACATAAAAAGAGAAAGCCCGAATACGCTTCACTATGGATAGATCGTTTTGTTTAAGCGCATAAAATCGGCCAATTTTACGGCCAAAAAAGTAAGCGAGACTTAGACCCAAGACCGTGGCTAAATACGCAGCCAGAATGCCCTTGAATCCAAACAAGGCCATTAAACAAATACCTATTTCTACCCCTGCGACAAACGGAATCGCTAACAATAATGAATAAATCAGGCTAATAAGTACTAAGCTTGCTGTATCAATATTTCTGCTTCTCTCTAATAAGGCACCCCATACAGCCCCTTCATTATCCAGAAAGTAAAAACTCATTAAGGCCAGTAGCACGACAGTCGCCCAAAGAAATTTATTCACTTATAGATGCTCCCTTATCTCAAGCCCTAAACATTAGTAGAAACCCTAAACAGCGAGAGGATTATGTTGCATTGACCTCATAAGATATAATTAGTTATTTTTTTATATAACAAAGAAATTCTTATATTATTTAACTATCTGAAATCGCATCTAGCAAGGATATACAGTCATGGACTATAACAAGCTACGCACTTTTATCGAGGTAGCTAAAACAGGTAGCATCTCTGAGGCTGCCAACAACCTATTCAGAACCCAGCCAGCCATTACCCAGCAAATTCAACTATTGGAAGAGTCTCTAGAGCTAATTTTATTGGAGCGTCGAAATGCCCGCGTATACCTCACCAAACAAGGTGAACAGCTATTTAAATTTGCTCAGCACAGATTAAGAGAAATTGATGATTTTTTGGCCGAAGTGAAAAATGATTCTGAATCCCTCAGTGGGGAAATTCGTATTGGTATTAGGCCTGACGTAGCGACCTACATGCTACCGATTGTTTTTGCCAATTTTAAGATTGCCTATCCCAAGGTTAAGTTCACCATTATTCATGGCGATGCCAGCCAAACTGAGCAGAGGGTATTGAACAATGAAGTCGATATTGGCATTCAATTATTGGTAGAAAATAGAAAGCTGCTAACAACCTGGCCGGCCAAATCAAAACCCATTATTTTAGTGGCTGGAGCGGGTTACCTAAAAAAGTACGGCACCCCAAAAAAAGAAGAAGACCTTTTAAATCATGACATCATTGATTACACGTCTGACTGTGATGCATTCGCTTACTGGTCAAAAAAAGTAAAAAAAGAACTCGAAATTAGCTTTAGAAAAAAACGCCCTCATTACATTTGTCCAGACCATGGCTTTGCCGCAGAGCTAATAAAAAAGAACCTAGGCATTGGTTTATTACCCAGCTATACGATAGCAGAGGAGTTAAAGACAGGTAGCGTCAAACAAGTGTTTAAGAAAAAAGACCTGCAATTCACCATGAGTTTTGACATCGTTGTGAAAAAAAATGCAAATCGTACTGCCGCTGAGACTGCATTTTTAAATACCATGATAAGAGAACTTTGTAATTGAAACTCACTTAATTTTAGTATCAAACGCTATCCGGCCTATTTTTGAATGGCGGCTCGCGGTCAGGCCAGCTTACTTTTGCACTGACCTTTGTCTATATATCGTTAATTAGATTTTGTGACCATTAACTACCTCATGAAGGTACTGAATGGCAACCAAAGCTCGTTAACCTTGAACGTACGCCGCATTCACGAAGTCACTAATTTTCGCAAACACCTCATCTGACTTTAATATTTTTCGATGACCTAAACCTTTAGTCACAAATAGCTCTGATTGATTAAATACCGGTGCCAAGCGCCTGGATTCACTGACGGGTACTTCAATATCGTGTTCATCATGAATGAGTAGCGCCGGTATATCACATGCTTGAAGTAATTTAGTGGCATCTAGTTCGCTTGCAGGTACACCAACATATTGACCAATAAAGTCGATAAATTTATGGGTGGTATTTTTGTTTAAGCCCACAAATCCCGAAAAGCGACGCAGTACATTTTCGATCGAAGACGGACCAGAAATGAGCACTAACTTATCCGCTGTTACGCCTTTTCCTACCGCAATTGCAGTGGCGCCTGCGCCCATAGAATGACCGATGATGGCATGAAAATGTCCGAGTTCTTGCTGCGCCAGCTTTACCGTTTGTGAGAACAGATAAGCATTAGAGGTTTCGCCAGATGAGTGACCATGACCGGGCATATCAACGGCAAAAACAGTATAACCTTGTGCGACTAGTCCTTTCACTAAGCCGTACATTTGGGTGGCGCGACTTTCCCAGCCATGTACAAGCAATATTTTTTTACCATTGTCAGACGACTTTGCATCATCCTCATTTACGTTTTGAGACCAGCGTATAACACTCACATCTTCAGATAGCTTGAAGCGAGTGCCCGCTTTCTCTGCATTTTCCTCCCATGCCTTTATATCGTAACGATTTGGGCTCAAGAACTTGATGCTTGCATTTTTGGCCGCCCAATTGGGTGCAATCACACTACTGATGCGGTTTGTTAATTTATAACCTTCTAAAGCGTAATTCATCTTAATGCTCCTAATTTATAATTCTACCTGACGTAAGGTAGGTATTATGACCAAAATTTTTTAACTTTTTTGGCTGTTATGACACAAGTACTCAATAATGATCATGAGGGTACTTTCAAATATAAGCTTGTTTTCTGAAATACGGCTAGTCACCAAAGCCCCCTGAACACAGGCAATCACCCACTGCGCCAGCTCTTCTACTGTTTTAGCGTGGTCGTCAAATACACCGCTGCGTATGCCTTCGGTGAGTATTTCACTGACACCTTTCACTTGGGCATCAATTAATCGATTAACCTGTGCTTTGACGGGACTAGACAACTTACCCCATTCACCCGCAAAAGCGCCGCCTGGACATAATTTCTCGGTTGGTATGATGTGATGCAGGTAAATATTGAGAAAATAATTAAGCCGCTCAAGCGGTGTTTTAGCTGTTCCCCGTACAAAGCTTTCTTTCATTTCTGATGTGGCGCGCTCAAGCAGTGCCACTGCTAAGTCATCTTTGCTTTCAAAGTGGTAGTACAAACTACCTTTCTTGATGCCAATGCGGTTAGCCAGCTCCTGAAAGCTGACACCACTAATCGATTGGCGCTGAACCAAATCTTGTGCGACATCAAGAATCGCAGAACGAGTATCATTAGGTGTTTTCATATTACCTACCTTACGTCAGGTAGAAGATTAATGTCAACACATCCCTTGTAAAGAGACTTTATAAGCAAGCCATTACCGGACTGTTACCAAGTTATTATCGAAGCACATTATCAACACCACGTTGACATTAATTCAATATCACACCTATTTATCTACATATTGAAAATCAGGATACTGATCACATCAACAAAGCAAAGGCGAAAACAAACTTCGAAGTAGCTGAGTTGAAAGTACAATTACTTATGAATGTTTTGAGACTCGATATGAGAAATATTGAAATATATACACGACCAGGATGTGGTTACTGCACACATGCAAAACGTTTATTAAGCAGTAAGGGCCTAGCCTTTACAGAATACGATGTTTACCAACATCCAGAGAAGATAAGTGAAATGCGCAGTAGAACAAAGGGTCGAACTTACCCTCAACTCTTTATTAATGATCAAGCGGTAGGCGGGTTTGACGCCCTACTACAACTTGAAAAGCACAATCGCTTGTCTAACGAAGAGCCAAATGAAGTGCCGATCGAAATATCAAACGAAGTGAACTAGCTAAAACATTAATTTTTTGAACAAACTTAAATTGGAGCACTACCATGTCAGCAATCAAATTATACCGTCACCCACTTTCAGGCCATTCTCATCGTGTTGAAGCGCAATTATCGCTTTTGGGATTAGAGGCCGAGATCATCGATGTTGATCTAATGAGCGGCGCTCAAAAACAACCTGAATTTTTAAGCAAAAATTCCTTTGGCCAAGTACCCGCGATAGATGACGGAGAAGTGACCATCTCAGATTCAAATGCCATCTTGGTTTATTTAGCGAGCAAATATGATAACGATCGAACCTGGTACCCAAGCGACTTGGCAGAACAAGCAGAAGTTCAGCGCTTTTTATCTGTCGCAGCAGGCAAAATCGCATTTGGTCCGGCGGCGGCTCGCTTGGTGAATGTTTTTGGCGCAGGTTTAGATCATAAAGCAGCCATTGATACCTCTCATGGCATATTAGCCTTACTTGAAGCACATTTAGAAGGGCGTAATTGGTTAGCGACAAATAATCCCACTATTGCGGACACGGCAAATTATGCCTATATCGCCCATGCCCCTGAAGGTGACGTTTCACTTGAGACCTATCCTAATATACGAGCTTGGATCAAACGATTCGAGTCACTCAAAGGTTTCGTCGCTTTTACGGCTACACCTGTTGGTCTGTCTGCCTAATTAAGTGAGCCTCATTAGGCGCTTAAAACAAGGCTAACTAAAACAGGCCTAGTGATTCAAGTAGGGTTGCTAGGCCCATACAAAATTGATTTGAGGAAATAACGATGTATACAGAAATTCATACGCTTGCCGCGATCGGTGGTTTTTTACTCTTACTAACATTGATTCAAGGTACACGAAACGTATTAGTGCTTGGCCTGCCAACTGCGGCGGGTAATCAGCACGACATATCACCATGGGACGGTGCAAATGATCGATTAAATCGCGCTATTCGCAATTTAATTGAAGCCATTGCGATCTTTGCCCCGATTGCCATTGCTGTTCATACATTGGGCTTAAGCAATGAAACGACAGCATTGGGTGCCAAAATATTCTTCGTCTCAAGAGTGATACATAGCCTCGTATTTGTGATCGGTGTGCCGTGGGTACGCACAACAGCTTGGACCACCGGTGTTGTCGGCATTGCCATGGTGGGTTCTGCTCTAGTTGCTTAATCCGTTATGCTCGATCTTAAATAGTCGGTACTTCCCCGTTGCTGTATGTCCACTGAATGTATGTCCACGGGGAAGTCGCGCTCATCACCTCAAACAAATTATGAGATTACTATGAAACGTATACTAATGCTGCTTGCAAATGGTGTTGAACCCTTAGAAATGGCTGCTTTTACCGATGTCATGGGCTGGGCAACTTTAATCGGTAAAGAAGATATTGACTTAGTCGATGTGGGATTAACACCCAAGATCAACACCACCTTTGGTTTACAATTTACGCCGAACGCATTACTCAATGATATAAACCTTGATGACTTTGACGCTCTAGCTATTCCGGGAGGCTTCGAGCCTTCAGGCTTTTACGATGAAGCATTAAGCCAACCCTTTTTGGATGTTATTCGTCACTTTTCAAGAAAAAACAAAACGATTGCCAGCGTATGTGTCTCGTCTATATGTCTGGGAGAGGCGGGTGTACTGAAGGGTAAAAATGCAACGACATATCACCAAATTGGTGGCAAGCGTAAGCAACAATTGGAAGACTCGGGGGCTAATTTTGTTGATCAACCAATCGTCATTGATGGTAATTTTATCACCTCGACAGGCCCAGGCACCGCTTTGGAAGTTGCGTTTAAATTACTCGAGCGCCTGACAGACAAAGAGAATACTGACAATTTGCGTTTAAGAATGCGTATGCCGACACCGAGCCAAGCTTGGTATACCGGCGCTCAAGTGTAATTTAGGCAGTCAAATATGACTGCCTACTTTTTTCTTTTACTTAAATTCATCCATTAAAAAATCAATGAAGCATCTGACTTTTTTCGATAAATAACGACGATGAGGATAGATGGCAAACAAACCAAATTCGAGTGTTTTATAAGCGGGTAGTATTTCTTTTAGCAGGCCTTTGTGAAGTTCCGACTCAATGATAAAACGAGGAATCATACCAATTCCGCCACCTGCTATCGCGATTTCTTTAACGGCTCGTGGGCTATTCACGGCGACGTTTGACGAGACTTCGATGGAGGTCGTTTGACCGTCTGGGCCAACAATCGGCCACTGCTTTCCAATTCTAAAATTGCTATCAATAATACAGCTATGCTGTGCGATGTCTTCGGCGTTTAATGGCTCACCATGCTGAGCGATATATTCAGGTGATGCACATAGCGTGAGCGGTAAGGTTTTAATATGTCGCGCAATCAGGCTTGAGTCATCGACCCCACCAATGCGTATAACAACATCAATACCCTCTTCTAGCATATCAATCATACGGTCAGATAATTGTAGATCGAGGCTCAGGTCAGGATACGTTTCTAGAAACTTAGGGATTAAAGGTGAAAGACTCATTTCACCAAAGGTTTGCGGTACACTGATTCTCAATAAGCCACGAGGCGCAGATTGCGCGCCAGTCACATTGTCGACCATCACTGAAAACTCTTCTAGCAAGGGGACAGCTTGGTCGTAATATCGCTGCCCTTCTTCTGTTAAAGAAAGCCGTCGCGTTGAGCGGTTAAAAAGACGAACGCCTAAACGGCTTTCAACTTCACCCACGTATTTACTCACCAGCGCTTTTGAAATGCCTTGACGCTCACCTGCCGCGGTAAACGAGCCGGTTTCAACTGCTGCGACGATTGTTCTCATGCCATCTAAAGTATCCATACTTTCAACATAACATTGACAATTATTCAATGAAAGTCGTTTTTATACATCAGCCAAAGCCCCAAGTACGACTTAAGTCAGATAGCATGCCGCTAAACTGAGACATGCCGTCTCTAATGTTACTGAAGTGTTACTGAATTTAAGACGCTTCGCGGATAACCTTGGCTAAGTCTGCTGGCATAGAATTAAGCGGGAAGTGACCCGACTCTAAAGTAACTACCTTGTTTAGTGTCCAGCTTTTTATCATCCGGTCTTGCAGTGCAGGCGTGAGTACTTTATCAACTCCCGCTCTAATATAAACTTTATACACCGAGCCAAATTTTTCTTGCGTTAATTGAGCTGCTGCCATAAAAGGTTCGGTTGACTGTTTAAACAAGAAATGCGGAACTAAGCGATCCAGGTAGGCCTGGTCTTTAATGTCATTTAGTAGCACGTCACGCACAGTCGCGCCGGTGAGCTCACCATAACTTTGATCTTCAGAAAAGATCACGTTTGGAAGCAATTGTCCCTGAGCATCGCTCTGCATTAAACCGAGAGGCGTTTCACCATTCGCCGGTAAAATAGCCGCAACAAATACCAAACGACCAATTTTTTCTGGAATCTCCTCTGCGACTTGAGCGATAACGGCCCCCGCCAGAGAATGACCAACAAGAATAACCTTCTCATCTTGCGCTTTGACAGCAGCAACGACTGTTTTGACATATGCTGCCATCGTCACATTTGCTAGCGCTTGTTTATTCTCGCCGTGCCCCGGCAAATCAAGTGCGGTGACTTTGTTGCCATTGGTAGATAATAACTTAACAAGGTCTGCAAATTCCCATGCACCGCCCCAAGCCCCATGTACTAAAATATAATTGCTCATTGTAGTCTCCAGTATTTTAAAAGGTGTTGCCTATTCTTGTTACAATATTGTTAATGCTTAATGGGTTCTAATAATTTGTTATGTCTACCAAGCCAGAGCCTGACCATTCGAATGCCTAAACGATCCGGTGCTATCGAGATTCAGCTCATCAATACGCAGCTTTAGCTTGTCTGCCGCTTCCGTGGTATCGATATCACCTTGATGATCAACCAAAGATGTTTGAACAAAACCAGGATGCAATAGACCTACAGCAATGCCTCGAGGTTTGAGGTCATTGGCGAGTGACATGCCCGCCGCGTTTAACGCCACTTTTGACATACGGTAGCCGTAAAAGCCGCCGGAGCCGTTGTCAGAAATGGAGCCCATCCGACTGGTGATCAGCGCGACTTTTGAGCCCTTTCTCAGCTGCCCAAGCAGCATTTCAGTTGTTTTGAGTGGCCCGATGGCATTAACTTGAATCTGACGTTCGACACGTTCGTAGTCTATTTGGCCAAGAACTTCTTCAGACAAAATACCGGCATTATTGATCAGTACATCAATATCAATATGCTCTAGCGCTGCTCTTAACTGACGTAGATCCTGATCGTTTGTTACATCAACCCCATCAATGACTGTGACGCCTGTGAGCGTATTCAACTCCGCAGAGCTGCGCCGACAAATAGCAAAAACAGCGTCGCCATGTTTCACATATTGTTGGACAAGGGCGAGCCCAATCCCCCGGTTTGCACCGGTAATCACGATATTCCTAGACATACTTTATATCCCCTATCCTGAATGCTGTTAGGGTCACGCGAGTGAGTACACTACACATGACCTAAGTGACTAATTTAAACTATTTAGAGATATTCATAGCCGATCGTACGTCGTCAATACTGAAAACGACGCCATTGCTTGCCCAGCCACTTTCCGGAATTTCGTCCATCAATAACCAGTGGTTCAAACGATTCTCAAAAGCACCGATAAAATCATTAACAATGGCATTAACGCTGATGGCTAGCGCCTGGGATTCGTCTTCATTAAGAGAGCCAGCGGGTGTGGTTACACGAATCAATATGGGCGGTGAATCTATGATTTGCTTGCCGACATAAACATCACCTTTTTCTTGTTCCGTATAATAGGCCCACGCTAGTGATTGAGCGGCAGGGTCTTTAGGGTTAGCGCCTTCGGCAGTCAGTACGGCGTCAGTAACGGCTTCGATAAACTGGTTACGAGTCGCTTTATCAAATGTACCTTCTTGAACTGTTACGCGAATAAGTGGCATGGTGTTTCTCCTAATAGGTTTATAAGTTTGCTCTTCTGGACTTGCTTACGCTTTGTCTGAGAAGATGCGTCCATAATAAGCCCTACCATTTTGAGCGTAAATGCGTTATTAATAGCACTCACTGTGCATAAAAACACACCCTGTGTTTCCGTTGTTTTAACGAGCGGAATTGCTTTAACGGGCTGAATTACTTTAAGGCGCTGAGTTTGATATGAATTGGGATGACTTGAGATTTTTCCTTGCTTTGGCGAGAGAAGGCACGGTGAGTGGCGCGGGAAGATCTTTGAATGTAAAACACTCGACTGTCGCACGAAGAGTCGCTGCCTTTGAAGAACAGTTGGGAAGCCGACTGTTTGATCGTATGCCTTCAGGGTATGCCATGACCCAAGTGGGTGAGAATCTAATGCCTCACGCCCTGGGTATAGAAGAACTCGTAAACGCTGCAGACCGTGAAGTCTTTGGCATGGATGCCCAGTTGAGTGGCTCATTAAAGCTGGCCGCGTCTTATGATGTATATACCCGTCTCATCACACCTCATTTACACCTGTTTACTGATAAGTTCCCCGCCATTGAACTGGAGTTGCTCTCGTCTACCGGCCTGGTTGACTTGGGGAGTCGCCAGGCAGATATTGCGCTGCGTTTAAGCCCTAAACCACCTGAGTATTTACTGGGACGTGAGATTGTCACCCTGAGTCATGGGGTGTATGCAAGCGAACGCTATTTGTTGGCTCGCCCACCTCAGGAACAGGTAATTTTGTGGGGGCAGGATAAAGCGATACCAGAATGGGTGATCGATCATTTCCCGGATGCAAAGGTTGCTGTCAGAACCAGTGAAATAATGACCATGATGGAGGCGGTCAAAAATCATCTTGGTTTGGCTAGAATGCCTTGTTATGTAGCAGACGCTGAACCGACATTACGACGTTTAGATCTTACTTTAACGCCCTCAAACTGGAGCGTATGGGTATTAAGTCATGCGGATTTACGCGCCACTGCCAGAGTCAGAGCTTGTCGGGATTTTCTAATTGAAATTATTCAACAGCAGCGAAGCTTAATTGAGGGTTTAGACTCAAACTATTTCTAATACCTCATCGTCAAATTAGAGGTTTAAAAACAATTTATATGCTGACTAAGCTACTAGCTTACTAAGTTATAAGTTGGAATAGGTAGTCATTGCGTAAGAGGCTAACGGCAATTACTATTCTGTATTTGAACTGTACTACCCCTTATTCAATTAGCCACTATTCACTAACAACTATTTATTAACAACTAGGCCACTTTATGTCCCGCTCTAACAACAGGTCCAACTCTAGTGATGCACCTGAGAATGACAGTTTAAGAAAACGTTACGAGCTCATTCTGACCTCTATAGGTGAAGGTGTTTATGGCTTGGACAAAAACGGCAATACCACCTTCGTTAATCCTGCAGCAGAGAAAATGACCGGCTGGTCTGAAGCCGACCTTATTGGCAAAGTCGTTCATGAGTTTCATCATCACTCACATGAAAACGGCTGCCAGTATTTGGTTCAGGATTGCCCGGTATACAAAACCGTTCGAGACGGCCAACAACGCGAAGTTGATAACGAGGTCTTTTGGCGAAAAGATGGCTCTTACTTCCCGGTAGAATATATCGCCACCGCGATCACCCGTGACCATGAAATCGTCGGTGCCGTTATCGTCTTCAAAGACATCTCTGAACGCAAACAGTCTGAGCGTGAACTGAAGTCAGCATTAAAACAGGTTGAAGAGCTTAAAGAGCAGCTTCAAGCCGAAAATCGCTACCTAATGGATGAGATCCAATCTCAACATAATTTCTCCCGCATCATTGGTGAAGGCCCCGCGTTAAAGCAAATTCTAACGCAAATAGAGCACGTCGCACCGACTAATTCTAGCGTTTTGATTCAAGGTGAAAGTGGCACAGGAAAAGAGCTTATCGCCCGTTCAATCCATAGCGCGAGCCGCAGAAGAGATCGTCCCTTGGTCAAAGTTAATTGTGGCGCCATCTCTCCATCCTTAGTTGAAAGCGAACTCTTTGGTCATGAAAAAGGCGCCTTTACCGGTGCACTGCAAAAACGCGTTGGGCGTTTTGAACTGGCCGACGGCGGCACATTATTTCTCGATGAGGTGGGCGAGCTGCCCTTGGAAATACAGGTTAAGTTATTGCGCGTTATTCAGGAAGGCGAACTGGAACGACTCGGCAGCAACGAAACCCTGAAAGTGGACGTGCGTATTATCGCCGCCACTAACCGAAACATGCAAAATATGGTGGATCAGGGCGAATTTAGAAGTGATCTTTACTACCGGCTGAGTGTCTTTCCCATTATGGCGGTGAGCCTGAGGCAGCGCCATGAAGATATCCCCTCCTTGGTTAGTCATATCTTAGAGCGTTTGAATCTTCGACTGGGAAAACACTTTACCCAGGTTTCTAGCAAGGGAATGAGTTCACTATGCCAGTATGACTGGCCAGGAAATATTAGGGAGCTACAGAATGTACTTGAAAGAGCGGCCATCGTCGGCACCCCACCCATTTTAGATCTGGTAGATTTACCACAACAAAAAAGTCGAATGGGACAGCTGCCTACTGAGACTCAATTAAGTTTGCATGAAGCCGAAAAAAAACACATAGAAGCTGTTTTAGACTCGGTTAATGGCGTCATTGCGGGTAAGTTAGGGGCGGCTCAAATTCTTGACTTGCCACCCAGCACCTTACGCTCGAAAATGAAGAAATTAGGTATATCAATGTAAGCTTCATCGCAGCCGCACCATACCCCAACGGCAAAATCCTATTCACAACCTCTCTCCCTATTCTCAGAATCACTAGTCTAGCCTCCACATCTAAAACATACATTTTGGCGCTCGCGACATATCGTTCCGAAACGATATGTCGCGTCGATATATCGCACAGATATCACAACAGCCCCATAAAATACTAATATAAATACATACAATTCAATGAGATAACAACAAAACCCCAAATGGCATAAGCATTGCTCTGTATTAACTACGAATCATCAAAACCCTCAGACGGTGACACAGAGTATGCAATACTATGTACCAATATAACGCGCAAGATAGATCCCAGCTTGAATCACGCAGAGTGATTTTCGAACGCCAGATTGAGCGAAATATCGAAGGTAAATTGAGTGATGAGGCTTTTCGCCCGCTTCGCTTACAGCAAGGGCTGTACATCCAGCGACAAGCGCCGATGTTAAGGATAGCGGTGCCCTACGGAATGTTAGGCGCCAAGCAATTGCGGACTTTAGCAAAGGTCGCCAAAGAGTTTGATAAAGGCTATTGCCACATCACCACGCGTCAGAATATTCAGCTTAACTGGGTCCAAATAGAGGCTGTACCGGAGCTACTTAAGACCTTAGCTCAGGCCGATCTTCACTCCATACAAACAAGTGGTAACTGCATCAGAAATATCACCTCCGACCCCTTTGCAGGGGTAGCAGGAGATGAACTATTTGACCCAAGACCCTACTGTGAAATTATCAGGCAATGGTCATTAGGCCATCCGGAATTTGCATTTTTACCCCGAAAATTCAAAATTGCAATTTCGGGTTCAAAAGAAGATAGAGCCATCACACAAGCTCACGATATAGGTTTACGAGCTGTACTCAATAGCCAACAAGAACGGGGCTTTCAAATCATCGTTGGCGGTGGATTGGGCAGGACGCCGATATTAGGTTCTGTGCTGTCTTTATTTGTTCCAGAGCAAAATATTCTTGACTACCTCACGGCGATTATTCGGGTTTATAACCTTTATGGCCGCCGGGATAATAAATATAAAGCGCGCATTAAAATATTAGTCAAATCAATTGGCATAGATCAATTCAAACAACGAGTGGAACAAGAATTAGTCCATATACGCGCTCATAGCCAGCCACTCAGTGCCGAGAAAATCAGCGCCGTCATGGCTCACTTTCCCAGCCCTGTTTATCGTCAATTTGACCAAACTCAGCTAGCAAAATTACACCTTAAACACGCTGACAAGCCTGCTTTTTTAAACTGGTTTAATCGCAACACCGAAAAACATAAGGTAGATGGCTACCGCATCGTGACCCTGTCACTCAAAAACGCCAAGGCAGCACCAGGAGACATTCGCTCCGAGCAGCTTGAAGCCATTGCAGATTTAGCCGAGCGTTTTTCGTTTGGCGAGGTACGCAGCACTCACCAGCAAAATATAGTATTTGCAGACGTGCCGATCATCGAGCTTTTCGAGTTATGGCAGGCATTAGAAATATACGACCTTGCCGCCCCGAACGTCGGCACGATTAATGACATTATTTGTTGCCCGGGTTTAGCGTTTTGCAGTCTCGCAAACGCTGAGTCGATTCCGGTCGCACTGAAGATTCAAAAAACCTTTGATGACCTGGATTATGTTTACGAACTAGGCGACTTAAGCCTGAATATTTCGGGCTGCATGAATGCCTGCTCTCACCATCATCTAGCCAATATTGGCATTCTGGGCGTGGATAAGAAAGGTCAGCAGTTTTATCAAATTAGCCTAGGTGGAACGAAAGGCAAACAGCCTCAATTAGGTAAGATTCTAGGCCCTTCTTTTGCTGCCTCCGCTGTGACAGGCATTATCGAAATAATCATTCAAACGTATATCAATCATCGACAAGATTTAGAGAATTTTATCGATACCTATGCGCGTATTGGCATCGCAACGTTCAAGGAGGCGGTATATGAACCTATTAATTAAACAAGGTTTGGTACTTGAGGACCCTTGGGTAAAAATTAACACTGTTGAGAGCCCCTTGACTGACTATCCTTGGTTTTCTTTATTGCCACTGACCACGCTCATTGAACATCAAACATGGCCGCTACCTCAAACGTGGTTAGGCGCTTGGTTTGAGACCGAGACCCCTGCCAGCTTATTTACCAAACAGATTCTAGACCTACCACTGCTAAGTATTAATGTGCAGGACTATAGCGATGGCCGCTTTTTCTCTTTAGCGACGACCTTAAAGCGCACGCTTCATTATCAAGGTGAATTACGCATAGCGGGCAATTTCCTACTAGATCAGATGGCCATGCTAGCAGGCTGCGGGGTTGACTCATTCTCATTACCGGCAGGCAGTGATTATGAACATGCACTCTATATCTTGAATAATTCGCCACGCGCCTATTTACATACTTAAACACGCTCCATGCCTAAACACTTTCCATACCTCATCAGACAAATAGCCAGGTCCCTTATGAACCCGAATATCCCTCTCGTTAATATTGCTAACGACACTGCAACGCAGGATCATACAAATACTAAAGGCAGCGCTAAAACAGTCAGTAAAGCTTTATATGTCTCGCCTGAAAAAATTTATGTGCGTAGCATTACCGGCTTTTTCCAAAAAATACGCAGCTATTCCTTGTCTATATTACTACTCATGTATTTCGCATTCTGCTGGATTAAGGTCGGTGGGGAGCCTTTAATTTTATTTGACATTGAAGCACGTAAGTTTCACCTCTTTGGCGCAACCTTTTGGCCGCAAGACCTCACCCTACTGGCTTTTGCCTTAATCATTTGTGCCTTTGCTTTATTTTTTATCACCTCACTTTTTGGCAGGGTATGGTGTGGTTATAGTTGCCCGCAAACCGTTTGGTCGTTTATGTTTATCTGGCTTGAAGAGTTTTTTGAAGGCAGCCGGCACCAGCGCATTAAATTGGATAATTCCAGCACGAGTTTACAAAAAACCTTAAAAAAGAGCGCCAAACACTTAAGCTGGTTACTGCTTTCTCTTGCGACTGCGATAACCTTTGTCGCTTATTTCTACCCTGTCAGAGAGCTGCTTTCAGATATTTATTCGCTGTCATTAAGCAGTGATTGGGCTGTTTTCTGGATTGCATTTTTCACCGCGGCGACCTATATCAACGCCGGCTGGTTACGCGAGAAAGTATGCATTTATATGTGCCCCTACGCGCGTTTTCAGTCAGTCATGTTCAATGAGAACACCCTGATCGTTGGTTATGACAAACAGCGCGGTGAGCCACGTGGCAGCCGTTCACGGCATCGTCATCATCAACAAGAAGAACAAGCACAAGAGCAAGATTTAGGTGACTGTGTGGAGTGTCAGATGTGTGTTCACGTTTGTCCTACAGGCATCGATATCAGAGACGGTTTGCAATACGAGTGCATCGGCTGCGCCTTATGTATTGACGCCTGTGACAGCATCATGAAGAAGATGAGCTACAGCCCCGGACTAATCCGCTATGCCTCTGAAAAAGAGTTTGAGACCGGCACCCGCCAACGCAGGCTGGATAATAAAACAATAAGCTATGGCCTCATTTTGGCTGCTTCAATCGTTGTTTTCGGGCTCATACTCGCTACGAGACCATTAACTGAATTTTCAGTACAACGTGATCGTGGTGCTTTATATCAAGAAAATGGCATGGGTAAAATTGAAAATTATTACACACTCAAAGTGGCTAATAAAACGGAAGAAATACGGACCTTCTCCCTCCACATTGATGACATCAATGCTGACCTTATCAACAAGGCAGCCTTCGTTGTCGGACCAGAAGAGCTCAGAACCTTCCCGGTGACTGTTGCGATGGATCCAAAGAAAATAAGTCAGGCAAGCACGCGCGTTCAATTCACCTTGCGTTTGGCTAAGGATCCCACACAAAAAATAAGCGCTGATAGTAAGTTTTTAGGGCCGGTAAATTCATGGTAAACGGCCACTATACCGATGTTTATGGGACCTAAGATTGTCCTCCGTTGCGATTTAAGTTTATCCGCAAATATGCATTAGCTAGATCAGGATAACTAGTTCTTTGTCATTGAGAACAGTTTAGCCCGATTGAGAGTGCTGCGTACTTGCGAAATGAGCACAAAGCAAACCTTATTAAATATCGGAGAAGTACTGGCAACGAGTTAGAAGCGTTGCCTTTTAGAACGCTAGAAACCACGAGTAAAGAGTCAAAAACGTTAGTAATCAGTCCAAAGAAATGGATCAATTTTACCTTGAAATTTAGTAGCTTATTTTTTCCCACGAGCGTTTTACTATTGTGCATCATGGACTTTCTCTCATTCTTGAATAAGCTGAAGTAACCTCTTCACTGAAACGACATTACCTTTGCCCCTAGTTCCTTACTTTTAGTACTGATGAATTTCTCAAACTTTCACGATACTGCAAAGCTGCGGTGATGATTCCCGAAGAATCTTTAGTGTCGCTATCTAAAGAAACCCATCTTTGAGCTCTCTTAGTCCAAAGATGGACTTCTGGTAGCACTTCGCATGTATCATTTAAAGTACCCGGTTGTAACTTGAAAATTTCGGGCGTTAAACTACCTACCCCATAAATAATATTTCCACACCGTTTGCAGCTATATCGAGTATTAATACTACCCGTATCCGATGTCCGCTCCCAACTTGTTAATTCACCTTCTAACGCTAAAGCACTTGGCGAAATAATCGTACCAAGTGAAAAGGCGCTACCGGTTCTTTTCTGGCAATCGCTACAATGCCATGCGTAAGTCAATATGGGGTGATCATTCAGTGCGTAATTAACAATTCCGCATTGGCAAGAACCTTTAATCGGTAGATTCATTTTTTCTCCTTCTTACGTACTAAGACCTTGCTCAAGAGTGGCATATTTAGGCATTTCTTGCATGGCTCTGCCCCAAGTCTTGGTGAATGGTCGGGACTATTTCATGACCATATTTAGCCCAATTTAAGTGATTTGCTTTAAAAGATAATACGTCAGACTTAAAAACATAATGTTTCAAGTCTGAAGCTACGCACTTTGCATTAATCGCATTCACCGCTTCAGCGGGTGCAAATTGATCTGTTTCAAACGAATAAACAAAAATCTGTTTCTTTAGTGTTTTTATCGCTTGTTCGTAGTCAAAATCGTCGTTGCCATTTTTGAAACATCCAGTTTTTGCCAAATAGGACCAGTCGTTGATCAGTGTTTTTGATTCTGTCGCACCGAAGCCGAAAGTCTTTCCTGGGTGGTGGCCGATAATATTTGACACCAAAGAAAATAAATAAGGCGCTATAAAAACTTGTGCTTTTTGTCTGCCTCGAAAATTAGACGAGTCGGGCGAAGCGCACGCCATCAGAAGCAGCGCATCAATTAGCTCAGGATAGCGGCTTGCGTAAAGTAGCGAAAACTGAGCGCCCAAGCTATGACCGCCAAGCACAATAGAAAGGCTAGGATATTGGTCAGATAGGTGAGTTACTAAGGAGTGAATATCTTGCTGGACTATATGGTCATACCCGAAGTCTGTTAGATGACCCACTCTGACGTTACTACGTCCGTGGCCGCGTAACTCTAATACTGCGACATGGTATCCATAGTTCACAAATTGTTCTGCAAGTTTGTGATAAAACTTCGCAGGTACTCCCATTGCGGGGGTATAAACCAGAGTTTTTTTGGCATGTGATGCCTGATAAAAAGTAAACAAAACTTCTACCGCTTCAGGGTCTTCCAGTCTAATCGATTGTATTTTACTTGTCATATTCAACACCATCACGAATCGCTAACGACGTTAGCGTGGTTTAGTCTTTCACGGAAAGACTTGAGTAGGGTGTAGTTTATTGGCTATATTGGTTCTATATAAGATCCAATTATACCAAATATGATAGAACCAATTTACAATGCTGACCTTAAATATAGACACGAACAAAGTAATCTATCTTCAAGTTTATCAACAACTTTCTGAATTGATTCACCAAGGACAATTGCTTGCGGGTGATCGCCTGCCTTCGACTCGAGCACTTTCATTAAAAGCAGGTATAAGCAGAAACGTGGTCATCATGGCTTTCGATCAGTTGGAGCTGGAAGGTCTAATTGAAATAAAACCAGGCGCAGGCGCTTATGTGAAAACGACTGCGGCTCAAGGAAATGAACTAAAAACCTGGCCTGTGTTGGCGACTATCTCAGCGAGTCAAACACTAGGTTTATCATCTTTCGCAAAACAAAGTTTGGTATTAGAACAAGAAAAGTCTTTACAGTGGGGCTTTGGTGCTAGTGACGTTAAAGTCGATTTTCGTTATGGCGTGCCTTATTGCGGGCCAGATTTAAAGGAACATCTTCGAATAGCGTTTAAACATGCCACACAATCATTACACTCTACCTATACATCTATTCATGATTACGGAGATCCTAGAGGAGATGACCGTTTACGAGAGGAGATTAGTCGTTACTTGGCCAAATCACGTGCTTTTTCATGCTCAGCTGAAAATATAATTGTCACGAATGGAAGCCAGCAGGCCTTTGATTTAATTGCCAGGGCACTGATAAATAAAGGTGATAATGTCATCATAGAAGACCCTAGATACTTAGGTTTTGAGCGCGTAATAAAAATGTACCAAGGAAATATATCCTACGTACCGGTTGATCATGAAGGCTTAGATACAGAACAATTACCTCGAAAAAAGACTCACAAATTAATCTACGTTACCCCGTCACACCATTTCCCAACCGGTGCCGTGATGAGCTATGCGCGTCGACAGGCGTTACTTCTATATAGCCAGAAACAGGCTAGTTATATTGTTGAAGATGACTACGACAGCGAATACCAATTTGGCTCACGACCTGTTGTGCCCTTAGCAAGCCTAAATGATGAGCGGGTTATCTACGTGGGTTCATTTTCTAAACTACTTAGCCCTAGTTTGAGAACAGGGTATATGGTTTTACCATCACCGCTGGTTAAGCCTATTGTATTGTTAAAGCGTTATATGGATCTTGGTTGTAACCGTATGGTCCAGTCTGCTATTGCTGAATTATTAGTATCGGGTAAATTTGGTAAACATTTAAGAAAAACTAAAGCACATCTGAACATCAATCGAAAAGTACTCATAAAAGCGTTAAATG
>Ga0105348_1000828_pt1 | contig 22062 bp, 19 predicted proteins | sample EN8Hudsemesocosm_2_FD_83504 | JGI IMG/M metagenome (GOLD analysis project Ga0105348, IMG submission 83504) | Methane-oxidizing microbial communities from mesocosms in the Hudson Canyon - EN8C Hudson Canyon | ecosystem: Environmental > Aquatic > Marine > Cold seeps | place: Hudson Canyon... | reverse complement strand
TGCCGAGTTCTTGCCAGCGTTTTAGTGTCTGAATACCACCGTCATAGGCCACTTGATGCCCTTCAAGGCCATTCTGCTGAAGTAGCTTTGTCAAAGCTTCTACCCCTGTTCGACCTTTCTCTTTCAACAAGGCTAATAATTGCAATGTAAATGGATTGGTTTCAGCAAAACCTACTTCGTCGTTACGAGCACGATAAACAATCAAAGCACTCTGTCTTGCTGCCGGAGCCGAGTTTTTAATCGATATTTGATGCACAGGATATTGGTAAAGAAAGCCTTCAACCACGGGAGATAGCACGGGCTCTGTCAATAAAATGTCTCCATCACTTTCAAATAAAGGTTCAGATCCCTCAGGTTCAACATCCACAAACAGCTCTAACCATTCATAATGTGCAAGCTCATATAAATATTTAGGGTCACTGTCTTTAGCAATATATTCATGCTCTAGAAAAGTAAGGAATTCTTGTGAGATTTCAAGGAAATAAGGTGTTTTACTATGATGATTTGAAAAGAAATCACGACCAATTATTTGCCAGCGTTGCTCACCAATAATTTCGGCTAAAACAGGAAATGCCCCAGATAAAAAACCCATAACATTTTTGAAAAACAAATCCCGATAAATGGCCATATGGCGATCATCCACATCACTAGGACGTGCCGCGCCATCAGGATCTTTTATGTGATTTGAAAATTCTTGCTGTATTTGAATAAAATCAGGCTGTTCTCTGGACACTTAAACCTCCTGCTAATCCCTGCGCCTGTTTAATCAACCGAATCTCACTCAACAAATCATCAACACTCGGTATATTGAAATCACGCTCTAATAGCGTAGGTATCACGCCATGAAGCTGATACGTTAAATCTAATAAGTCCCAAACATCTTGTTTAACCGAAGCCCCATGGGTATCTACCAGTAAATCAGCGGCTTCTTCATAATGACCCGCAATATGCAGATAGGCTATCTTGCTCGTGGGTATTTGCCTAAGGTACTCTTTTGCATCAAAACCGTGATTAGTGCTGTTTACGAAGACATTGTTAACATCTAGTAATAAGCGACAATCAGATTCCTCAATAACGGCATTCAGAAAGTCTATTTCGTCCATTTGCTTACCTGGTTGGGCATAAGCCGAGACATTTTCGATAATCAAAGGCTGCTCAAGAATATCCTGCACGACTTTAATCCGCTGGGATACATGCATTACTGCTTCCTCAGTGAAAGGAATTGGCATTAGATCGTACATATGCCCTTCATTACTGCAGTAACTCAGGTGCTCACTATAAGCTTTTATATCGTGTTCCCTCATGAAATCACGAACTTGCTTAACAAACTCAATATCCAGCTTATCAGGACTACCGATAGACAAAGATAGCCCATGACACATGAAGTCAAAGCGCTCTGTATACGAACGAAACTGCTTACCTAACCGCCCGCCAACGCCTATCCAGTTTTCTGGGGCAACCTCCATGAAGTTAATATCTTCGGCCTCTATAGACGACAACGGACCCAAAAGGGCCCGTCGTAATCCGAGACCTGCGCCACTAACTGGGTAGTTTTGCATATTGATCTCCTAAGAACTAAGAATGACTAACCGCCACACTTACCTTCGCCACACTTGCCTTCACCAGCGGCTTTCTTATCACCAGCAGCTTTCTTATCGCCGCCGCATTTACCTTCACCACATTTGCCTTCACCAGCCGCTTTCTTATCGCCGCCGCACTTTCCTTCACCACATTTGCCTTCGCCAGCTGCTTTTTTCTCGCCGCCGCACTTACCTTCTCCGCATTTGCCTTCGCCAGCTGCTTTTTTCTCGCCGCCGCACTTTCCTTCACCACATTTGCCTTCTGATTTAGCCGCTACTTTATAGCCAGTTTGTAATTCTGTTGTTGCAAATGGGTTTTCTGCAGCTTGAGTTGCAGGAACCTGCGTCATAGCAGCAACAAAAGCAGTACCCAATACTGCAGCTAGTGGTTTAGTCGTAGAGTTTGTCATGATCAAGTCCTTAAAATTTCTATCTGAGTGTTATTATATGGAGCTTATAATGCTCCTTATGCTTTGTTAGTACCGCTTGCCAAAGAATAGTTCAAAATTAATTCCTAAGAATAAAATTAATACCTCTTTGAACCCTTTTATCTAGCCAACAACTACAAAGATAGAGCAATCTTGATTTCATTCCAACGTTGGCGCAAGCGTTTATTTGAAACTGGCTCACTTGTACCTAGCGGCTGGGCAAATAATGACATCCGAAGTTCTTGAATCAACCAATAGAAATGCTGCAACTCACCATTAGCGTAATAAGGTATCGTAAGCTGCCTAATCCCTGCTTCATGCAGCTGCCTAATCTCATCAACTTCTGCAATACGTAATCTATCTCTTTGCATTTGCCCTTGTAACTTATCCAGACGATACAAAACCCCTTCCAAATATCTTGGATAGCTTTTCAAGTATACCCAGGGTGTTTGGATGATAAATTTTTCTTGAAACAACTCACCTAACTGAACCTTAATATCACTATAAGCATAGGCCCGGTCGATCGTTGTATTACCCTTCATTTGCTTCATTATTTTATGTCTTAAAGGCAAAACCCGCTTAAGCCATTCTATAATTTTTACGAGTGTAGGATACAATTCTGAACGCTTAGATAGACAATCCTTAAAAGCCTGCTCATCTCTTGGTAATTCATCGGCAGAGAGCATGCAAAGATTATAACAAGCATCAAGAATATCATTATAAAAAGCCGGTTTAGCCGCCAATCCCTGAGCATAGGGCATTACTGGATCTAATAACTTAAGCTCTTTACGCAACTCTTTATCTTGCACCGCCAACGATAATCGCAATAACCGAATAATTCCTTGTCGACTTGATAGTTCTGCAAAGTCCTCATAAGCATGAAGAGTCATATCAACATGACCTCCCTGATCGATCAGCATTGGGAACATACGAACTTTTAATCCCTGCAGATCCCTTTCAGTAACCTGAGGCAGCTTAGAAAAATCCCATTGCGTGATATTCGTTCGGTCAAACTCTTTATCAGTTAATACTGTTGCCTGTGCTTGCCCAAGCCCTTCAAACTCTTCCTTAAGAAGAAGTAAGTTACGGCCTTGTCCAACGATACGATCATTGTCTACTACTTGATAATTCATCTTAAAGTGATTGTCTAAATTAATAGATCGTAAATCATCCAGTTCAACTTTAATTCGATACTTGGCGTATAGAAAATTCACCAACTGTGAAAACAACCCACCTTCACTAACATTGGCGACTCGTAAAAAATCATCAACCGTATTAGGCACAGGAACTAATAGTTTTCGAATGGGTTTTGGCAACCCTTTTAATATAGCTACGCATTTTTCTTTTATAAAACCTGGCACCAACCAGTCAGCTTGATCTATGGAAATCTGACCCAATACCGAAGCTGGTACCGTCATCGATACGCCATCGTCTTTCGCTCCTGGAGAAAACGCATACGCTAAAGGAAAGCTAATGCCTTGATAGTTAAAGTAACCTGGATACAAATCGTCAGTTACATTGTCTCCACTTTGTTTTAACAAATAGTCTTTTGTTAGAAATAGCGCTTTCCCATCATCTGCAGATTTTTTCAACCACGACCGCAAACTAATAACAGAAGCAACGTCTAACGGCAGGTGCTCATCATAAAAATGTCCTACAACAGCATCTTCAACAACGTAACTGCGAGTACGAGTTTTTTCTTCTAATTCCGCAAGTTCAGCAATCAATTGAATATTGTGCTGATAGAACTTAGCTTTCAGATCAATCTCATTCGTTACTAAGCCCTGCTGAATAAAAAGATTGCGCGCTTCCGGCAAGTTTATGCGGCTAAAATCGATCGCTTTTTTAGGGTTGATTATCAGCCCATATAAACTTGTTTGCTCGAACGCAATGACTTGCCCACGCTTTTTGCTCCAATGTGGTTCAAAATAACTTTTGCGTAACAAAGGTTTAGCAAGCTCTTCCAACCATATAGGATCGATTTTTGCGACGACTCGCGCATACAATCGCGTTGTTTCCATTAATTCAGCAGAGACAATCCACTTAGGGCGTTTTTTATACAACCCAGAAGCTGGGAATATTTGCAGCTTACGCTGACGTGCACCTAAATATTCAGGGCCTTCATCTTTTTGAGCAATATGACTTAACAAACCTGCCAATAAAGATTTATGTACATTTTCATAGCTCGCCGCATCACTATTCAATACAAAATTCATCTCACGACATAAGATGTGAAGCTGTTTATGTACATCGCGCCACTCACGCATACGCATATAATTGACGTAACGCTTCTGACACCACTTACGCAATTGTGAATTTGTAAGCTCTTGTCTTTGTTCTTCAAAAGCATCCCACAAATTCGCAAACGATAGAAAATCTGACTCTTCATGAGCCATTTCTTTATGCATTTGATCAGCCGCTTGCTTCTTATCTGCAGGTCGCTCTCTTGGATCCTGGATACTTAAAGCTGATGCAATTATAAGCACTTCGCGCAAAGCATTTTGCTTATTCGCCTGAAGAAGCATACGAGATATTCTTGGTTCAACGGGAAGGCGTGACATCTGCTTACCCAGCTGAGTTAAAGAATATTGCTCACCAACTTTATTAGAACTTACAGCTTCTAATTCTTGTAATAGATTGAATCCGTCTTTAATAAACCGGGGATCCGGTGGATCGACAAAAGGAAACTCACTAATATCCCCTAGTTTAAGCGCAATCATCTGCAAAATCACAGCAGCAAGATTGGTTCTTTGTATCTCTGGCTCAGTGAATGCTGGTCGCGATAGAAAATCTTCTTCTGAAAATAAACGAATGCATATTCCATCTGCGACACGACCACAGCGTCCACGCCTTTGATTAGCGCTCGCCTGCGAAATAGCCTCAACAGGCAAACGCTGAACCTTAGAGCGATAACTATACCGACTGATTCTCGCTACCCCTGAATCAATAACATAGCGAATACCTGGAACAGTTAGTGATGTTTCCGCAACATTGGTCGCCAGAATTATTCGTCGCCCTACTGACTCGGTAAAGATTTTTCCTTGCTCGCTCACCCCTAAGCGAGCATACAAGGGTAAGATTTGGCTACTACGCAAATCTTTATCGTGCAGCGTCATCTTACGTAAATACTCTGCGCACTCACGAATCTCACGCTCGCCGGGTAAAAAGATTAGAACATCACCGGCCTGCTGATTAATTCGATCTTGCCGCGCTAGCTCTTTCAGACCATGTAATATGCCCTCTTGAATTGTCAGGTCAGTATCATCTTCACTTTCACGTACCAGAGGTCTAAACCTATCCTCTACAGGGAAAGTCCTCCCTGATACCTGTATAACAGGGGCCTTAGAGAAATGATCACTAAAGCGCTGAAGATCAATGGTTGCAGAGGTAATAACAACTTTTAAATCCGGGCGCTTTGGTAGTAACTGTTTTAAGAAGCCTAATAAAAAATCAATATTTAAGCTGCGCTCATGAGCTTCATCAATAATGATGCAGTCGTATTCAGAAAGAAACTTGTCGTGCTGAGTTTGGGCTAATAAAATTCCGTCTGTCATGAGCTTAACGCGAGTACGCTCAGTGGTTTGATCACTGAAGCGAACCTGACAACCCACTTCCTGCCCCATTTCTACTTCGAGCTCTTGTGCAATTCGATTAGCTACCGATCGTGCGGCGAGCCGCCTAGGCTGAGTATGAGCAATGGTTCCAGCTTGGCCTAGACCTAATTCTAAACACAGCTTAGGCAACTGTGTGGTTTTACCAGAACCGGTCTCACCAGCAATAATTACAACCTGATTAGCCTTTAACGCTGCCAGAATGTCCTCTCGCTTCTGGCTGACCGGAAGTCCTGCAGGGTACTCTAGTTTTATTTTCCCCTGCCGAGCAATAACCGTAGCTTGACTGCGTTCGATAGCTTTCAAAAATGCTGACAGTTTTTTATCGAAAGGTTTTTTTTGCTTAATAAGGTTTTGGATCGTGCTCAAGTCACGATTAAAACGGAATTTATCTTTGGCTAAGCAATACTGCACTGCTTGCTTAAGCGCTTTATAATCAAGCTCGTTACTCTGGCTCACATCAAACCCAACAATCTATTAATACAAAAAATTAGACGGACACTAAAATAATTATGTCACAAAAACAAAAACGCCCTGCATAGGCAGGGCGTAATTCTATCAAACTCTAAGCTAGACGTAAGCCTAACAGAATTCTGTTTTAGCTAATTTTAGCCATTTCTTCATCACGTAATTCACGACGTAAAATTTTACCAACATTAGTTTTCGGTAATTCATCACGGAATTCGATATGCTTTGGTACTTTATAGGCAGTCAAACGAGTACGTGCCCATTCTTTAATATCTGCCGCAGTTAAATTTTCGTTATTACTAACAATAAAAACTTTTACTGTTTCTGAACTAATCGGATCAGGTATGCCAATCGCGGCCGCTTCAACTACATCAGGATGAGCAACGATTTCGTCTTCAACTTCATTTGGATAAACGTTAAAGCCAGAAACAATGATCATATCTTTCTTACGATCAACAATCTTCATGTAGCCATCTTCGCTAATAACCGCAACATCACCAGTTTTCAACCAACCATCACTAGAGATCGTTTCTGCCGTTGCTTCAGGACGCTGCCAGTAACCTTTCATTACCTGCGGACCTTTAACACATAACTCTCCGGCTTCTCCAACAGGCAACTCATTACCGTTATCATCAATTACCTTACAATTGGTGCTCGCAACAGGAAGACCAATAGTACCCAATTTAATGTGGCCTGGAGGGTTAAATGAAACCACAGGAGAAGTTTCAGTCATACCAAAGCCTTCAGCAATGTCGCACTTAGTGACGCTTTTCCACTGATCTGCTGCATCTTTAGTTAACGCCATACCACCTGAAATAGTTAACTTAAGGCCACTAAAATCTAAACCTTTAAAAACTTCTTGATTGCATAAAGCAACGAACAAGGTATTCAAACCAACAAAACATGAAAACTTAGTATTTTGTAATACTTTAATAAAGCCTGGGATATCACGAGGATTTGGGATTAATACACTGTGATTACCTGTTTCTAGCAATACCATGCAATGAACTGTAAACGCATAGATATGGTAAAGAGGCAGTGGTGCGATTGCCGTTTCTTTGCCTTCATCCAACGCCATAGTAAATAAACCATGACACTGCATCATATTAGCAATTAAGTTGCCATGCGTTAGCATTGCGCCTTTGGCAACACCCGTAGTACCACCGGTATATTGAAGTACAGCAACATCTTCTTGCTTCATTTCTGGGGTAGTAAACGATTTACCCTGACCTAAGCTCAAAGCTTTACGTAATGGTACTGCACCCGAAATATTGAAAGCTTCAACTTCTTTCTTCACATATTTCAATACGCTATTAATCAAAACACGCTTAACCGTACTGTGCATATCGCCTACTTCAGTGACAATGACTGTCTCAATAGAAGTATTTGCAAGAACGCGCTCAGCTTTAGCTGCCATATTGGCAAGAACTACCAAGGCCTTTGCACCTGAGTCGTTGAACTGGTGCTCCATTTCACGTTCGGTATACAGTGGATTAGTATTAACGACTGTCATACCGGCACGCATTGCGCCAAAGACAACAATTGGATACTGAAGAACGTTTGGCAGTTGAACGGCAATACGATCACCGGCTTTTAAACTGGTTTCATTTTGCAAATAAGCAGCAAAAGCAGCACTTTTAGATTCCAGCTCAGCATAAGTGATCGTTTGACCAAGACACGTAAACGCTGGCTTTTCAGCATATTTTGCTACAAAGCCATTAAAAACCTCGATGACTGACTGGTATTTATTAGTATCAACTGTTTTAGCCAGTCCAGCTGGGTAATTGTCTTGAAAAAATGTTTCGTTCATTTCGGTTCTCAATATTGTTCGTACGTATGCCGCACTAAATTACTTAGAATTAGACATGCCAAAGCTAATAGGTCATTCGATGATGATCAGTTTGGCGCATTTTGATCAATTATTTGCTCAAGAGATTACCAGTTTTTAGCTGTATGGGCAAAATACCTTAGTCAAAAACATACAAAAAGGAGAAAAATACCAGTAATCTATTGGGCTTAAGATAAAACTAATAAATATGCCGGCTAACAGGTTAAAACATGAACAACACAAACACGACCATTACCACGCAAGATGGTCGCAATATTCAAGTAACTAGCTGGACCTCACCGACAGCTAAAGCTTACATCCATCTTTGTCATGGTATGGCTGAACACATAAATCGCTATACTGAATTCGCTGACTATTTAAACCAACAAGGTTTTAATGTTATCTGCCACAATCATAGAGGGCACGGCGATAATGAAATTCTGGGACACTATTCTGATCAAGAGGGTTGGTCAAAAACAATTCAAGACATACTCGAAGTACAAGACATCTGCATCGAAAACAAAGAGCTGCCGCTTTTCTTATTTGCTCACAGCATGGGCTCTTTCATAGCCCAAGGATTTGCAATGCGTCATGGCAGCCGACTTGCTGGGTTAATACTTTCTGGTACTAACTACCAACACCCATTTATGTATCATGCTGGAAGAATGGTCGCCCAACTGGATAAATTTCGGTTGAAAAATGCTGCGCCCTCGAACGTAATGGACACATTATCTTTCGCTTCTTTTAACAATCACTTTAAGCCAAATCGTACTGATTCTGATTGGCTAAGTCGCGATCCCGCTCAAGTTGATAAATACATTGTCGACCCACAGTGTGGATTTCCATGCAGCCCAGAAACTTGGGTACAACTGTTGACAGGTTTGATCGAAATCAGCAAAAAAAATAACCTTGAAAAAATTCCAAGTGCATTACCCATGTATTTATTTGGTGGTGAAAAAGATCCCGTAGGAAGAATGGGTAAAGGGATTCCTGCATTAGAACAAAAACTACGCCGAACGGGTCATGACAATGTAACAAGTAAGCTATATAAAGAAGGGCGTCACGAAATGTTAAATGAAACGTGTAAAGATGAAGTTTACCAAGACGTTGCTAATTGGATTCACAAGCAACTCTGAACTTAATTAGTTAGCAACAACGAGTTATATACTACAAGGAAGTAACATGACAACGATTAGTAATCGCCCTTTTAATACCCTAAAAATAGATGATTTTTGTAAACGTCAACACACGGTCACGGATGACGACTTAATCATGTTCGCCAAGGCCAGCGGTGATCAAAATCCTCTACACTTAGATGATACTTACGCCGCAACAACACCTTTCAAACAACGTATTGCCCACGGCATGTTCACTGGTGGCCTGATTTCAGCCGCACTAGCAATGGACCTACCAGGGCCAGGGACGATTTATCTATCCCAAGACCTTCAGTTTAAGCGCCCTGTCTGCATTGGTGATGAGCTATCCATTGTTTTAACTGTGGTCGAAAAACACGAGAGTAAACCTATTGTGACATTGCATTGTGAAGTCACCAATCAAGATGATAAGGCTGTTGTAGTAGGAACGGCTAAAGTTATGGCACCGACCGTTAGCATGACTGTTGAGACTGTTGATATTAACCAACTAGAAGAAGCTTAAAGATTTAAAGAGTCCCCGAGTAATAATCACCTTGCTTGGGCTCTCGACTTCCCTCTTTGGTTCGAAATTTAAAGGGGATAGAATAAGCGCCTTTTCCGGAATTGTATCGTAATACAAAATGTAAATGAGGTCCGGTAGAATATCCGGTATTACCAATTCGGGCTAAAACTTGACCAGGTAATACTCGCTCTCCTATTTCAACAGCCATACTGCCGTAAAGGATGTGAGCGTAAATCCCATACGTACCATCATCATGCATAACCGTCACGTGATTAGCTTTATCCAAGAAATAATTCGCGGCACCGCCAATCGAGAAATCGTCCCTACCATCAGCGACAACTCCAGCCTTCACTACCCGAACTGGCTCACCTACTGGTATAGCGATATCGACAGCATACCGATTTCCTCGACCTGAATGGCTGTATTTCCCCTTAAAACCTTGACTGATTCGAAAGCGCTTATTTTTACCATAAGGTAAAGGGAGTTGATATTGTTTCGGTACAGCAATAGGTTTTCCAAGTATGTAATAATGCTTAAACTTTAGATCCGTAAAATTTACCGCATTCTTCAAAACGTCAGCCGTAAAATCCTCAGCTTTAAGTACAATATTTTCATGTGGATTCGCGATCACTGATTTTATAACCCGCTCCTGACCTTTTACTCTTAATGCCAGCCAATGTTGAACCATGACAGGCAACGGATTTTTAAGCACCCAAGATTCATTATTTTGTGAATCACCACCTTGCTTCACTTGTATTGCAGGTTGTGAATGTAGCTTTCTTTCATCAATGATAATAATCTTTTCAGCATTATCCGGAATGATCTTAGACCTATCGTAAATCGACTGTTTATCACCAAAGACCCAGCGCCCATTAGAATCTTGATAACGGTATAATTCTGATGATAATGCATTTACAGTCAGCAGCAGCCCAATCATATAGAAAAAAGATTTCGTCATAGTCCCCGCCTAAAGCTCAATTACACAATACAGCTCAGTATATTCCATATTCAAAATAAAAAAAAAGCCACCCGAAGGTGGCTTTAGTAGCAGAAACTAACTTAAGGAATAAAACGTATGGGGAATTCCACAACTGTAATATCAATATTAGCTCTGTCCTTGAAAGCTATAAGGCGACAACGAGAAGCCAAACGCTTTTGTAGCCTAGCATCTTTCAACTCACTTTCGCTAACAGTACAGCTAGAAACCTTACCATTAGGTTGAATCTCAAGCTTTAAAGTGACACTGCCTTCTAGCGCTGCATTTTTACGCAACGCTTTACGATATAGTCGATCGAAAGCTGACTTATGCTGTTCAAATACCAAGCGAAGCTCTTCTTGCGAACGGCTTCGACCCGTTTCTTCAATCTGTATCTCTTCGCTGCTCAACTCTACAGCCGTAACTTCACGAGCTGACAGATCTTCGCCTACGGTTGCCGTTGTTAATGCAGCAACACTAACACCACCAGATCCTCGACCAACAGCATTACGATCGATAACAGAGCCAACTTGTGTCGCCTTATTACCCTTGTTCGACAAGCCTTTACTTGAAGTATTCAAGGCTAAAATCGGCACAGAAGACTTAATGCTACTTAATGCACTGAGTGCATCATTACCAAATGCTTTTTTCGCCTTTTCCTTTGCTTGAGCCCTCTTTTCTTTTGGTACTTCCTTTTTAGGTTTCGGCTTAGGTTTTGGTTTAGGCTTCGGCTTAGGTTTTGGCTTCGGCTTAGGTTTTTCTTCTACCTTTTTAGGTTCAGGTTTTTTTTCTTCCTTTTTTTCAACTGGCTTAGGCTTAGGTTTCGGCTTAGGCTTTTCTAGCTTTTTACGCTTTATAACCTTCGCCAATGAAGCAGGAACCTTCTCTAAATCCTTACGCTCAATTTCAGGTAAGGTAATTTTAGGGACGATAAAACCTACGACTAATACAATGCTTAAGAAAATTACTAAAATTAAGCGAAAATTCTTCTGATCGGAATCATTCCAAGGTAACTCAGGTGGACGTACTATTGATGTTGCCATAATTAGCTCGCCTCCCCTTTCTGACTTACCGCAAGAGAGATATTATTAAATTCTGCTTTTGCGCAGGTATCCATTATTCGCTTAAGGACAGAGTAAGGCGTATCTTTATCTCCCATAATAGTAATTGGGCGCCCTTCTTCTTTCAGCTCAGCGGGTAACGGAAAGCGTTCGGCCAAATAGTCTAATTCTTTCTTAAGCGCTGGTATGCTCTCGCCTTCAATTTTGGATATCGCAGACATTTTAGCAATAGGACGACCCTGAACTAACAAATCATCCTTGGTTACTAGAATACGTACGGTATCCTTTAAATCACTTGAAGCAATAGATTTTGGCAATTGAATAGCATCATTACTTTGGATTTCAGAATCATTTTGATTCATCATCAAAAAGAATACTAAAATTGTAAAAATATCCATTAATGCCGTTAAGTTTAATGCCGATTTAGCGGCATTACGCTTATGGTTTCGCTGCATACGTTTGGCGCGTCGTGACATTTTCATGGCTGCACCTCCACGGAAGTTTTTTCTAGTACAGCGGCATCACCCAAAGAAACTTCTGGAAATAAAACAGCATTGGCTAAAGAAGCAACAACGACAGTTTCATACGAACGTGCGGTATCCATAATGGCAACCAACGTTTGATAATCGATATCAGGGCTCGACAATAAAACAACGTCTTTTTTATCTGGGAAGCCTTTCTTAACTTGCTGTAAAACTTCGGATAATTTTTTATGGTTTTGTTTTGAATCAACTACTGGAATATCTCCTATCAAACGAGATGCTCCTCCGGCAGCAACAACAACTTGCATTCCGGTTTTGCGAATAGTCACTTCAATTGATACATCTTCAGGATTTACGCTCCCGACAGAATCCCCTAATGGCAATTTAAGATCTAAAACGGCCGTCTGTGCAAATACCATATTCAATAGCAGCACAGGTACCAAAATGATCATTAAATTCATGAAGGAAGTAATATCGAGATCAGCCTCTGATTTCATTCTCTTATGGCGTCTCATTACAACTACTCCATTAGCCTTCTTTATTAGGGTTCGGTTTACGCTCAGTCACAATATTTAGAAATTTAACACCGGCCATTTCAATACTATCTACAATCTCATTCGTTTTGGCTTGTAAGAAAGTATGACTCAGCAATAATGGAATCGCTGCCATCAATCCAAATGCTGTTGTATTCATTGCAACCGAAATAGACTGTGATAGTAAAGTTGCCTTATCGGCTGGAGCTGCATTTGCAACCGCCGTAAAAGCTGCAATAAGACCCATAATGGTACCCAACAATCCCATTAATGTTGCGATGTTAGCTAAAGTCGCTACGTATTGTGTACGCTTCTCTAATTGAGGAATCGCTTCCATTACACCTTCTTCCATTGCCAATTCGATATCTTCGCGGCGACCAGAAGGAATGCGGTTAATACCGGCTGCAAAAATTGTTGATATTTTTGCTTCTGACGAATTTGTGTAATTTAACGCTGCGCGAAAATCACGCTTTTGTAACATCGGCAATACATCTTCAAACGACTGTCTATTTGATGATTTCTCTCGACTTAAAAAGATAAAACGTTCTAATGTAACTGCAAGACCAATCGCTAAAATAATTGCAATTGGATACATGAAAGTGCCGCCTTCTTGAAAGAAGCGAATGATGATATCCATTGGTAATCCCCTGTTTTTTTATATTTCTAGTTTTATGTTTAAACGTATTTCAATAGCCTAATAAACAAGTCATTAAACTGGAAATGTGGTTTTAAGTTATAACTCAGTATACTAAGACACGCGTGCTAATTCTATATTGCTGTTTTTATTTATTTTTATATTCAGCAGGCGAAAAAGAGTTCTTAGTTTGAAAATGGTTTAAGTAAGTTACTTCACGTTTCATTACTTGCCTACTTATTGGCTTAAGCCATTGCTCACGATAGCTATTAACCGGTGAAAATAAACGTCCAGTGCCCGGCGCCGCCTGCCAAGGAGTAATGTATAAAACATTAGGTTCTTCACTATTGCCCTGAATAGATATTCCGTCCAAGCGGACTACTTCACCCGCAAATACTGTGACGGAACAGCTGAGTAATAAGGCCAATATGAGTTTCATTATTCTTCCCCTGCTAATTGATTTTCTAAAGCATTGTTATCAACTGGTTCATCAATGCTTTGAGCAGGTGTTTCTAATGCCTCAGCAGGTACTCTTCGCTTTAGATCAACAACCCAAGATTTAACCGTCTCGTCCTGCTGTTCACCCTGCGTAATCAAAAATTTCTGGTAATACGAAAGTGCAGTCACATTATCATGCAAATATAAATCAGACAGTACGCCTAAATTATATAGGGTCAGAGAATCGCTAGGATCACACTTTAAAGCGGCTAAGTATTCTTCTTTAGCCAACTTAAACTTCCCTAGCTCACGCAGAACAATGCCTTTAAGGGACATTGCTTGGCAAAACTCATTATCCTGCTGCAATGCTTTATCAATACTCAACAAAGCTTGTTCGAACTTTTCTTGCTTACTCTGCGCAATTGATAAATTTGACCAAGGCCCAGCATACGCTGGGAATTTTACCGTAATTGCGAGAAGTTTTTCTTCAGCCGCTAGAAACTCTTCAGCCTGCATTAAAGACAAGGCTTCTTCATATTCCTGCTGCAAAGCTTCTGGAATAGGCCCTAGTACACCCGCTTGAGTATCAACAACTTCTGGTTTCGGTGTAAACATACTACAACCGTTTAAACCTACCATTGCAATTAAAAAGGCAAGACGGGCTAATTTAACGAATTGCGTCGACATAACTCACCTGTTTTTCATATTTAGCATATTGCCCTGGCATCAAATCAGCCAAGGAACCATAACTTTTCTTCACCCACTTATCATATAGGCCATCAAAAGTACGACCCGCATTTGTTTGGTGAACTTCAATCGCGGCTTCTTCTAAAGGAAAAGCCTGATCTTCTAGTAGGTATCCGTATTCCTCTAATTCCAGCTCATCCATACCGGTAGGACGTTCAGAAGCTAATAAGCCTTGGCTAAATTTAGAATATAGCTCGGCAATCCTATAAGTAGCAGAAGTTGTATACTCTAAAACACCTATTTGAACCGCTTGAGTGTATCGCTCTAAAGCCGCCTTCATCCGTTTATTTTTCTTATTGATACTTTTAGCTAATGGTAAAGATATTTTAACTTTATCAAATTTAATGCGCTCATTTTCAGCGAGTTCATAAGACGCCTTTGCTGCTAAGTATTTTGAACGATCTGTTTTGTATTTCTTAGCGCCAAGATGTAGCCAAACAATTTTATTCATCCAAAATAACCGTTTTGTATCATCGCCATTGGCTAGATATATTTGATCTAACTTATGATGAGCTTCAATTGCAGGATTAAATGGCCTTTTATAATCATGGGCGTAGCGTTTATACATAGCTAAGGCATTATCTAAATCACCTGCTTTTTCGAAGTAATCCGCCGATTGAAATAACGCTATACGTTGCTTATTCTTATCCCCACCTTGCTGCCATATTTTTTGCAATTCAAACGCAGCATCACGCCAATTTTCTTGACTCTCATATGCAACGATCAACTTAGATGGAATATCTCTAACTAAGCGATGCTTAGGGTATGTTTTCCTAAATTGTAATAAAACCGGTACCGCTTGAGCATAATCCTCAGCCGCCATCAGTAACGTAGCTGCATCAAATTCTGCACTGACTTTAATATCGCTTTCAGGAACGAGCTTCGCAATACGTAACCAATTTTTAACAGCACCTTCATTATCCCCAGCCGCTTTTGCCATTTCACCTTGCTTATAGACCGAAGCGGCTAATTTTTCGCGAAGATCAGTACGTGAACTCTGTTTAATTTTCTTATAGCTCAGTGCTTCAAGTATTGCTTGCTCAGCTTCAACATATTGCTCTAAGTGAAAACTTGAATGACTTCTAACTAATGACGCACCATAGCGATGACGTGCTGATAAATGGCCTTCACTTTGCCATGCTAGATTGGCAGTCGCTAAAGCTTGCTCGTAATACTTATCGGTCAATAGCATTTCAGATGTATTAACTAGAACTCGTCCACGTCGCTCATCCTGAGGAAACTCTTGAACAAAGCGCATTGCACTAGCCACTGTTAACTGGCGCCAAATGGGTTTGTCAGCCTTTTTAGGGCGATGCTTACTATAAGTTAAAATTGCCGCATATCCTGATTCAGAAGCTTTCTCAAAATCTGGATATTGATAAGCAACAATTTCATAATGATCTTTCGCTAAAGGGTACTGCCTCATTTGATAAGCAACTTCCGCAAGCAGGAAGTGAGCTTTAGCCGTATCTTCAGCAAGTGGGAAACTGCGAATGTACTCGCTATACCAATCAATGGCTTCTTGTAAGCGCTCTTTCTTTTCTTTCTTATTCTTAATTCGCTGGCCCCAAGCATGATTAAATCGTGCGAGGTCCCAAATATAGGTCGACAGTGCTGGTTTAATAGTACTTTGGACTGCTGAGTTATGATTTTCCCAATAGTCATGACCGACACCGAACGTCTTAACAAAAATTTTCTTGTGCTTACGTAATAATGTCGGATATCGGGCTTTCGCATACCCTTCAATTACACGCTGGTAAAAAACAGGCGCAAGAATGTCCTGAGGGTAGCGTTTAATGAATGCCCTTAGGGTTGAAGCACCACTCTTGTAATACTTTTTAGCATAATATTGATTGGCGAGAGTTTCATAAACTAAGTACTCATAATGACGCCCATCTATTCCTGCATAAAATTGGCTAATATTTTCCCAATCGCCTAAATAGTCAAACGTAATCGCCATGATCCGCAAAATATCATTCAACATATCTTGCTGACTACTCGAGGCCGCTAAAATACTATCTTCTGTCGGAAACTCTAAATCCAATACCGATGTAAATGATAGTAATGAATCATCATAATTATTTTGCTTAAATTGAGACCAACCTACCAGGTACATAGCGCTTAGATAATATTTGTTATTATCGTTTCCGCGATTGATTAATCGCTGATAGGCATTTTCTGCTAAATCATAAATTCCATTGGAATAATAAACCTCCCCTAGCCTGAAAAGAGATTCAAGGTAATAGTCAGATCGAGGATATAGCTCCGTTAACTGCTCCAAAACCCTGATGGCTTCGAAAGGCTCACCAGCTAAAGAATAGGCTTTAGCTAATTGATATAAGGCTAGGTCATTATCATTACGATCTGGGTATTGGGCGAGTAGATCTTCATAATCTGCTATTGATTCTCGGCCAAAATCAATTTCCGCTAGTCTAGCTTTTGCTTCATCTGATTCATCTCCTCCCTCCCAAATAAACTCATCTTTTTGCAGTCGTAAGTTTGCAATTCTATGATGAGTTCTTACTCGCAACTCTGCATCTGTTGAGATTTCAAGGTAAGCACGATACTTAGCCATGACTTCATCATGAGTAATCTCGATATTTTCATTGTTCATTAACCGTATATTAGCCGGTTTCAAATTCTGCAGTGTCTGATTATTGAAGTCTTCCTGCTCGCTAAACGTATCAAATAAACTACAACCTGATATCAAGCTCGTTAACAGAGCAATTAATAATAGCTTATTCATTATTGCTGCTCCTCTGCATTCAAATCACCGGTAGCAACATAATCTTGTAAAGCATCATCATATAAGCGCGCAATTGATAAACGAGATTGCGACAAATAATCATTAATTCTATGAGTGAAATCATTCAAAAATTCAGAAGATTCAACAAGCAAAGCAGCCTTTCTTTCAATTCTTGCTTTTTCTGACAAGTCTCTTAGTTCACTTGTTTTGGCTAAGATTGTTAAAATCCTGGCTTTCATCCCTTTCCACGAAGCAGGTGACCATTTATTTGCCAAACGTGTTTCAATCAACTGTGTTTCAGCATTATTTATAAGCCGATCCATTGCGACTAGTTGTTGCTTCAAACCCCACTGTTTCTGAACTTTCGCAGTATTCATTTGCCAAAGGAAAACGCCCTGAACACGAGTCCAACGTTTTTGGTAAGTTGCGACATTACGACTGGCCTTATTAATATTCATAAGTCGTTCAATGGTACCTGCTGTTTTGCCCAACAGATTAATTTTTTGTTCTTCATGGTCATTAGGTAAAGCAAATAGATCTTGATTTGAACGTTGTAAATAGCCTTCCATTTGCTTTAAATTAATTTTGGCCTCCGCTAAATTTTCATTCGCCTTTTTAATTATTGGTAATACGATTCGTGTTTTAGATTCTCTCTCGCGCTTATCAACCAAAGTTATCCATAGGCGTAAGCTTTCTTCTTTCTCCGTTAAATAATCGGTTAATAGTAATAAATCTCGATATTCAATCATCTGGTTAACTATTTTTTTATCAGAAGCCAATTGCTGTAATACTGCCGAGGTATCATTAAATGGTAGTGTCGAGTCTATATTTGCTTGCCAACCCCAGTTTTGGTCATTCTGTTGAAGAACCCAATCTTCAAGCCAAGTATTTACTGCTAATCCTTTATTAACCTCAGTCAATAGCTGCTTCATTGACAGCAATCGTTTCTCAGTCATTTCATAGATATTAAGAGCCTGAGTATTAGCATTCATTAATTCTAGTACATGGGGAACACCAAGCATTGATTCCATAACTTCAGGATCAAAACGATTGTATCGTGCTTGCAGTTCACGCCATGGCTGTAAGGCTTGGTCATATTCTCCTTGTTCAACTTTTGCCCAGCCATACTGTAATAAAGCTGCTGGAGTATATGGGCCCGCAAGACTCATGCTTTTGAGGTGTTTTTCAGCCGAACGATTTCTTCCTGATTGTAAAAAATGAAGAGCTGAAATGAGGTGTATGCGATCACGTAGGTTTTTACCTTCTTCTGTCTCAGGTAAATAAAACGTTGCATCTTCAATGAGTAACGCCAAGCTTTGACCGCTATTATTACCATCAAACATGGCGAGAATATAATTATGTCGAGCTAGGCCTGTCCAAATACTATTACGTGACATATTCAGGATCATTACTTGAGCTTTTTTATGCTCACCTAACTCAATGAATGCCGCCGCTTTCATAAACTGTGCTTCACCTAACATTTCTGGCTTCAGTGCCAATGCTTCAATGTTATCGATACTTGCTAAAGCAGATGAATACTCGCCAAGTTCAAACCATCGTCGTGCGAGGTAAAACCAAGCTTGAGATGAAGCATTGCTATCATTCCCTTGAATTTCTAGAAAGATGCTCTGTGCTTTTTGATGCAGTCCTAATGACAATAGCATTGCCGCTTCCATCACATCGGCTTCATCTGCAATAGCGCCTTCACTGCTGCGCCATTGCTTTAGCTGATTCATCGCACTGGGGAAATCACCCGTAAGATAATGATAATAATATTCACCTTTCTTTAGGCGTAATACTTCCTGCTCATTATTCTGAGAATAAACATGGTTCGCAGTAAAAACTAACAGAAATATTAATAAAAAATTCATATCCCTACCACTGACTCATCATCAGTTCTGCACTTTGTATTTCTTTATTGTCTTGAATTTTCAACTCGATATATAAAGGCTGATCATGTTTTTCTACTTTTTCTTCTAAAACCAATTCACGATTTTTACCATTATTATCAACACCTTTTGCGATGGCTTTAATCGTATGCACACCAGGTCCTAGATTTAGATTCTTTAGTGGCTGAACAGCGCCCTGCTTCAAGGCGCTTACTTGGCGTTTGGTATATAAATACTGAATAGGTTGCTTGTCATCAACCGTAATATTAATGGAATAGGGTTCAAAAAATTCACCATACGATAAAGAAAAGTAGACCGCTGCACGCGTCGTCGCAGGACTCAACAACTCCTCTTCTAATTGATACAAATCGCGATTTAATTCTAAAACTGATTGCTTAATAGACGTTGCTTTTGCACTCAACTGACTTGTTTGAGCAACGACAGCATGCGCTGATTTTTCGTTTTCAGTCGCTGCACTTGAAACTGGCACAGCCTCGGCAATACTAACAATTGACATTAAAGATAATAATAACAAATAGATAACACGCATTTTCTCTAACCTTCTTTATGGAACCATTCTTTATTTTTAAGCCAAACTTTTAACTTATTGGCTATTTCAAGCTTTCGTTCTTCAACTTTATTAATGAACAAATAGTCTAATTTTCCATCAGGAGAAATGAACATCACTGATGGTGCAGGTTCGAACCACCAAGCGTCTTGATTAGATGCTTGGTATTCCAACACAGGCAAGCGAGACCATGGTGCTGGATATTTTTCATGCTTCCGCAAAATAATCCAGGTTTCAAGCCCTTCAACTGCCCAGCTTTCCGCTAGATATTGCCAGTCGATCAAATCTTCTTCACAGCGATTGCATTCACTTACCCAAATGAGCATAACGGGTTTTCCAACTTGCTCTGACAAGCGTTGCGGAGCACCGTTAGTACTAGGCATAACAAAGTCTGGAACGTTATCACCGGGTTCTAAAGCTTCTACTGTTGTTAAAGTACTTGTAATTATTAAAAGTATCTTCCAAATGTAACGGACCATTCGTATCCCTTAGCCGAGTCTATCTGTTTTAAGCGATCATCATTAATTTGGAAATATCGCCATTCGAGTGCCGCATAATTATTATCATTAGATAGCTGCCACCCCATAGCACCACTGGCAAAATTACCTGAATCTTGGTCGAGTAATTGCTCACCGACACCAAGCTCTAAGTAAATATCCCAAGGTAAGGTCAAACCGTCTGTAATATAGGCGGCGCCTTGTAACACACTATAACCTGCTCCTACCGACCAAGCTATGGCCGATTTAGTCGTTTTTGGCGTTATTTGCCATTCATTCAGGTCAAGATTAACGGCAGCGTACCATTTGTCCCAAATAAGATAATTGGCCGAAATGCCAAACTTCCCACTTCCGTCTTGATTAGCGGGTAACATCTGACCAAATTTCAAACCTAATTGCCATTTGTACTCCTCTAAATCCATATCACTTTTCAACTCTGGTGATAGTACTTTAGGTTGGTAAATTAAGTCTTCTACTTCTGCCTGAAGAGCGCCAGAAAGCAATAACAATGATGTTAAAAATACGATTTTCATACGATTATATTCCAAATGACCAATACCAAGAGACGACCATTGAATCACCATCTCGTGGAGATTCTGCTAATAGATATCTCACCGAAAGGCCAGTATCGACTTGTTTCACAGGGTGAATCCCCAAAGCCAGTTCAATACCAGCAAAACCGGTTGTTGATGATTCTCCCGTTTTGCTGAATATCTGACTAGGCTTGTTTTCTTGCGAAACCCCTAACCCCAGCCCTGTACTGTAATAACTGCGAGAATTTATGGCATGCTCAAAATTGTACCAAGCCAATAAAGCCTGCCAATTCACCTGACTGTTTGTCGCTTTTTCAACCTCAACCAACCAATTGCCATTTGATGTTTTAGTTTTCCAACCTAAGGACAAACCATAATCTTGCTCATTCACAAACCAGCGCCCTTGCAAACTGCCAACGTCAGGTTTCTTAAGTTCAGATAACCTCCATGCCTGCCTATCGGCTAAACCACCAGACAGCTCTACGTCAGATATTTTTGCCCAACCACTTTCATTACGATCATCGACGACTAAAAGCCAAGAATTACGTCGCTGATTGATTATTATTTCGGTGCCAGAAGGAAGTTCAATATTAGTTGGATAACCAATACCGGGACCTAAACGCAAAGACAGAGCCTCTGTAAGCTCTTGCGCAAAAGAAATAGGAGTAAAAATGATGGTACTTATGAGTATCAGCCCTGACGTAACGCCCCAAAACGACTGAAATTTCAAGCTTCGCATGACGCTAGCCTTATTTTAATTATATTTATTGTATTTGCTTATTATCATCCTTAATAGTTAGTACGAGTGTACACGTGAATTACTCGAAAGCCAGTCCTTTGGCTTATCCAATCACAAATTTAATTCGATCATTGACTCAACTTTTTCATCGCCTTCTCAAGCCCTTCTAAAGTTAGAGGATACATTTGATCCTCAAATATTTGTTTAATCACCCCTAGTGATCCACCTGTGCCCCAATGGCTTTCTGGCGCTGGGTTAATCCAAACAACTTTATCGAACTTATCTTTTAAGCGCTGTAGCCATACAGCTCCAGCTTCATCATTCCAATGCTCTACACTGCCACCGGTATGAGTAACCTCATAAGGAGCCATCATCGCATCACCGATAAAGATAACCTTGTAGTCACGACCAAACTTGTTCAATAAATCCCAAGTCATCGTTTGCTCATTAGTCCGTCGAATATTATTTTTCCACACGGACTCATACAAGCAATTATGGAAATAGAAGGTTTCCATATGTTTGAATTCAGATCGAGCAGCAGAAAATAATTCTTCACATACCTTCACGTGTGGGTCCATAGAGCCACCAATGTCGAAGAACAATAATGTTTTAACAGCGTTATGACGCTCAGGAACCAGCTTTAAATCT